>LAZR01002097.1_pt1 | contig 11895 bp, 21 predicted proteins | sample 329461 | NCBI WGS metagenome assembly LAZR01 (sample SAMN03002196, study PRJNA259156) | marine sediment metagenome | biome: sea floor; feature: Hydrothermal impacted sediments; material: marine sediment; isolation source: Loki non-amplified sample from Loki's castle hydrothermal vent sediment ...
AGCCCGAGATTGTACCTGCTCTCAATTAGTTTTAAATTGTCTTCAGCCTGGATCAGGTTTTTTTCCGCAAACTCGATTTTTGAAAGCTGCGTGCGCAAATTATTGAAAGCGGTAAACACCTGCACTTTCAGCGCGCGGACATAATCCTGTTCAATATATTCCGTCTGCTTCCGTTCCGCCTTTGCCTTCTTTACACAACACCACGCGCATCAGTGGGAAATCGGAACCATCTTCCTCTATTTCACCGGCCAGCTTTGCATGGTAATCACGCACGTAGGCGTAGGCTGCATCCGCATTTTCAAATGCCTTGGACATTTTTGGCCTCAGGGACTCCGGGATGACTGCACGGTAGTAATACCCGCTCTGATCCATCATCCTCACCACGACAAATGCCTGCTCATCTTCGTCGAAGGGGTCAAAGTCGCCGGCGACATACGCCTCGGCAGCTTCAAGATCCTCGATTCGATCGCGCCCAAGTAAATCCAGGGCTCGATCCAGCAGAGGAGTCATATGGTCCCAGTCGACATCTTCCGTTCTGGACCCAGCTTGGAAACAGATGGCAATCTCATCAAACAAACACTTCATCTGATCAAACTGGGTTTGCCCACCCGGGCACTCCACCACGCTTCGATCCGTGATGCGATCCAGGTCATAAACACGGGTATTGGAATACTCCGTATCACCTACCTCATCAACGAGATAGTTCGTCCGATCTTCATCCGGTTCCGAGTACGCAATGCCAATGTCATTGCGCAGCGGGGTAAACACCTGCTTGGTCAGGTACTTCTCGATATCCCGGGCGAAGTTGCTCTCCACGAATTCAATCGCTTCAATATGGCTCTGCCCTGGGACATTCGTCACCTTCACCCGCGTTGGGATATAAAGAGTGACATTGTGCTTTTTAACTTCATTCATGAGGTATTGCTCCTGCTTAGGAGGGAACCTCGCCCATCAGGGCGTAGGCTTCCCCTGATGGGTTCTAGGTATGTGTGTTACCGACAATACTTCCGTGGTTGCCGCGGCCATAGTGAGCCAACAACCCTGGAGGGTGTTTGGCCCGCCAGCTGGTAACACAAGTTAATGAGTTGCTTGGGCCTAACCCGGATAAGGGGCTGGCCAAAAGCATAGCGTTCAAGATTGCCCCGCAGATTGATGCGCTCATTGAGCGTCATCTGGCGTGACATTATGAGCCTCCCGAGATTTTCTTTCGGTAGAAAACCTCAAACGTATCGTCGTTTTTCCCGAACTCCGCAAAGAATTCGTCGACCTCGTAGAGGTCTTTGAATTCCCTGAGGGCCGTGGCCAAAGACTTGCGCTTCTGGCTAATGTAAGTGGATCTGGTTCGAGAATCCGAACGCCATTCTTTGAGCTGTTTATAGACCGGTATCCGCCGGCCGAAACCGGAGTCTGACTGGTTCTCCAGCTCTTTGAACGCTTTGATATTGGTTTTAATAACACGGGGGTTCATAAAACTCATGGTGATGCCCTTCTGATCGAAGGGAACCATGCCCCATAAGGGACATGATCCCCAATGGGTTAGTTGATTTGCTGAGTTACCCGAAAGGGTCAGGACAGCTACCTGATTCTCTCCAGACGGAGAAGAAATCTGCTTTCCTATGGCTGGCCATGGGAAGCAGACTCAGAAAATCGGGGAAGGCAATCCCTCCCCGATTTTCACACACTCTCACAGATGGAACAAAAGCCATTTCCCGGCCAGTTCATGAGCGGGGATGTCGACAAGCGACGAAAGCTCTTTTACCCCCTCACTCTCTGCGCTGAAAACTGTTGCATCGAGCAATATTTCATCCATACCGCAAGGTCGAGTGTGAACCTCGAATAGTTCATCGATCTTGCCTATGGTCGTCGAGCTAACTTGGAGTTTCGCTGCAGGAATAGATTGAAGTGACATCTGGATTTCCTCTCGGATATGAGAGGGAGTCATCCGCCAGCGGGATGAGCTCCCCCTGATGGGTGATGGTTACGGCGAAGACTTCAGGATACGAAGTCTTCCGGGTCCAGCTTGAGCAGGTAGGTCAAGCCGCTTGTTCTACTATGAATTGAACAAGCCGAGATACCTCAGCTCTGTATTGGACATCGTTTTCACACTGGATTTGGCAAATGTCGCCTTCCGTGTATGAAACCAACGTTAGCGACTTGGCGTTAGACCAGTTCGCACTGTAGTTATCCATCTGCCAGCAGTAGAAATCCTCATCCAGCATTATGGATTCGTAACGAAGCGGGCCGTCAATCGGCGAGAATCCGCGCTCTATAACAGCACCTGATGAGGTGCGTTCAGGAGGGACTCTGCCATTGGCAATGCGCTTTTTAACGTTGCGGTATATCTGAGAAAGCTGTGCTTCAACTTTCCGGCGATACCCCGAAGCGCTCCGGCTTCGTTTGCGCCAGTAAAACTCAGCTTCGAGCTGCAAGAACAAAGATTCCATCGTGTTTGCATCCAGCGTGGCCAGATACAATGAGACGGCTCTTCGCGAGCCAAGGTGCATTTTAAGTTTACAGAGCTCAGTCATGGAGTTTCCTCTAATCAATATGACGGAAACCCCTCCCCGGCTGGGGAAGAATCCCCGTCGGGGTGGCTTTATGCTGTTTTGCCCAACATGGGCCAGGTCAGCTACCTGATCGCTGCCAAAGGCAGGAATCTTATTTGGAATGTCACGTCACCATTCCGAAGAAGACTCGTAATTATGGATTCCCTGGCAGCCGAAGCCGCCAGGGAACCACGTCACTTGATGACAGATTCCTCATCGAGGTCTGTTACCCAGGATCTTGCGATAACTTCATGGGCCAGAGTTCCGTAGGGGATGCCCCGGTAGAACTCTTTTTCCGCGAAATTATATGCGTCTGGCAAAGGTGCACCGAAACCATGGGCGACCACATAATCGTGAAATTCGTCCCGGTCAAAGTCCTGTCCTACTGCCTCGCGAAGCCACTCGTTCGGCACCACTGTGACAGAGGTACTTACCACATCACGAGCGGCACGCCCTTCGGCGATCGCTATTTCAATGTGTTCATCATCGCGTTCAGCGTCGACGATCACTTCCAGGTGGATGCCGTCACAATTCACCAGGTCATCGGTACACGGCAGGTCGTTAAAACACACGCCGTGTTTTTGAGCCCATTGAATCATGCGTACATAGTGCTCTTTATCATCAGCATCTGCGAAGGATCTATTGAGCGACATTGGACAGTTCCTCCTGTACCAAGTGCGGCTTCTCAAGTACCAACACAAGTGTTTGGGCTACGGTTTCCGTCGTAACGAAGGCAACCCAATCTTCCGAGCCATCCAAATACGCGCCGAACACCTCCCAACTGTCGCCGTCCGGCCCTTCTTTCGACGCCCTGTAGCCGTACCTCTTATCCGAGCTTTCAAGCTCATCAGAGATATTCTCAGCCATTCGGTTGATATCGTCGAGGTCCCAGTCCCGTTGATCAGTAACGTCGGCGTAAACGATCAGAGCCTGCACACTCGGTAGATTCTCACGATCGACAGAATCGACGGACTGACATAGCGTCACCAATTCAGCTGCATTAGCCTTCAGATCACAATCCAGATTCGGAGGAATCTGGCCATTTTCCATGATGAAATATTGAGCCAATTTGTAGACGTTTTGATATGTCTTCACTGTAGACATGGATGTCTCCTTCTTGGAAAAAAGAGGGCATCCTCCCCACCGGGGAAAGAGCCCCCTGTAGGGTTATGGTTAGTTGCAGAGCGGTCTCACGACTTATGAGTGCTCATTTGCTCGCTCAGCATCCTTCATCGTCAGGTTACATGGGACACCATCTAGCCCGTATTCGAAGGTATAGCCGTGCTCTTCCACTGCAGCCAGAAACTCCTTCGATACCGAGTATGGGCATCCGTTTTCCAGCTCGACAGAGTAATGATCAACTAGCGCCTTGATTTCAGCAGGTAATCGATCAATTTGTTCAAACAAATCCACGCCATCTTCTTTGATCGGACGAGGTAGGTTGGACATTTCAGCGAACTCGCCATCACTGGCCGCCATCTTTCGAACAAGCATTTCCCGTAGGGAGTTTGCCAATTCGAAGATTGATACAGCCTGGTCATAGTCATCTTCTGAGAAACCTTCTGCCTTGCGTTCGTCGGGTTTGAGGTTGAGAATCTCATTATCCAGCCCTTTCTGAGCTGCATCGATGACTGCAAGCATGTCTGAGAGTCCACTCTTGTCAAAGCGTGACAACTCCCCCCAACCGAGCGGAAGGAAAGCATCTCCCTCTGCGTAGTTTTCAGGAACCGGTTCAGCGGTTTCAAGGCATGTTTCATACCACGCCAGAAGCGCCGATGTTGAAACTGCCTCCTGTGTCTTCCCGCTGAGGATCTCATGGAGAGCTTGGCTCGCCTCGGCCCAGCCTGGAACATCCAGGTAGAGCTGAACGTTAGTTTCAAAACAACCGTTCGGTGAAACCGTCGGCGTGTCGAAACGATAGTCCACAAGAGGAGAGCCAGCCTTAGATGAGGCCTTCTCCTTGCGTAGGACTTGATAGATGGCATTCCATGCTTCGGATTCGTTGCGAATCTGAAGATTCATAACAATAGAGGCAATAACAGCCATGGTAACTCTCCTGCGTTTGAGGGATGACTCCCCCAAAAACGGGAGAGAAATCCCGTTAGGGTTTGATTTGCTGATTTGCCTAATGACCAGGTCAGCTACCTGATTCTCTCCTTTAGGGAGAAAAAATCTGCTTTACAATAACGGGAATTCATCCAGCAATAGTGAAACAGACTTGAAGGAATGCTTTGCCCCGGGAAACCCAGGGCAAAGTTGGATAGTCAACGAAGCGCACCTGCTTTGAACCCCGTCATCTTTTCAGGATCAACGTAACGGTTTATGTCCTGGTTCAATCCCGGGGCGACTTTGATAAGCCTGATCTCAGGAAAATCTCCTCGACCTTCATATCGGAATCGTAGCAGTTCCTCCGCATCCGCGGCGTTCTCCGCAATCACAAACGGGTAAACCATATCTGTTAGTCCAAGTCCGGTACCAATGGTGGCCACCTTATCCTTGAACCAGACCTGCCCGAAGAAAATGCTATACCCCGGCTTGAGCGCAAGTTGGTGTGAGTGTTTCATGGATATCTCCTGACCGAATGATAGATTCTCAGAGATACACCCCCTATGGGAGGTGTATCCCAAGGGGGTGTGAAACAATGATTAGCTCGCCAGCTTCCAAATTCCGCGTTCAACGGGCTGGAAACAACCAGCACGCTGAAGGGTTTGACGTACCTTGGCTTGCCAATTCTGATTGCCTGCAATACGGGAGTCGGCGAACCCTTCAATTGCTTCGTAAAGCGTTTTCAGGTCGGCCTGTCCGCCCAACTGGATCATCGCGTGTCGGACAACTGTCTTCCACGTTGACCACAGCTGGTCATGCGCCTTGCGAGCCATCTTGCCGAGTGTAACCAGCAATGAAACACCACCCTCTGGTCGCTGCCAGACGATAAGGTATTCATGCATGATCCGAGGTAGGCCTTTGTTAAACCTGCCCTGATAGTTTTGACCATCGCTCCAGCAGTTATGCTGGGCTTTAATGATCACACTCCGAAGTTCATCAGCCGGCATCCGAGCAATGAAATCACTCTGGAAAGAGTAATACTTGCCCTGTCGCCGCAAGTCGCCAATCAACGTTGCGTAGTAACCGCCTGGTCGGACGGCTTCACGTTGATTCAAAAGCGCGAGATGGCACTTCTCGATGAAGTCATCGACGCTCTCACACCGGCTAAGGTCGTCAGGATGAATAACCTGGTGAACGTTCCCTCCATACACAATCATGTCGTGGTAGGGAAAATGCGATACACACAGATCGGAAGGCTTTCCGGCTGCTGAAAGAATTGAGTCGCTCAACAGGTTAAATCCTGAATGAAGATCAAGACCGATGGCCTCAATCCCCATGTCATGGGCAACTTCAACTGACGTTCCACCGCCAACACAGGGGTCAACAACAAAGTTCGGGCGAGTCGCCTGATACAGGTCTTTATAGACATGACCAGAGCAATTGCCTCGGTAGCTGGATTTTCCCCAGTGGCCGCGATCTGGATACGAAATGATGCTGGACATAAGAGTGTTCCTCGTTGGTAGGGGAGCTTCCCCCCACCCGGGAGAAAGCACCCGAAGGGTCAGTTAAGCCGCCAGCGGCGGTTCTACAGTTTGACAAGCCAAAGACTCAAGAACGTCGATGGCAATGGATGTAAGGGGAAGGACTGTCGAGGAATCCGGAAAGCAAACCAGTTCCGGCTCTTGCCCGGGAAGTGTGCCCTCTGAAAGATCGTAAACAATCCATAGTGCGCGGTCGGCATCCCAGGCAATTCCAGTCGGAATGCCTTTTGAACGCGACGCATGTTGTGCTTCTCGAATAACACTTGAAACACATTGGGGTGTGTCCTGATAAGACATCACAAGTTCCTTTATCAAGGCAAGGAACCTCCCCGTCAGGGAAGATTCCCTGTCAGGGGTAAGTTTGCGGTTAGGCAGCCAGAACAGTGCGTTGTTCAGCACTGAAACGGAACCCAACAACTTCAGCATCAATCAGCAACTCTTCCATTCGTCTAACCCTGGCAGAGGGGAATCCTTTCTGCCATTTATCCACCTCTGCGGAGTTAAGCATCAGGTGATGAGTGGGTGTTCGAAGTACCAAGTGGTCTTGGTAGAGCTTGAATGCTGCCTTCTGATAGTCATTACGCATCATGTTCGATGCTGCAAGACGCTCAATCTCCTCAATGGTGTTCTGCTCATCAGTGACGAGACGGAACGCATGAGACAAGTTTTCGAAGTTCCCGCTAAGGTGCCAAAGCCCGTTAGCTTTCGACGCTTTATAGCAGTGAAACTCTTCGTGAAGTGGACACAGCATGTGTGTTCCGAGCAACTGAATCAGGTTATCCAGAGGATCTGAAGCGTTGTGGATCATTGTGCTTGCGTTGCAGATTACTCTAATCATGACGTGCTCCTTGGTATTGGATGCACGCCACCCCGGAAGGGTGACGGGCACCCTGGGGGTTGGATTGCTGTTTCCCGTTAAAGGCCGGTCAGCTGCCGGATCAGGTGCCAGAGGCACTAGAATCTATTTTCGAATAGCTTAAACATTCGAAAGCAGACTCATCATCAATAATGATGAAAGAAAGTACCTGACAACCTCGAAAGGTTGCCAGGACTATGACGGTGTAACCGGCAGTATTTGCAGTATATGTCACCACGACTATACCTCTGTGCTGCCGACCCAAGAAGATCCAAGAAATGCATCCGCACCACTTGAACCAGTCTTTTGGGCTATCATCTCAGCCTCGATTTCGAGGCTTGTATGCGTCCATCCACCGGAGGGAGGAGGAACACACGCGATAAGATCACCATCCAGTGTCTTAACGGTCAGTGACTCGCTGAGGGCTGGGCCAAGAATGTCAGGCTCGCCATCGCAAATATCAGTTACAAAGTGGATCATCGGACACCACCTCGCTGACCACGCTCATTCTCTGCACATCTTTCGGATTTAAGAATCTCGTAGACTTCCCGGGCTTCTTGAGCAAAATTCCCCTCAAACCCTACGAAGCCACCTTTTTTCTCAAACGCCATCATCGCCAGCAGATATTGCAATCTTTCCCGCTCACGACGAACCGCAGCCGACAGACGCACTTTATAGTTATCCGGAGACCCGGACCATTGCGCTGAAGGCGCAAATGGTCCGGTACCCCCCGGTGTGGTTTGAAGTTTCGTGAAATCAACCAACGACACGGCATTCACCTCCGTTCCCAGCGGTACGGATCATGGACATCAGAAAATCCCGTCGAGGAAATCCAAACAGCCCCTGGTGAATCAGCACGTCGTTCCAGTCAATGCCCTTCGCGCTACGCGGAATGGGCACCTTGGGCAACAGCGTGATTAACGCAATCCCCTGACTTTCCAGACGCTCTGCCAGAACGGCCGCAGCTTTCTCTCCTGCGGCAGATCTGTCCTTGTCAGCCCAGTTCACAACGACTTTGGTCCCCTTGGGCGGTTTAAAGCCTTGGAGGATTGATGACGACACGCAAGACCAAGTGGAAAGACCAGTTGCTCGAAATACAGAAAGCGCAGTTTCCATGCCCTCTGCAACTCCGACAACGCCATCTTGCACCTCCCCAAGCCGAATCGCGCCGCCAACAACTTCGAGGTCATCTGGCACAGGCATCATCTTTTTGGGGGACGGCACTCTTGCTTTCTTACCGTTCTTCGTCAGATACGTCCGATGAAGAGTAATCAGCTCGCCGTTTTGGTCTCGAATAGCAGCCAACAAGGCGGGGAAAGTCCCAACCAGATTGCCATCTTCGTCTCGATACTGAAGTTTCGGTTCGAATCTGAGGTGATCTGACAAATTCAACCCGCGGATGCGTAGGTTCCGGTGAGCCATATAGGCTCTCGCCGGTTCCGCCGCTGGAGAGTTCAACAACAAGGCCTTGTTCCAGGAGTCAGCAATTCGCTCCTTTAACTGGGCCTGGTAAAACTCATTCCGCTTCATTTGCTCTTGAAGTTCTTCTTGCGTCGCTCTCATCCAGGGTTTGTTCTGGTAGATATCGGCAAGAGTTGCTTCCTTCGGTTCCGGTTGTGCATTTGTCGCCTCTGCCATGGATTCATCAGTCACGACCGTCGCTTCGCTCACTACAGCTTTCTCGAAACCATCCTTTGCAGCATGCTCAATATTTTGACCATGCTGTATGGGGCTGTCCAAGTGCTCTGGAGATGCCTTCTTAGGGGCAGATCTTTCAGCCGCTTGTCTTGCCTGCAGGCGTTCTTTTCTGGGAACAACTTTTTCAAGCTGTAGAAACCGGCCAATGGCCTCTTTGGTCTCTTCAAAATCCCAGCCGTGATAATCCATCAGAACGTTAAAACCTTCCTTGAAGCTTCCGCATGAGCAGATAGCGCCTCCAGTCTGGTCAACGTCTTTAAATACCCGGAAGTTTTTACCTTTGCTGCCGTGGCCAGGCATTGGGCATGCTACATGCCCTTTACCAGCTCGTTTCAGCGCGGGTTCCATTTCGGGAATCATGGTCGCCAGAATAGCGATCCAATTGCCGCGAGCGGAGTCACGGACTTGGTCAGTAGGATAAAATCCAGTCATATTGCTTCTCCTTTCTCCAAATCGGGGTTTCCCGAAACCCCCAATCAGAGGCTTTGGGAAACCCCGATCAGGGTAGAATAAAGGGAGAAGCTACCCCCAACCGGGGATCGTTTCTCCCCGGTGGGTTAATGAATTGAGGCAAAAGCCTCGAGTGTTGTCCACGCCAGCGTCGCTGGCGCAAACGAGTTACGGATTACGTTTTTGGTTTCTCGTATGATATTCAACGTATATGGCGCCGCCTATAGTGCCGGCCACCAATACTACGAGTCCCACGACATGTACCCAAGTCATAACGTCTTCCATTGGTTACGATTCCTTATCTATCATAGGCGTTTCGTCTGCAAAGTTACAAATCTGCTTTAGCAGCAGAGTCACAACAAACATAAACACTCCGATGATCGTAAACGATAGCCCCAGCATCAGCATGAACGGATCTGCAACATCCAGAAAAAGGATGCCATTCGCCGTCATTGCAAAACTGACATCGATATAAACCTTTGAACTCGGAAATGGCTCCGGATTCTCGATGTTATGTCGCATGATCGCCAGGGGAAATGTAACGAGGCCAAATCCCATCAGCACAATGCCGACCGGCTCACCCCGAATCATTAAGTTGATACCAATAAAGAGCAGAAAAGAACCGAACTGCTCAAAAATGTCTTTGTAAGTCTTATCCATAGAGTCTCCTGTGTTGTGCCCAGAGACTCCACATGCCCTGAAGGCGTTGTGAGGCCTTCAGGCTGTTGCTTGTATAGCTGTATTCCCAAGATGGGCCGGTCAGCTGCCGGATCGAGTGCCGAGGGCACTAGAATCTGATCTGGTTTGCACAGGCAAACCGCATCAGACCACGAACAATATTAGTGGTAACGGGCCGATTTCATCGCGACATTACGCAGTTTTTCTTTGCATCGGCCGGCAAAGTAAACTCTGAGGTGACCTGGTTTATACCAACAAACCGCATCCAACTCAGAAATTTAAAAAACGCAGGGCCATAAGGCCCTGTCGTCTCAGATCAGATAAATCCAACTTCCTCCGCCGCGAGCGCAAGCTTTCGCTTAGCGCTGGCCGGGAGAATGCCGGCTACTTTCAACTGACCATGCTGCAAGAAAAACGCTTTGTTGAAGGGAAGCCGAAAAGCTTTAGCAAGGCAAAACTTCGTCGCTTTACTAAGGCCTGGCATTTCGTCCGGTGTCACAACAAATTCGCCTGGACCGTAGCGATCGGTTTTTTGACTGGTTCCGTAAGCGACAAGAACTCCGTGTTCATCCGCTTCAAGAATCAGAGTAGGTCTAAGCTTGGGGCCCGGTACCAGAACATTTTCAGACTCTGGCATCCACGCCCAAACGCATGCCCCAATTAACGGGGCAAGTGGGTTGGTCATACAACCTCCTCGCCCCAGGGGCTTTTAGTTAGTTTTATTTCCGAAGACCCGTTTTGATGAACAGATCATTCAGTGATTTCACGCTCTCTTGCTCTTCGCTGGAAAGTTCGCAGAGACCATAGTCTCCGAGACCTTCACTGATCAGCCTTTTCGCTAGCATTTCGACAGGAATCCCATGATCCTGTGCCAGCTTTTCGAGCCGATCGAGCGTGGTGTCTGATTTGCGATAGTTAAGAGTAAGTTCCGGCATATGCCCTCCCATTACCCTTGATGTTATCGCGACTGATGCATTAAGCAACACGTCTCTCCTATGGTTGAAAGGCGGGGCCAATAAGCCCCCACCTCGGATGGATTGAATTCAGGTTGGCCCTGCGCTTTCGCCGAAAGCTCCAGCGGGAAACTCCCAGTCTCCAGGATCAACCAGAATGGGCTGGTCGCAGGTGTTGCTGATTTACCAGTTGGTCAGGCCAGCTACCTGATCTCTGCCGATGGCAGTGAATTCTTTTTCAAAAACACAAACCGAATGTTTTTTTGAAACAGAACTCAGGGCCCCGTAGGGCCCATCATGCTGCGAGGCTCAGATAACGCCTGTTTGCTTCTTCATGCGTTATTTGTCCGCGATTCACTTGGCTAATAAGGTCGTTGCGTAGAGTTCCCACCTTCCATTTGTCGGTTTTCGACAACGTTGCAAGGACATCCCCCTCTGCGACCTCACGAAAGCCTTCGATGAAAGCTTCTTTAACAGCCTCTTCGCCAGAATCTCTGACCACATGGCCAATGAATCCTGACTCGTCGAAGAGCTGGTACCGGTACCGGCCAGGTTCCGACGCATCCGGGAGGATCAAAGCCCATTGCCCTTTTCGGGCGAGAGTCAAACCTACCCCGGTCTCAAGAAAAGCGAACATTACTCTCTGGTATGCTGCGTTTTTCTTCTGTGCGCTTTTAATCAGCCGTTGATAGAACCGTTTCGATTTACAGTCTTCCGACTCGTGCATCATCTCGGTCCAACCCTCAATCTGTTCCTGGTAATAAAGCATCGGATCTTCGCTCATTACGCTCTCCTTATAGAAAGAGAGCTCACCCCGGGAAGGGATGAGCCCCCCTGGGGTTTAAGCGGTCAATCTCATGCAGCTTTATCAAACACGAATCGCTCAAGGATTCCTGTTCGCTTAGCTTTGAAGCAAGTCACTTCCTGCTGGAAGAGCTGCTCACCCATGAACTTTCGATTACCAACCAACTTTCGGAAGATATCGGCGCCCGCTTTTTGGGTACTCCGGTACAGGACTACGGCCCCGATTCCGGTTTGTCGTATTACAACTTCGTGATAACGATGAGCGTTCATTTGAACTACCTTTGGTTGTTGATATTCACACCCCGATGGGATGAAAAAATCTC
>LAZR01002098.1_pt1 | contig 11890 bp, 14 predicted proteins | sample 329461 | NCBI WGS metagenome assembly LAZR01 (sample SAMN03002196, study PRJNA259156) | marine sediment metagenome | biome: sea floor; feature: Hydrothermal impacted sediments; material: marine sediment; isolation source: Loki non-amplified sample from Loki's castle hydrothermal vent sediment ...
ACAAGGAAAGTACCGATCGTTACGAACACTGCAGAGGTCTTAGCGTACGATTTTTTCCGTTTCGTGAGCTGACCCCTTCTTCTGTAATAAAATATTTAAAATTTAAGTCAGGGTTTGGAAGCTCATTAGGCAACGCTTTACGATTCACTTTGGGATCTTTGGCAAATCCCATCCATATCTTTTGCGCCCTTGCATTAGTCTGACCTTCTTTATTAGCCCTACAACTTACTGGAGATATTCCAGATATGCCCCTCTCGCAAGCGAATGACATCAATATTTTGTATATCGTAGGTCCATACCCAGAATCTTTTTTAGAGGCAGATTTTTGTACTCTCCAGATGCCTGAAACCTCGCTGAATGTTATCGCTGCAAGAATATCTTCAGCTTGCATCAAAGCAACTACGCCATGGTCAATGGCATTGTCACTTTGTGACATTTCAAAATAAAGGTTTAGGTGATCAAAACTTTTTATGGCCATTCATCCACAATCATTTATTGTTCTATTGGTATAAGTATTGTTCTTTGCAGATAAATTGTTAGTTGTTAGTTATTTCAGCTTCTATTTTGGCAACTTGTTCGTATGCGAGACGCTCATTTAACACGTCGTCGAGTAGCCCGCGGTGGATTGCAACAGAAATGGCATCCTGATTGTTAAAGCGGCCTCCGTGTTTGAATATGAGATCTATGAGTTCACGTTCGTTCATAGTCATGTATTCATCAAGTCGAGAGCCTTGCTCTGTTCTGACTTTTATCGCTGTGGGATTAACATTTCTCATTGTTAGACTAGCCAGATTATCAATTAATATTAATTCGTTAATTGCATCATCAGAAAGATGGGTTGGATTCATATATCGAAGATCCACCAGCCCTTTAATTTCACTATATAAATTGAATACATCCTGAAATTCGACATGATCATTGGCAAGTACTTTTAACGCCTCAAGTCGAGCTTTTGCCAGTTTAATGACATTGCTTTCTAGCAAAATGAACCTCCATGTTAGATTTTGATTTAGTGCTCTGGCCAGTGAGAAGTATAACTGTCAGACAATGAAATGCCATTTTGTTCAGCAAATTTATAAGTCTCTTGCACCATATGCTCTCTCATTTGAAGAATATTTGAAAAATCATTAGAAGATTCACTGATTATGGCCTTATAGCGAGTATTGTAGAGATATAAAGAAGCATCTACGCCAAACAGTAATAATTTCGGACACTTCCCATGATGAAGATTCTGCTCAGCAATACAGCCATTAGAAATTAGTATAAATTCCTTAGGACTGGGTTGATTTGGTGTATCAGCTAGGTTGTAGAAACAAACCCCGGCAACAATTACTACTGTAAGTAATATAAAAGTTTGAATAGTCCCAGTCATTTTTTCTTTTTCCTAAGCTTATCCTCGGGTAAATAACGATAGATATTTAATACTGGGCAGTAAGCCGTTTCACATAACGTCGCATCACTGCGCCTGATTCGTGGTCGGTCCTCCCATTTCTCTGCTAATGGGACAATGATAGGTAGGTGATCATCGCTATCTGCTGGATAGAATAAAGGTAAATGAGCAGTCGTGACCGGCATACGCTTATCCAAAATGATTATATTCATTTTGGGTTGGGCGGTTGTCACATAAACTCTGGCCAGAATTTCATCTTCGGGCAATTCCATTAACCTAGCATGCTCAGATTTTAAAATTTGAAGCTCTTTTTCATCACGTACTTTTGCAATTTTACGATTAGCGACCTCTATGGCCTCATCTCGTGACAATTTATGTGTTGATCTTGATTGCGACCAGATAAAACTGATAGATTCGGGCTTATTATCAAGTACGCGAAATGTTCGTCCAGCAGTTTTACGATTAAAACGATGTAATCCTGCTTTTTCTAACAAATACTTGCTCAGTCGATATCCCTCAGGAGTAGTCTCTTTGTCGGTTTCACGGAGAAAAGCCATGAGGTTTTCTCTCATTTCATTAATTGCACGTACTTCAGAGAGCATTCCATAAGGTACGCCCAAAACAGCGGGCATAGACGAAGTACTCCCTGCTTTGGAATCATCATCCTGGTACTCCATAGATTCGATATGTGATGCGACTAACTCTCTACTCGCATCCAGATGAGCCCAATACGGATATTCATTATCGACACGAACAAACTCGGCTACTGCATACTGCAGTTCTTGCAAAGGAAGATATATCCCTTCAAAACGCTCAATAAGACTCATTAACTCGGGCGCCATACTCATAAATAGCCTTTTAGAATAAGTTATATAATACATAATATAACACAACCACATTATAGCAAGCTTTACACTCTTTCTACGAACAACACACCTTTCTTACTGCACAGCCATCCGTGATCGTATTGAGTCTTTGCTACCCGGTAAGACATTTATCATCAAATATCAACTGCTATGAATGACCCGCGTAGCGTTAAATAGACATAAATAGATAGTAAAAAAGAATAAAAAAAACAAAAACAAAAGAAAGTAAGCAGCAAGAAAGATCCTATATTTCAAGGCAGAAAAACAAGGCTCTGCTTTAGGGTTGCGTTAATGTGGTTGTGTTATAATATGTATGTAGCTATATATTATAACAGGAGAGTTTTATGACTGCGCTTACTGTTGAAAGTACAAATCAAACCTTAGCCAATGCTGGCATTTCCATGCGTGTTACGCACAGAGGATTACAATTAGTAAGCAAGATGGAACTGTTTGCTAAAGCGCTTGCTCATTGCACTTCTAACTCAAAAGCCCGTGATGATTTAATTACCATTTTGTCTCACTACAATGATCAGCCTGAATTGGTTGTAGCTGCTAATCAGTCGCAATACCAGAATATGCATGAGCCTGTTTCATCTAAAAACAATAAGGCTCAGGAATCTGTTGGACATCACCATGCCCAGAATTCAGCAACTGGACAACAACCACAACTAACAGAAAATCAAACTGAGATAAGCCAAGCTTCAAGCCCTAATTCGCCAGTTGAGCAACCCCACACTGACAATTCATCTCAGGAATTTATTGGTCACCACGTTTATGGCAAAAATGCAGCTATTTACTTCTCTTACGACAAGACACGAAATGGAGATAACACTATTGCGATAGATGGGGCTATGTCATTAGGTCCTCGGCAATATGATTGGACTAAAAAACTAAGAATTCAGATAACACGATCAGACCTACCCAATGTAGCAGCGGTTGTGTTCGGTTTATTAAAGAAAGTAGAGCTATCTAATTATGGGGCTGATAATACAAAGCGTTTAATGATCGAAAATCAAGGAAATAAGTACTTTGTGAATATGTCTGCTAAAGGTTACAACCAAATTGCAGTACCAATCTCAGCAAGCGATATATTTGAGGTTCGTGGACTTATTCTGGCCCAGTTAATTAAAAACAGACCAGAAATTGGTACAGAAGGCGTACTCGCTAATCTAAAATGTCATGCTGTTATGATAAAACAAGCTAACCAACAGTAATTTCGCGATGAACTGCTGCCCATTCATGCTTTCCATGGATAAGTGCTCGCATGATTACTGGTCTTCGCTGTTCATCATTTTCTATTTCATTTATCCAGCTTAGTACTAATTTACTCATGATATCTTTCGTTCTAGGGTCGTTAATGAAAAGCTGATCAGTGAAACGAAGAATATCTAGTTGAGATAGATTGTATGAATTTATTTTGACCTTCTTCACCGTGCTGCTGGCAGTTTTTCGCATCTTTATTAAATCTGCCTGACTGATAGTGCCATCATGCATGTATCTGGACAGGAGTGGGCTGTTTTTCCAGATTTTCTTTGTTTTATTTAGAGAGTCTTGATACAAAGATGGGATTAGCTGAAGATAAAGGGATTTAATCAGTCCGGTACAATAATCATCATCTTCGCATATTTCCTTCATTACGTTAGCAAATAAGTAATCTGGCATTTTCTGGGCGTATGCCCTAAGCATGTTCATCCAGAACTTATTACTTTTTTGACTCAACCTGTCTTGGTTATGCTCATTTGTTTCTTTGATTATGCAGTAGATAACCAGGTCGTGAAGAGACAGATCTCCTTTAGCAATGTTAGCTACACTGCTCATAACGACAATATTGTTAGGAATATACCCAAGATGATTATCGAGTCTATCAACAGACCAGTCCGTATCAGTCGTTTCTGCCGATGTCATTTGATGTAACGTAACTGGGCAGACACCTTTACATTCATCATAGGCCGACTTGAGATCAGATTCTGAAATAGTGACCTCAATACCTTTTCGAAATGCTCTACATCGAATCTGCATAAGCTTTCGTTGAAACATACTTGGTCGCTTAATTTTACTGACACTCTGTATCTCAGCCTCACGATAACCTTGCTTTACAGACTCATAAGCATCCATTTCTTGAATTGAAAAATCATATCTGTAGATGTCATAACCTAGTAATCGTCCAATTTGATCACTTTGGGCAGTTTTATTAACCGTTCTCAAGTCCTCTCCTCCCTGGATGTTCTATATAAAATAAATTAACTTTATTTCGATTATTCTAATCAACATTGCCCATTTCTGTCCGTGTGATATTAATAATATGTAAAAAAAATGAGCCCATTTAATGAGCTCATTGGTTTAGATGAAGGTTACTTTGTTAATACATCGATAGAGTCAAAGGAAAAACCCGTTATATATTCCCATTAAGCTTGTTGCTGTGAAGCCAACTTGCATAAGTAGAAGCGCGTAATAACGATTAGTAAGTGAGAATTGAATAAAGAAAAGGTTTGAGATTAAAAAGAAAACAAATCCAAACTCAGATCCCTGGTTCTGTTTGGCCACAACAAATGCACCTATCAGTCCAAGTAATGACCCGGCAAACTCGCACCATGTCATTTGTTTTGTTAAATTGAGTATTAAATGCATAAGCTCCCCCTAACTATGGAAACTAAATGGCAGATACAAAGAAACCTCTAAAAATTATCCAAGGTGATAGAGAAACATTAGAAGTAAAAAAAGCTAATGAAATTCTTAAAGCATTACTGGTGGATAAGGATAGAGACACTGCCTTTCAGATTGCAGAATCGTTAACGCCCAAAGGGGCGTTAACTCTTGCTGAAGATAATCAGCGGAAACCTAAATAGAAACAAGAACTGGTTTAGCAGCACGTCGACGTTGCTCTTCAGCAATTGCTTCAATAGCAGCCTCAATTGTCTTTTTGCCAGCCGGTGTTGTCATGCTATCTGATAATGTAATCAGATCATTCATAGTGTCTTCCAGCATTTGCTCAGACGAATTCTCAAAACTTACTTCAAGAACGGTGGTTTTTGTCATGGTGAACTCCTCAAAGATAAAAAAGGAGAACACAATGCCCACAAGGGAATGTATTCCCCTATGGGTAAATCATCTGCTTACAGATAATTAAAATTAATTGGCATCACCTGAGTACAGGTGAGTATTTGAGCGTCCAATTGATGTGTTGGACGAACACTTCACACCAAACTAATCAGAAATTAGCAGGTATAAAATCAATAGATAAAAGATAGCGCTTACTTACAACCAAGTCAAAGTCAGGTCGTGATCTTCTTCACACTTCTTTAAACACATGTTTAATTTTCCAGCTTCTAAGGACCTACATAACCAGCTCAAGGTTTCTGGGAGAGTTAATACTATAAACCCTTCGAGGTTTTCAGGATATTTTCATAAGTTGTTGTTTATCATATGGTTTAGTTCTAGGTATTGCGGATAGTTAGGAATTTTTCAGGTTCTAGGTTTCCAGGACATTTACCTATGTTATTGATTTATATAGATTGTAGTTCGAGGTTTTGCGGATAGTTGAGCTATTAGCAGAAATTATTTATCCAGAAAATGTTGCCTGAAGATTCGAGGTTTTGCGGAGAATTAAAGAATTATCGGCTTAATCAATTCCATTAGGAAATGGTCGAGGTTTTCAGGAGAGTTTCATATCTTATTGATTTAATTAATATTAGATTCGAGGAATTGCGGATAGTTGGGGTGCAAAAAGTAAGATACGAGTGAGTATATCGAGCCTTTGCTTAATATGATCCTGAATATGGATGGATTAACATAAGATTTAACGTGCAACGCTGTCGAATAGTTAGTATAGTTATCACGTCACTTTTGTATGTCAATGAAATATATAGACTTTTGTTCGAGGTTTTGCGGATAGTTGGGCATCATAATGGCTTAATAGTGAATAACCTACCTTAGAGGGTTCGAGGTTTTCGGGAGACTTACGTTTAGCATAAAGGTTTCTAGGAGAGTTCATAGAGAAAAACTAGTGCCCTGGATCTTCCATGCTTAACCGAGATTAGTTCAAGGTTTTCGGGAGAGTTATATTTTTACTTAAGACCTTTGTTTGCGCGTGTGTTCGAGGTTTTCAGGAGAGTTCGAGAAGATGACATTCGAGGTTTTCGGGAGAGTTTACAAAGCACCCTTCAAGGTTTCTAGGATTTTTGTTCAAGGTTTTGAGGATATCAGCAGTTATCCACAACGTTATGTTAAATACAAACATCATAATTTGACTAAAATGTTCGAGGTTCTCAGGAGACACCCTCAAGGTTTCTGGGAGAATTTGTAATTTAGCTTCAAGGTTTTGAGGATATTTGATATTGAAAAGTTGTTAAAAATAGTGGTGTTCGAGGTTCTTAGGATTTTTAGGCTTATAACTAATTGAAATATTTAGTATTTACCTTCTATCCTCTCCTCTATCCCTCTTTAAAAAAAAAGCAAAGATCTTTTCAATCTGATAAAGGGTTGCGTATCCAGCTTTTTATGTCATCATCTCGTAATACAGTTTTTCAGGACAAAGGTATCAACCAAGAATGTCAGGTAATAACTTCAAAGAAGACAGTGCTGCTAAAAAAAATGCTCGCTCTATCCTAGACGACATTCAAGAAACTCAAGAGAAAGCACCCTCTTTACCACAGAATAATCAAAATTATGATTTGTTTGCTACTTTGCTTGGTCCTTCAGGCGATACAGAACAATTATCGAACCTACTTAGTTTCTGGGATTCAATTCCACGATACAGCGTATCCAGACAAATCCAAGCTTCTATGCGAAATGAAGCCGGTAATTTACCTATTCTTAGAAAAGAATTTCAAACACCTGCTGGTGAAATATGTGAAATGGAGTTAAAGCCTGCACGTATTGAAGTTGGTGGAGAAGAAAAAGACTTTTACCCTGCAGAGTCAGAAGAATTAATAGAAGATATTTTACGGAAGATATTTTTACAACAAAGACATGGTTTCCATGATTCTGATCGAGATGAGTCATGGTGTAAGTTCACAATCAACATGATAGTGAAAGAGTTAAAAGCATTTGGTAAAGTCAGAAGTCATGAGGAAGTTAAGCAAGCGTTAGAAATAATGGAAAATTGCCGTCTAACTATAACTGTTAACGGAAAACAGGCCTACAGTTCGAATATCCTCTCTGACAAGCTATTACAAGATAGAGCCTCATACAGAACAAACAGTAATGCCCTATCTGCAGTAAAGTTCTCATCACTTATAAGCAGAGCAATTAATAAATTCGATTATCGGCAATATAACTACGCTGATGCTATGAGTTTGAAACAACCTTTAGCAAGATGGTTATTTAAAAGGTTGGCTGATAGATTTATCAATGCAGGTATTGATGCACCAGCTTACAAGATTATCTTTACTGAAATAGATAGAGATTCAGGTCTTATGCATCACAGATTGGTTACTCGTCGTATCGAAACATTGAAAATGGCCGTAGAAGAGTTAGTTGAAAGCGGTGTATTGATGCGATATGAAATGAATAGCATTAAAGATGGTAAAAAGATAGTTGATGCAGTTTTCATGTTACATGCCTCCATGAAATTCATCAAAGAGATGAAAGCAGCTAATGCTAGACAGAAAATCGTAAAAGAAAAATCATTACGGCTTACAAAAAAATAAAAGTAACTATTTATCGAAAGCTTAATAATTCCCCCCTCATTATGCTTGAGGGGGGCAGTGAAGATGAGTTATCTTCACTTCTTATCTCTGATTATTCGAGTGTCCAAATTTAATTACTTCTTACGATTATGTAAGTAATTATAATCCTCAATAGCTTCATCCTCATCACCTAGCCTAATGCTAAGCATTGCTGAATCAATACTATCAACTGCATCACTATGTGGGTAATATGGGCTAACATCACTCCTCTTGGCCCAGTAGCTACCGAAATCAGAAAACAGCTCACGGAACTCAACTGTTGAACCATGTAATAACGCATTCTCCATACGCAATGCATAGCTTTCATCTACTTTCGATTTATTAATAGCCTTTTCTAGTAAAACGAGTCCGCCTTCAAGCTTTGTTGCCTCAAGAAAGTGACGTATTTTCTCCACAGTTACTTCAAGAGTAAATGGTGTTTTAGCCTTCTTATTTTCTTGAACGGTTAAACGATCAGAAGGTATTGATTTATCAAGCACGGGGTGTGTTTTCATGTCGATCTCCTAACTTTAGAGAACACCCCTCCCATAAGGGGGCGTGATCCCTTATGGGGTTGAAATAAACAAACAGCTTACTGTTTGTAGGTTGAGGTCGGTTTTATAAGTCCGACTAACTCATAATGTAGATATTATTTAGCTATCTACAAGATATCTATTCCATAACTTATTTATTGAATATATAGAGAGTTTCTAAAAATAGTAGACTTACTATTTAACATATTTATCATAACGAGCATTCATAGCCCCTCTATAGACTAAATGTGCGTAGGTAGGATTTTGCTTAATAAATACCTCATTGCTCCACCTATACTCTATAAATTCTGCTTTGTATGAAAAATTGAGGACCAGCTTTTCTCCACTTTTTACTAATTCTAGGGCTTTCATTTTATTACCCAAAGAATTCTCAATTTTAGTCTTGAGACGGATGTTTCCAAGGTCGAGATAAAAGTTGATGACATCTGAAAAAGTCATAGCTTCCTGGAAGGATCTTTGGTCATTAATTTCCATAATTTTTCCAATAATGAAAAATAAGGGTGACGAGCTCCAAGGGAGTTGATCATCCCTTTGTTTTGTCTATCAGAATACTGATGGGTCTACGAAACCGAAACTCTGAGTCCCGGTTAATATTCAAAATAAATAAAAGCGTCTTATTTTGATTGCGGTATTCCAAAGCTTTCTGGTTTAAGTTTTGGAATACCCTCATATTAAGAGAGTATTTCGCCTCACAGTAACCTGTAAGGCTCCTATCCTTAATAAGGATTCCATACTTTATCGGAATAATTTTAAGGTGTTCACATTAGGGCATTGTTCAGCAAACATAACGATAATTTACGGGGACAATCCCCTAGCGGGGATTATCATCCCCGTATGGACAATTTGTTATTGCTTACCGAATTGTTGCCAATAAGGTGACATTTTGGTGGTTATTTCATTGATTTTTTGATGTGAACACGCTGCGTCCATTGCTTTGCTAAAATCCATAGGCTGATCATTAAATACAACTAAATGATCACCCCAACTTGTCTTGATTCTCACTCCAGCAATCTGATCGATTTTATTTGCTGTTGTGCCAGGACGAGTAGTGTGAATAGTTATATTTTCAAATGCTGCTACAGAGATTGAGTGCAGAGAAATTATTCCGCGCTGAGCTTTATGAACATCTACATGAGCCGGTTTGTTTTTACCAAAATCGGTGTCTGTAATCTGCTCTTCTTCAAAGTGTTCAATGACTATGCATCCCATAGGTAGTTCTCCTAAATTAGGTTAAGTTGAATAAAACCATGGGATATATGTCTCCCCGACGGGAATATTTATATCCCGTGGGGGTGTGAGGGTTCAGCGTACTGAATCTCTAGATAGTGCCAGCTTGGAGTGTGGCATAACTCTCATTGCAACTTAGAGTTACAAAGATAACTAGATAGTAAAGTTCAGCCTTTTAGGTGTCAAACGAAAATGTGACAAGGTTCGATATTTACGTATTAATTTTTGTTTTTCTCTGCCCGAGCGTTCTTTTTAGCTAATTCATGCTGATAGTAAGTATTGAAGAAACTCTCAGTTAGCATAAATGTGAACCCAAGCATTGAGGTTTCAATTAGAAATCCCCTATCAAAGCTGCCAAATGTAATCCATAACAAACTTAATGAATACCATCTAATACGCTTCATATCATGAAAAAGCACCAGGCCGGCAATAAGGTAGTACATCACTGCAGTCATCGGTGATACAGACATCTGTTGAATAAACTCGAACATAAACTTCTCCTGTTTTAATACCACTATTACATAGAATCAGATTCACGCAACCCCCCTTATTTATTGGGGGTTAAGGGTACTTGCATGGTTAAAAATCCGTGTTTTGATGAATTTGTCTCTTCGAGATAAATCACTTAACCAGGAGAACTAACTATGTCACTTACAATTCTTGAAACTTTTGTTCAACGAGATCCAATTTCACAAAATCAATACCGTGTCTTTTTTAGAACCCAAAATGGTGACAGGTTTTCACCGGTAAGGGCTATTGATGTATCGGTAATCACTTCTCATGATGAACCATACAAGCTCGCTGAGTTATTGGCTATTAAGTATGTTTTGCTTCATAAAACATATGTAGGTGTAAATCGTACCGGGAAAGATCTGCAACTGAATGTCTCTTCAGGTGCCCTTAGAAAGGCTCAAAAACTACACACTACCAATAGCGACATGCATCTCCATGCACGCTTTCTTCAAACACGATTTGCAGAAGCCTCTATTAAAGTAGCGCGACGAACTGACTGGATTACATTGTTTAACGGTGAAGTTGAAGATATCTCACCTAATGACTGCCTAGATCCACCAATCAAAACTCATATTGGGGATATTCATCTGACTCGTCATGCTGTTGAACGTTTTTGTGAACGGATGTCTATTAGTTCGATCGATAGAGCCTGGCGTCGTCTTTCTAAAATGTTGACATCATCGAACTGGACAATTAAAAAGCCTCAGCGCCCATTACGTGAAGGAAAGCCAAACCGGACCACAGAAACATGGGCCTTAATCCGAGATAATACTCCATCAATTGATATTGTCATTGTACGTAACCCAAAGGTAAGCCGAGTTGTGACAGTTATCGCATGAACATAAAAACAATACTAAAAGAATCGATGAATAAGAAAACTATTTGGCTTATCGCCGGATTAATAATGTCTTTGCATGCATTTGCAGCTCCAGATTCGTTTGTAGATGCAAAAGCAGAGCTTAGAAGTTTTGTGTATTTTGACCAAAATCATAATGGTGCTGCGGGTACGCTTTATTGTGGTTGTGACTGGGATTGGCACGGCCGATCCGGTGGCACAATCAATGCAAAAAAATGTGGGTACCAGGTAAGAAAACAGAGGACGCGTGGTGCTCGAATTGAATATGAACATATTGTTAGCGCATACAACTTTGGAAGAGCTCGCCAATGTTGGCAAAAAGGTGGACGTAAGTACTGCCAGAAGAATGATGACGTATTCAGAATGATGGAAGCTGATATGCATAACCTTTCTCCAGCTGTGGGTGAGCTCAATGCTGACCGGAGTAATTATCGTTTTGGGGTGCTGCCAGATACAGAAAGTAAGCACGGAGCTTGTCCATTTAAAGTGGATTTTAAAGCACGTGTTGCTGAGCCTAGGCCTGAAGTTCGTGGCTTTATTGCTCGTGTTCAATTTTATATGCACGATCGATATAACTTGCCTATGAGTCGTCAACAACAACAGTTATATATGGTCTGGAATAAGCAATACCCTCCCTCTGTCTGGGAGTTAGAACGTGATAAACGAATTGCCGTTCGTATGGGAAATCATAATCCTTTTGTGACTGGCCAAAAGGTGTGGTCGTTGGGATATAAAAATTCAGGGGATGGAATCAATTCAGATAGTAAACAAATGTCTGCAGCACCCACTGAAATCGGTTCAGGTCTTACCATAAGAGG
>LAZR01002099.1_pt1 | contig 11889 bp, 16 predicted proteins | sample 329461 | NCBI WGS metagenome assembly LAZR01 (sample SAMN03002196, study PRJNA259156) | marine sediment metagenome | biome: sea floor; feature: Hydrothermal impacted sediments; material: marine sediment; isolation source: Loki non-amplified sample from Loki's castle hydrothermal vent sediment ...
TTAAACGTGCGTTCTGCAGCTCCTCTTTCAGCGTTATTGGTTTGTCATAAAATTCAAATATGTAGGGCTCTTCAATTTTTCCATTCTGTATTTTTCTTACGAAGTATTCATTTTTTCCTATTGTCATTCCACTGGAACAAACAATATAATCGGAAAGTAGTTCTCCATATCCAAAGGCGTTCTCATATGGATTTGGCGCCCATGAAAAGTTTGGAGTTTTAGCTGGGCATCTAACATTAATATCATCTACATTTACCACACTCGATGTTTTGGTGGTAAAGTCTAAAAGAACCATTGGATAAGTGGTTTCTTCACTAAACTCATTCAGAGTTGTTATATCTGTAGAGCCTCTACGGTAGAGAAACATTCTGAGGCCCTTCATAGTATTGATAGTTAAAAAGCTGTCACTACATATAAAAACCAATCTGCCGCCCGAACGTAACAGGTCAACGCTTCTTACTACAAAAAAGGAATATGTTTCCTTTTTGATCTTGGTTCCATCCCGTTTGCCATAGAGCTTATCTAACTTATCTTGAATGGTCAAATCAATGGTGCCGCCAAACGGCGGATTGCCTATGATCCAAGAAAACTTCAATCTAAATGGAAACTCTACCTTGAAAAAATCTTTCAAGATGAAGTTATGGTTTTCAATCTGTCCATATTTAGCAAAAAACTTGTCAAGAAATTTGTGATACAAAAGAGGATCAATCTCAATAGCATATAAATGGTCTACTACGTCTTGGATATTTCCGTTATAAAGAGGAAGCATTTTTTCTATTAACGGAAACACAAAAGAACCGTCACCGAAGGACGGTTCCAAAACGTAACCCCCCTTCTTTATATCTAGAGATCTTACTATTCTCTTGGAGAGCACAAGTGGAGTCATGAACTGGCCCCACTGCTGTTTTTTTGATCTGTGATGTTTTGTGTTTGCCATTTATCTAATATTGTCTACGGCCCTTTTCAATTTCAAATTGCGGCGGCGCCTCGCTCTAATAAGCCTTTCCGTGCCATCGGTAAGCATATTCAGTAATTGATCCGCAATCTGAACTCTGCGATTATTTGTCATTTTTTTAGAAGAAGCTCTGATGGTTTGTTTGGATCCATTGAACAACTTACTTTTCTTCAACATCATCTGGCCAGGCCCATCATTATATGTCACATACTCTAAATTATCAAATAGCGAAATGAAACATACTTTTATCTTCTGGTTTTTTACATCAAAATAGATATGAACTAAAAGGTAATCGTCAAATTGCCCAGTTACAAATTGCTTAAGAAATTCGGTCTCGACAAACTGCTTGATCAATTTTGGTAAAGAACAGATGTTAGGTTGCCCTGATCTTTCTTCATAACTGGTTTTGATATTTATAAAAACTCTAGAATAGATAGCGAAAAATCCATCCGAAAGGGATCGTGCCTTTTTCTTTCCCTTATTCTTGCCGGTTTCATATCGTTCAAATCTTATCGGTGATACAATGTTAGCAAGTTCTAATGCTCGATGTTCCACAAAGGATGCGGCCGCTTGTCCACGCTCTTTTATTTTAGAGGACGATAGAAGTTTTAGTAATTGCGGATCTTCACAAATTGCTCGGTCCCACCTGCGAAGCAGTGCCGGTTTTATATTCATAAATATACTCCTCTACATTCAAATGGAGAGAAAACTAAATAACTGGTAAATCAGACTCTAGTTCAAGATCTTCCACTTTAAGTTGACCGATTTCTGCAATGTCAAGATCATCCGCCAAACACTTTTCATAGATTTTGTTCAAGAGTCGTTCACGATCCGCCTTGATTGCCGAACCACCCTTGACCAAGAAAATCTTATTTGCAGTCAAGTGCGAAACGTAGAAATATCCAGCCAACGGACCTGATGCTGTCATCACCACAAAAAACGGAATACCAAGCAGAGGGCCCCATTCATACCGGAAAGTCCCCCGTTCATTTGGTAGCGATTTCCAAATCAGTTGCGCACCAACTAAGCCGGTGAACAACCAGATTAATGCGCCACTAATCGCGAGGAACGTAATCATTTCTTGCTCCTAACTCTTCGAAGATGGTGAATTTATAGCATCCATAATCAAAGTCATTATTTGAGAAATCAAACATTTGGCCGCCCGCCGACATGCACTCATGTGTTAGTTTGTATTTTTCTTTCTTGTTCATAGTGCTTAAAAATATTATATCTGGTATTGGTTGTATATCAATACAGAATGTATTTTTACCGACTTCTCTTACAAATCCACTTAATAGTGAACATTCTTTAGCAAACTCTATATGAGTTGGATTTGGATCAGTTGAACTTACCTTTATAATAGCTCTGATCCCAAATGTGAGTAAAAATCCCATCATGAATGATATAAACCATCCGCTCTTTAAAAATCGTTGATATGATCTCATTGTCCGTATCTCTCTCTTGATCCTAGTTCCTCAATAATGTCGAATGTGTAGCATCCGTCAATGTAGTCTCGGGACTTAGGAATGCCTCCGGCGGCACGACATTGAGCTTTCCATCTGTCAATGTCTGGCGGAAGGATTTCAGTGGACCTTGTTACTTTAGCACAGAAGTAAGTTCCTTCAATCTTCTCAACCGTGGCGCCATGTAGAGTGCATTGCTCAGCAAACTGCGGATGCATTTCAGTGCCTGAAAAGAGCCAAGTGCCAAACAATATTATGAGGTATAGCCCTGCTCCAACCCCTAATATCCACGAAACAGTCAGACCAATAGGTTTACCTGCCCGATACAAAAAATCTTGATATGCTCGTCTGCTCATTTTAATTCTCCGATATACGTTTGTAACTGTAACAATACCGTTCATTGCCGCGGGCGCCCGGTGCCTTCATCCAAACCAAATTTGGATTTCTCTGACATGCGGTTTGTTTAGAATTCCAAAATCCAACTTCTATTTCCACTTCGGACAACTGGAAACAACCCCAAATACCGTCAATCTTCACAGTGCGGCCGCCGTTGTCCAAACACCATTCACGTGCTACACGATTGATTTCTCTAGTTCCCTCGTCAGCACTTGTGGCGGTGTATACGCCATATATAAGGCCACCAGCGACGCCGATTATGATTGCGCCAATTACAACGGCATTGAGGAATTCACCAATGACGCCCAAAAAATGTTCGTATGCTCGCATGTTCATTCTCCTCTAAAATATTCAGTTTGACCGGACACAATGCGTAGAACTTTTTTTGATTCTACGACTCCAATCTGCAATAATCCAAGTCCAACTTTTGGCGTCTGGAATATAAATCATTTCAGACGTGGCAACAGCTTCATTATATGAATTTATCGCGACCAACTTCACACTATCCAATTGGGGCAAAACCCAACAATGAAGATAAATGACTACTCGATCATCTTTAATGGGAGTTCGAGCAATTCCTATCATCGTATTTAGTGAACCAATACGCGGAACAACGTGAATAGCTAAATCTTCATTCCATTCGGAATTGACCATAATAGTTGCTCGCTCACCCGTTGGGAGCAATGTGCTATGTGGTGGATACGAACCTAAGAGACTGCGGCAACCGACCAACAGCAAAGACAGAATGATCAGTCTGGTCATTTTATCGAGGCGCAGGTGGCGGAGGCAGATCCGGCGGCCCTGGCCGAGAATCTGGTGCTTGTTCTGGCGTGTCATGTAACTCTTTGACGGCCTTTCGCAATGCTACCAACACATCTGCGCCGCGATCGCCTGTTGGTTGTCCTGTTTTCACGCCTTGCTCAACCTTCTTCTTGAGCCTTCTATCTAGGAATGGGTCAACGATTGCGGCTCGGAAAACAATCCAAAGAACAGCAATCAACCCAACCACAATTGCTACCACGACAAGTGCAACAAGAAATGCAATCACTGCCGCCTCAAGAATATAGGCGGGTAGGAACACTAACCACCAGGAAACAGCTGCCAATGGATTTGCTGGTAAGTAGGTCAATAATCCTAATTTGACCGTGACCAATAATCCAGTCAGTGCATAACGGAATACATCTAAGTATTTCCGACTAGCGGTAACTTGAATAGGGGAAGTCGTTTCCTTCTTCTCCGTCTTTTCCTGGGATCGCTTGACCTTCTTTACAGTTTGGGCAAGTATTTCATTGATTTCATTATTCTTCATCGGTTTTCTCCGGGTAAGCCCAAGGTCGTTTTGCTCTCTTCCGTTCGTAAAAAATCTGGCTAAGGTCAAAATTCTCTCGGGTCATTATTTCAAGTTCCAAAGGAAGGTCACAATTCGTAACCTCGCCCTTGCTGTTACAACGGACAGCACGAAGTTCGTTCGTGCGCCAATCTATATTCTGTCGCCTCATAATCTTTCGGCGGTATCTATCTTGTCTTACAATCTTGCGTGCGGCTTCTAAATTTTTGACACTATAGACGAAACAAATAAATCGCGCTGCTGTACCATCATCGTCAACACCGACACAGGATATTTTGTAGTTGTGAAGTCTTTTCTTTTTTCGCATCAATTACCTCTGTTTCTGTAATAGGCGGTTCTTGGAATCACAGTCCACTTATAAGAACGATGATACAAATTACCATTATTTATCCATCTGTGTACACGTTCTGCACCTACGTCAAGTGAAATTTGAATTGCGATACTATCCTCAATCACCGTAAACGATTGGATATACCGTCCCACAATTACATCTTCACGGTAGAGTTGATTCACCCCATTGAGATAATATTTGACTTCATCCAACTCTGAAAAACGAACGATAAGAGTGTCACCGTTCACTTCTATTGCCGCAAGAGAATCCCACGCTGAGGCCATAGATCCAGCTAACATAATGTCGCGCCGCATCAACTTATGCAAGTTACTAGCTCGTCCGTCAACGTCCACACGATACTGCTCCGCTACTTGCGTGCGAGTTTCATTGATTGCGATACCAGTGGCCAAGCCTAAAACAACTAGACCAATAACCATCGCGATCATCATTTCTATGAGAGTAAATCCTTTGCCGTTCATTATAATGCTCCCTTGTAAATGAACGTGGTAATCTCAATTGAACGTCTGCGTCCGAGTGCCCACGAATATTCGACCGCCACAGTCGCCTTAATGAGGTCAGGCGCAATACTACGGTCAATGTCCACACTACGTGAGAAAACCCCACTCGGGTCAATTGTGCCCCTTCTATCTACCATTGTGGGGGTCTCCGACACTGTTAGGGTGTTGGAACGGATTTTGAGTTGCTCAAGATAGGTGTCGGCAATATACATTGCAGAAGCACGGTTTGAGCTTCCTGCTCGCACCCCAATAGTGTATGCACTGGATCGCACTAGTGTGCTTAGTCCAATACTCAACAAAGTCAAGGCGACTATCATAGATACTAGTGAAATGCCTCGTTCGTTCATCGTATGATTCTCCAACTTTGGGCCGATCGCACTGGATTAAAGAAAGTCAGTGCGGCCATAATTGAACATGTATTGTAAACGAAATTCATTGTGCCATTACCTATGTCACTTTCGTCCACAGTCATACCTAAAAGCTTATTTAGTCCTGATGCAATTGTTCCTTCAAGGTCTGCTGAACCATTCTTTGTCAACGCTCCACCAATGAGAATGATACCTTCCCATACAAAGCCACTGCCGATAGTCAGATTGTTTGGGGCGATTATAACGCCGCGTCCACTGTGACTGGAAGTCAGATAAAACGTGCCGTTCATATAAATTGACGGCCATCCTGCCGTGAAAACTGCTGCCGAAGGCCAATCAACTCCACTATTGACGATAAAATCGGCGTCACTAGAAGTATTGCGAATCATATCCCATTTCTCAAACCCAAGTGAGGATTCAAGAGAATCGGAGTATTCTAATCCGTTGCCAATCCACGGCGCCGAGCTTCCCGGTGCGGCGATGGGGATTCCATTTTGTGAGATAGGATCGCCCGCAATAATGGAAGGCACGGAGTCACCACAAACATTGTTGCCGGAAATGAGTCCAGAACCACCATTCTTATTTAAGCCACCTAGTGCGAGGAAACTTGCGTCAACAGAATCCCATAGCGGTTCCCCTCGAACAACAAGGTCAAGCGCAACAATTCTGTTGGTGGTTGAGCGTAATTGACTCTCACCATACAATGTATATGTTTGTATGGTGTCATTAGTAATGGTGTCAGTTCTGACAAGAGAGATTTCTGCTGTCAGTCCCGCGCCATAGAAATAACTTCCAATCACAACCGAGTCACCAGTTCTGAGTGTATCTGGCATAACTGCCAAACCATACTCCACCATTCCATCTGCGGCATACAGTGCAACATTGTTATGCGATTGATCACCCAAATGTTTGATAATGAATTGTGTGGTGCTTTGTTGTATTGCTAATAGTCCTGACAGCATCAACAAAAGCATAATGACTGCGGGAAGGACAAACCCCTTCTCATTCTTAATCATAATATGACCTTTTTATCTAGGTTTTAAGACCTGCAACCTTAGGCTTACGACCACGCTTCTTGTGCTTCGATTTGATTTCCTGCTCTCGTTTGTCGGTAGATTTCTCCGCCTCGGTTCCCGCCAAGGGACGTGCGTAGAAATCTGACCAATCATATTGGTCAACAGTTTCGAGCGTGCCATACCATCGGCGTTTGTTCACTTGCGTCCACGACTTGATGCCGTAAATATTGCCAGTACGACTCTCGACCATATACCGACCCATTTGCTGAGTAGCATTGGGAGTGCCGCCGCAATTGCGATTGACAAACACCTTATCGAATTTGTAACCTGTCTCCACTCCAATGGTCTCGGAGTCTAATTCAGGATACAATCGTACAAGACGTTCGTTGTGTTGCCTCTCAAATCGCACTCGAAACTGTTCAAGTTTCTCTTCGTAATTCATAATTTACCTCACGAACCCATACTGAGTTCAAACTTATTTGGCGATATTTCTCGCACACCTTCAAGGTACAAATCGCCAATGTGGTGGCCCCAAATTCCATAAGGCCCTTCACTGACGGCACGATTGAGCATTCCAGGAATGTTACAAGTCGGACCTACAGCGGTATCTTCTTCCCCGTAAATTTTGAGATAGCCTTCATAGACTGCTCTCCAAAAATCTTTGCGGGTAAAGAAACTATCGTTCAGTGCCTTAAACTCAAGCTCAAACTTGCCGCTCAATGGGTAACTGAAAACGATTGTAATTTTTGGGGATTCGGCGACTACTTCGTCACCATTAATGAGAGTGGCTTGTACATCGGAATCGTGATATTTTATAACACGAACACTTGAGCCATCCTTACGATTATTTTCAACTGCCCACTCGGGCATATAGTTGACTTCAAATTCCTTCATTTTATTTCTCCTGCTAATTGTTTTAAGAATTTCCTTGATAGCGTGGGCGGTAGGGAATTGCCCTTGCCGCCCAACTAACTAGGGAAAGTTATTCGCTATCAAGGATTTGGTTATGAAGTAGCCCACGGAACCTTGGCATCGTCATTATCAGACTCGTTGTCATTGTCCGCGTCCCAAGGCTTATCCTTGTCATCAAAGTCAGTCGGAAGAACCTTCTGCACCAACTGCTTCATATAGGTTCGCTCTGAATCGGTTCCACCCACATCAGAGTAGAACGGAAACACACAAACCTCTGCAGCGTCTGCTAAAGAGAAACCGTCATGTAGAAGTGCTGCCATTTCTTCTGACATACGAGTAGAGATAATCGTTGACACTCTCGGGTCATCACTCTTGATTGCGATACGAGTATGGTCAGCGATTTCTGCAATCGCGTCTACCAATCTTTCCTCCAAATCTGGAAAGACTCGGCGAAGGACTGACATTTCATCAGGCTTGGATAGAGGTTCCATTTCGATAGTGCTACTGAATCTATCTAGGAGTGCTCTGTCCATTACCTTCGTGCCAGTGTATTCGTCACCAATATTCGCGGTGCCGATAAACGTGACGCCTTCTGCGACTTTGATAGTCGGAGTCTCGGGCTTCTCGTCAATACGGAGATAACGCTGCTTCTCGTCCAACACCGTCATAAGAATGTTTGATGCATCCTCATGCGCTCGAGAAACTTCGTCCATAAGACAGATAGCACCAGGCGTCTGAATCGCTCTTGCGAACAACGACTCTGAGAACAAGGTTCCCGTATCATTGTCGTAATGCGTGTTACCAATCAACATTCCACGAGGGTCCGTTGACGCACCGAAGTTGAAGTAGAACCACGGGCGGTCATGGAATACCTTATGGACTGACTGAGCTGCCAGAGTCTTTCCGCAACCCGAAGGTCCGATCATAAGAATGTTCTTTCCACGGAGAGCGGAACGAATCAGATACTTCCATTTGATTTCAGAGATAACCAAATTCTCTGGTTTAAACTCCATAGCACGAGAGATAAACTCCCGAACCTCGTCATCCGACAAGGGAGACCAACCAGAATCAGATTGGATTGAGGGTGCTGCGGCAGAGACAGCAACGGTTGATGCTGCTACCTTTGAGGGACCGATGCCGAGAATGCGAGCCTCACGTTCGACTTCTTCCATAGGAAGTTGACGAAACTGGACGCCTCCCGTTTTGGTCCACTTGGCGCGAAGTCCCATATTGCTTTTGGCGGCGCTCTTACGAGTCCACCTGCGAATGAGATTGGTTACATCGTCACCCGTATCAATACGAATGGCCTGTAACTCTTTGCCTACTGCGTGAACTGAAATTAACGTGCCGTCAGGAAACGTCGATCTCAAATGTTCATTGTTTTCTTTGGTGGACATAACCTTTACCTTCCCCTAGTTAGATTTTCTACTACTCTTTAAATATACAACAATTTTATAAGTTTGTCAACCCCCAATTAACCCTCTGTATATCAAGAGCTTACGGGGGTTGCCGACCGCCTTATCGGATTAGGAATAGACGATTGAGTGTGCGAGCCAACGTTGTAATCCGTTGAACATCAATGAATTGCGCGTCTTTGCCATACATCGCTTCGAATCCTTGTTTACTAGTATCACTACCCCAACGATAATCGTCACGATATGAGATAAAGTAACTAAGAATCCTCAAACCAGAACCACGGAGAATGTTAACTTGTTCTCGCGTATGTTTCCATGCCGACTGTCCGGTATATCCATTATACCACGGTTGACCATCCGAAAGATTGATGAAAAACCTCTCACCGTGACGTTCCTTTAACAAGTCATCCATAATGGCCGCGAAACACAAACCTTCCGGCGTGTTACCGATAGTTGTCAGATACGGAAACAACTGCTTGATCTTCATCGGTTTGTCCACACGACTATCATAAATGATTGCCATGCACGGAGGGCCGACTCCCGCCCTCATACTGAGAACGAAATCAAGATTGTTAATTTTCGAAGCGGCGACTGCAACGGCGATACCCACCGACAAAGCTCGTGTCCACTTCTCACCGCACATAGAACTGGATGCGTCCAATGTCATATGAGCAAGGACGGGTGAAAACTTAGTAGTCTTATCCCTAAAGAATACAGATACATCACCAGCACCGAGTGCGTGCAATCGACGACGCTCAATGTTCCCACGATCACGTCTAGTGAATCGGGTTACCCGTTTCATATTACGAATCTGCAAACGATGCGCCAGGATATTACCCATGCGGAACCCTTCTTCAATCGCCTTTTCCGAATGGTAATCTGTCGTGGGTTTCCAATGCGGACCCGGAGACCTTATTTCCCACTCGTTGGCGAGCCTTCCACGGCGACTCAAACTCATGCCAGGCGTGAATGGAAACGTACCAGACTCAAGAATCGCCTGTGTGAATTTGCGTAACACCAACACCTTAGTCTTAGTGGTGCCACCATACTCGGAATCGTGGCTAACTTCAACCTCGGAAGCTCCAGATTGTTCAACGGCGCTAACTTGCTTGTCAAGTTTCTTTGTGACTTTCTTTTTCTGAACATTACCATCAAGAAACTGCTTCTGCTTCTTTAAGGCGTTCTCAAGTCTCTTGTCATTGAGTTTACCAGGCTTTTTCGGAGGCTTATCACCATGCTTATCTTTGCATTGTTCATCCTTAGATTCGTCAGATTCCTTACTATCTTTCGAATCTTTCGAATCATTCTCACCATCAGGTCCCTCAGAAGAATCCTCTTTCTTATCTTCATCGCCACCCGCATCCTCGCCGTCACCACTACCACTGCCAGACTCGTCACCAGATTCTTCTGAATCATCGTCTGGCATGCCTGGACCTGCACCGGATCCCATCATGTTTTTGTTTAGGTCTAAGTTATCTTCCTTAGTTGAATCCGTTTCCTGCTCCGGCGCCGGACATGCCTGCGTCTTTTCTGCATCAGGCATTGGAAGGCAATTGTCCAATATAACACTCATAACTTTAACCGCCAGCTGGAATATTTTGGGCATCTTGTCTAAGTCATATACCGTATTGGATCCCCCGTGCTGCCGATCGACGTATTTGTATCCACTGTCACCATCGAAACGATTAATGTGGTCAACGTCAATCATTCCATACATTAAGTCCAAATCGGGCAATGCACGGGTGTCGAACCACGGATTCGTCATATTGATAAGCAGATTAAGGTAACTCTCCACCGTAGGAGTATTCCACTTACCTTGCTGTAGTGCGTAGTCTATTTGAGTGCTGTGCCAATACTGCTTATACAACGCCTCGTAATAAGGACGATACCCCGGCGCCGTTCGATACAACCACCAATCAATGCGCCTATCCTCAAAAGTATTCATGAGGTTTTTGAGCATCATTGCGAGTTGCGATACTTCCAACTTACCTCTGGACTCTGAGGTGATATTTACATCACCACACTTGTCTTTGAGGGACTGCGGAATCATGTAATTGTTGTAGTTTGCGTATTGTTGGAGAAAATCAGGAAACTCTCTCCAAACACAGTGCGTTGATTCGTGGAGAGCAAGACCGACAACGGCGTCAAACGTCTTTTCCTTAGTGGTTGCTGAAATGACAACCATATTACCGTCGGTGTAGGAATCCTGCCCACTATTGAACTTGACTGGAATCGGCCGCTTAGTTACAATGCGAACAAAGTTCGAGATTGCGTTTTTGATACTGGCAAGACGAATGATCTCACTTGTGCTAAGTCCCTTCGAAGCGAGATCAACAGAATCGTTATCGGCGAAAGTGCCGAGCCAATATCTTGAGTGCAATTGAATTTTAGACACTGAAACCTACCTCACAAAAAGCGTGATTTCTCATACACTGAAATATACACTATTTTGACCAAAAAGTCAAGGGTTTTATAAAAGTTCGTCTAAGTCGTTGGGTGGTAAGAACTTACGGGGTCCGCCAGTGGGGATTTTCTCGTCGTTTAGCATCTTCTGACAAACAGATATTTGAACGCAAAGAGCCGCAAACTCCGCAAACTCCACGCCCGACTCACTCTCCAAAATATGCCCAATCCGAAGTCCATTGTAGTGAGAAAGAAGTTCTAAGTTTCTCGCTTTTTGGTCCAAGATTTGTTGGCGAGATAGTCCCCTCCAATCGTCCCCATATTGTTCAAGACTCTTACGTGCAGCATCTTCAAATAAAAGACAAGTTTTTTCGTCAATTCGAATCATCGTAAATGATATATGTAAATGTTCTTGCCAGGAGTATCCATGAATTTTGCTTTGCCAGAGTCTAGAGCTTTTCGCAGTTTTATAGAGAACGCTTTCAACTTTTTGGTTTTTCCGGTTCTACTATGGTGCCAAGCTCTTAGAGCTTTATCATGAAATCGTTTTCCCTTCCGTGAGGCGGGCGAGATGGGCGGGGCGGAGGCGGAGGTTTGACCAAGTTTGATGGTTTCACTTGAGGAGCTTTTGCTGTCATCATGTTTCCCCTTTCCTATTTTTCGTTGCTTGCCCTGCCTGTCAAACATCACTATCGAGCCGGCCACGGCCACATTCAGACATTGCGGCGTATCAATCTGAACGACCTTGTGACACTTCTGCAGGA
>LAZR01002100.1_pt1 | contig 11880 bp, 25 predicted proteins | sample 329461 | NCBI WGS metagenome assembly LAZR01 (sample SAMN03002196, study PRJNA259156) | marine sediment metagenome | biome: sea floor; feature: Hydrothermal impacted sediments; material: marine sediment; isolation source: Loki non-amplified sample from Loki's castle hydrothermal vent sediment ...
CCCTTGCTGTAGTGGCGTTATCTGGCCAACTACATCTTGTGATGTCCCTGGCGCCGTGATGTCCTGGGGGCGGAGGTCGAGCCCCTGCGAGAGCCTTAATTGGCCTTCGGGGGTAACGGTCTCCCCTAGCGTGGTCGTAGAGGGCGCGGGTGGCCCAGGGCGGGAACGCGGGGTCGGCGTCGGGGTTGCCGTGGGTGTTCCCGTAGGTGGCACGTATGACGGAGTGGGGCGGAAGTCTATCTGACGGCGCTGCGCCATACTATCCCGCTCCACCTGACGGAACTGCCTCAGGCTATCCTCCATCGCCCGTCTTCGGTCCTCCAGGTCCACGGCCTTGCTAACGGTGTCCCCCATGCTCTGAGCGGTAGAGTCTAGGGCAGAGCGGAGCCGCATTAAGCGCCGGTCGGGAGTCTCGTAAAGCGTCACTTCAGCATCTTCTTTGAATACTGAATCATCTGCTCAACGGTCATATTGTTGTCAACGAAGAACTGCGCTAGGTGCTGAGGGTTGACCTTCATCAACTCCCACTCAGCGCGTTCGTCTACGGGGGAGACTTTCACGCTCCCCAGAGGACGGTTGGACACATCGTCTTTTACTGCTTGGTCAAGACTCGCGGCGTACTCCGCAGCCTCCTGAACCGTCTTTTCGTGCAAGGATGTCGCGTCGCGTGCTTCGGGGGTGCCGAACTCGTCAGGCACGGGGAACACCTCCAGTGGCCTGGGTCTGGGAAGGTTGTTGGCCTCTGCCCTCCCTCACTGAGTTAGCTGCTGCGCGTGCTTCGGGGACGGCTTGGCCCTGAAGTTGCGCGGCCATCTGTATTCCTTGTTTCACCGAGTCAGGTTGAGCAGCGAAGTCCTGGGCAAGGATGTCTGCGTTGGCGGGCGTGGACGCAATCTGCTGCGCGATCTGCTGCGCGGCCTGGACGCGCTGTTCAACCAAAGCGGCCCGAATCTTGTCCAGATCGCGTTTTCTAATCTCCTCTAACGGGTTGGCGATATGCGCGTACCGTTCCATCGCCGTCTCTAACGACATCACACCCCCTACAGGGTCAGCCGCCAGTCTCGCGGTCATGATCTCCGCGTTCTCCTGAAGTGGTATGGCCAGTTCTAGTTTGGCCTGCTGCCTGTTCTCCCAACCCTTCACGTCGCTTGCAGACAATTTCTTCCTCTGCGAAATCCCGTCGGAGTCCACGAAGTAGATTGGGATTTTGTCGTCCTCTAGCCCGATGTCCTTGAACGTCTCGGAGAAGGATGTAATCCCTGCGAATAGGTGTCTTGTGACGTTCTCGGCGGCGACACTCAAATAGTCCAACGCGGGGCCGAACTGCTTTTGAGCTAGCTGAGCGCCGGTGTTGTACCTCACCCCCGAATCACCGGCCTGTTCCAGGATTCCCAGAAGTGCGGGACGGATGGCACCTTCCTGGGTGAACGACCGCATGGCCGAAATCACACCAGGGATGTCAGGGTTGGTCTGGGATCCGGCGTAGTCGGAAATCTTCTCTTCGAGGTCGAGGTAGACTATCCCGTCGGGGCCAATTTTAATTAGGTCAGCGTTGGACTGGGCATTGGGAGAGTCTTGCTTCCTGTCCGCCAAATTAAGGTTCAAGACCATGTTGGAGTGGGTGTTTCGTTTGGTGTTGTGCCGCCAATCGGTCAAGGCCCCGTCCATCTCGGGGACTAAGTATCTCAGGGGCGCGATAGACCCTTCCCACATGACCCCTTCGTTGTTGTCCGGTAACGGGGGAGCCTCCATTAAGATGTAGGGGTTCATCTTCATCCCGTGCTTCCAGGAGTCAAGTGCGTCCTCTGCGGAAGTCGAGCCCACTCCCATTACCCCGCCGTGCTTGGCGATGATGGTTCGCATTTCATGATGGTCGGCGTAGACGATCACCTTGACCTTATCGGTGTCTTTTTCCCTGCCGAACTTAGACCCGTAGGCTTCCTCCACCTGTCTCGCGGTCATTTCTTTGATTGCCACTACCTGGTCGAGTTCTCTCTTTAATGTGAAGGTGGGCCAAGTCTGCCTGACATCCTGATGAGAGACAATTATTGGCCAGTTCGCCAATTTCAGGTCGTCGAGGCGGTCCGTATACTCTTTGTCAGATTCGTCCCCACGCTCGAACTCCAGCCCTTTCCACAGTTTCGGGAGGGAGTGGACTAAGAGAAACCCTCTCCCCACGTCCACCACGTCCTGAATCCCTCTCAGCCAGGCTAAATACGCCCCCGACAGCTTCCACATCCCCTGGTTGGCGGCTTCTAAGAACTCGGCGTGCTGCTTTAACGTGTCCCTGGGGGCGTTGAAGGCGATGAACGGCCTTGAAGAGAGGAAGGAGAAGTTCTGGGAACGGACTAACTTCCCATACCCCGTCCCGACGGCGACGACGTTTATCTTTGCGTCCTTCTGAGCTTCGAGGACGTGTTGCTGACGAATGATGTCGTGGTCGAGTTTGTCGTTCTTCGCCTGTTGGGAGAACTTTTCGTTCCCCAGGTAATTGGCGAGTTCTTCGATCTCTTTAGGATTCACCATTCCCTCGATATTGAAACTTTGGGTCTGTAGGAGTAGTCGGCGCCGGCGCGGTCGAACGCGGAGAGAAGATAGGCCCCCGAATCGTAGGCGTGGTCGCTGCATCCCTTGGCCCATTTACCCAGCGTCACTTCGCCTGGGCGGAGTTCCTGGTAGGCCAGGTTCCGTAATTCGCTAATCATGTTGGGGCAGTTGCGAGAGATGTATATTCTCGGTGTGCCGTCGCGGACGTTCAGCCGGTTCCTCCATAATCTAATGCGGTTCTCGAACCCCTTGGCGTGGGGTGCAGCCCGCTTTAGGCCGTGCAGGCCATAAATCTTGCGAAGGTGCTCCAGTTCGCTTTCGGACCGTGAGGGGTCGCAGCGGATTTCTCTCGACCCCCACTCTTCGCACTTCCTGATCCAGTCGTAATCGTCGGCGTTCCTTTTGTAAAACTCTTTCGTCACCCACAATCTGTCGGACTGGTCTAAGCAACCCTCGTGCATGGAGGTCGGGCTAGACCCCCCGAAGTCCAAACCGTTCACCTTCCGCACGATCACGGTGTCCTCCGGCATCTCTCTTATGTGGACTTCCCCAAACTCCTCGAACGCCATCCCCTCTAAGGCCGTGAACTCCCCTTCTAGTTCCTGGGCGGCGAAGCGTGTCCCCCCAAACATCTCTTTCCAGTTCTCGTACTCCTCTTTAGAGAGGTGCCAGTTGTCTTTTGTCCTGGCCCGAAATATGGGGTAGTTCTTCGGCGTTAACGAAGCTTCCGTGAAGGGGTTGACGTGCTCCAGCCAAATCTGTCGTATCCAGGGCTGGTGCCCACTCGGCGTAGAGGTGACGAACCCCTGTAGGGAGTAGCCTTTTTGCCTTAGTGTCGGCATCAACGCCAGAAAGACGTGTAACTGGTTCTGCACGGCGATCTCGTCCATCCCGAAGAACCCGTAGGTCGCGCCGCGAAACTTCTCCGGCGCGTCGGCGGGGCGAAGGTCAATCAGCGACCCGTTGGCAAACGCGATCTCCCCCGGAGCGCCTGCCTGCCACAACCTCCACTCCCACACCTTCCCCTTCCCCCCGATTGAGCCGAACTGCTCCTCCCACACCGGGACCAGGTTTCTGCGGATCATGTCAAACGTCGGCTGGGTCAAGCACCCCCGAATACCAGGGTTGTTCACCGCCAACGCGAACCCCTTGGCCGCGAGAGCGTAGGTCTTCCCCGACCCCCTTCCCGCAAGCATGGCCGGGTGTTTCGCCTCGGAGCGCACAAAGTCCGTCTGTGTCCCCTCCATTAGTTCGATGTTCAGGGTTTCAGTGACCAATGCGTTTCTTCTTCACAATCGCCCGGACAGGGATTTCTAGAATCAGCGCGAAGTCCTTATGCGTGTCATCTGGATTAAAAGTGCTCGCCAGGAATAGATACCCGTCCTCCTCCTTCACCCTGAATCCAACAGTTACTATCGACTTCGTGTCCGCCGTCAAATCCTTCGCGTCAGCCCACTCGTTCTTGGCGAAGACGGAATCAACCCACTCGACTCTGAGAAGAGGGGGCTCTCTCATTTCGGGGTGTTCTGTGCCCCTGCCGCCAACTCCATCAACAGCGCCCTCACCAGTTCTAGCTTCTTCTCTGGTACGTCGAACTCCGTCTCGTATTTAAAAGTCGTGATTTTGACGTTCATTCCTCATGCTCCTTTAACACCCGCTCGCCAGCGGCCAAATGTAGTTCCTGGAAGATCAGACGCGCCCTACCATCCGCGACGGCCTGCCGCGTCTCCTCCAACCTCTTTTTCAGCCAGTGGAGGTTGGGCTGCTTCTTCTCAGCGGTAGAGGCTGATTCAGTGATAAGTCCCCGCCAGGAGTCTTCTAGGCTTTCGTTTAGGTTCACGTTGTCCTCCATGTCGTGATGGAACGCTCCCTAGTGCGCGTGGTCACTCGCGCCAACTAATACGTCGCCTGAGATATCGAAGGTGCCCGTAGTAGTGACGGTGGGGGTGATAGTGGTGGTGCCGCAGTAGGGCTTCGTGTAGTCGGGGGTGATGTACCAGTAGGGGTTGTGGTTTAGCTGGCACACACCCCACTCTTGCTTACAGCTCTTGCAGTACGCCACGTCGCAATGGCCGCAGAAGGCGACCTCCGCGTGCTCACAGTGAACGTGGTGTCGGTCATGCTTTTTCGTCATCGGTTCCTCCTTGTTGAGAATTAGGCTCAGGCCACCCGTGGAGAATGCCTCGACCCACTCGCGGCGGGAGATTCCCAGAAACCCCGCCACCTATTTGCTCCTTTCCCTGTAGGCCCGCTTCCGGCAGGCCGCACATGAACTGTGTCGCCCGTCCCTCGGCTTACCGCAGGCGCACTGTGGGGACACTTCTGTGGGGACATACTGCGGGTTATCGTCGTCAGCTATCCCCGCTAACGGCTCGTGCGTGGTGACACCCTGCGCCCCTGGCCAACAGACAGGACACACCCCAGCACCGTTGTAGCCGCATCTCTTGCACGCCATCCTTTTCTCCTTCCCAAAATGCGCGGGTAAATGCCCTAGTGGTTAACAGAGAAGCGCCGATCGGGAACCCGTCCCTAGGGGACGTTTGGTTCGCACTATATCCCTTAGGTAAAGTAGATTCAGATACGGATTGTCGCTCAGCCCGTTATGTGCCCAGGGTTGGGCAGGTAGCCGAGCAAGCAAACCTATGTATCTAAGGTATTGTGTTAGCAGTTGGGGGGCCTGGGCCTTTTGTGTCTGTGTGCGTGGGGGAGTTAACCCTCTACCAGGTTCGCCTTGGCCACGTCAATAAGCATCTGTGCATCCATACCCTCGGTGGCCAGCAGCCACAGCACCCCGTGTTCCTGTTCGGTGGCTTGTCGCTTAGCCAGGCACCGTCCACGGGCTATGTCCAGGAGTAGGAGAACAGTCCAGCTATTCATCGGGGGCGGCCTGTGAGATGAAGTTGATCTGGATGTTAGTGGCCTCAGTGGGCTGGGATTCTTTCTGGAGCTTGTCGGTACCAGTGCCGGCGTAGATGTTATAGGTGACGGCGTGTTTCATCAGTTCTTTGGCAGCGACCTGGCGAGCTATCTCCGCGAGGGGGCCGGGGTGATCGTTGGCAGCGACGGCGGCGTAACTCTCCGTTACATCGAGAACGGCGTGCTGCATCCCCTGGGACCGTCGCACGATCCTAACCCAGTCGTCCTGTATCTCGGGTATCTCTTGGTTTCGTGCCACTTCCCTGCCATGGGATAGCCAGCGATGCACTGTGCGCTCTGAGTGTTCCACTAGCCCCGCTATTCTCGGCACAGTGTACCCTTCCGCCCGTAGAGCGATGGCCCGGCTCTTGGGCTCATCCGGGGCGTGGTGCTCTGCTTGGTTCTTCATGAAATGTCCTAAACTTTCTCGCTCGCCTATCTAAGGGGTTGACAAGTGCTAGTAGCATCAGGTATTCTTGGGGCCATGAACGATACAGCAGCATCCAATCGGAGCAAGGCCCTGCACTTCAGATTAAGTGGCATGACCTACGCTCAAATCGGTAAGGAACTCGGCATCTCGCGGCAACGAGTGCAGCAATTGGTTAGCCCGCCCAAGGCGGTGCGCGACCTCGTTGTCTCTCGCGCCAATGGCGAGTGCGAGCGATGCTCCATCCGAGTAGGGCGATCTGGACAAGTCCATCACTCTAACGCAAGCAACGGAGACACCTTCAACGAGATTGAGAATCTTCAACTACTCTGCATTCCTTGCCATCTAATAGCCCACTCCCCTAACCCCCCACAAGGAATCGTAGAGCTCACTTGCCTACGGTGTGACTACCAATGGCACCCACGATCCAACGAAAAGCCCGTAAGGTGCCCTAAGTGCGGCTCCCCTTACTGGGATCGTGAGCGGAAAACGCCTGCCCAACCTAACGAATAGGGCCGCTGGTTAGAGCGACCCCAAGCGGACATGAAAGGAGTTAGCTACCATGTCCAGCAAGAGCGTAACACAGGCCCGCGAGATTAAGAACGGCGGCGACACTAAGTTGGTTGTCAGCGCCGGAACCTGGCGTAAGAAGGGATACGTTGACATCCGCAATTACTGGCGCTCCCCTGATGGTGAGTGGCATCCTACCAAGCGCGGCGTTCGCGTCGATCAAGGTGATGCTGTCCACATCGCGGCGGCTGTTCACAACCTGATTGACGAATTGTGGCCGGTAGCACCTAAACCATCACGAAATGGCAGCAAGCCCGCCGTCAAGCGACCTTACAAACCACCTGTGCGGCATGAGCCCGACACGTCTATCCGCCCGCGCTACCTCACTCCTGGCAAGGATCACCGTCGGACTCACGGCAAGGCAACCTTCAGTCGCAAGGGCGGAATCGTGACCTGTAAGACTACCGCCTACTGGGGCAACCCTATCCACGCTCCGATAACCGCAGAGGAATGGGCCGTCTGTAGCGCCACCACCCAGGCCGTCCAGCACGTCGGCAGCATCATCGGCTACCCCAAAAGCAAGCAAATCATCCGGCCATCCGTGCTAGTGCCTCCCGGGGTGTATCGCCCCAACACTCTTGAGCTGGCCGCATAATGGCCCTAGCCCCCTCTATGAAAGGAGACTGAACAATGGTGAGCGACCCCACTTGTTATGTTTGCGGGCACACGCCTGAAGAACATCGCGATGAGTGCAGGGAGTGCGAGGAAGAAGGCTGCGACTGCGGGATGTTTGAGCCACGAGAAGAAGACGAAGAAGACGAGTCCTAGCCCGCATTTCATCATGGAGGGAATTATGAAACAGCCTAGTCAAAGGGAACAGCATCTACAGGCCGACGCCGACTCTGCCCGCCAACAGTCGCTCAATATGACCGCTGAGGCAAGGCGAGAGAAGGCCGAAGCCGACCGCCTCCGCGCCGTCAACGCCAAGCTCCTAAAGGCGCTGGAACAAGCTACTTTGTTCATTGAAGGCGTATTCCCTAAGCCAAGCCCTCTCCTGAAACAAGACCTGGCATTCTACCGCGACCTCATTGAGCAGGCAATCAAATAGAGCGTCCCCGCAAGGACGCCCATACTAGCATAAATCGTACCCCTAGCTAGCAGCGTTGTCAACCGCGACGCCGTTCAGGGAGTTAGTCATTTCCTGGATGGCGTCGTTCACTATCCTGTTCACGTCTCCGGGCGTGATATCCCACCACTCAGCCACCGCCACCCGCCAGCTATACCGCTTGGTGCCGTTTCGGGCGCTTGATTCACCCCTGCACACCGTCTCCCAAAGTATCTTCTCCCAGTTGAACGGGAGGTTCATCATTGCCTGCTCTATATCCGCCCAGAGGCAACTGGACGCCACGTAAGGGGCCTCCTGAAGCGGCGGGGGCCTAGTGCCTAGTCTGTCCTCTGGTGCCCTCATACGCGCACCCTGGGCGCGACGTTGGTAATCCGCTAGGAGCTTCCGGACTAGACTAGTGGTGTAGGTCATCGCTGAGAATCCGAGTCGTCCATGAAAAGTTTCAAGTAACGCTCCTCTTCCCTCCTAGCCATAGGTGGCCCCATCAGCCTCAGAGCCTCACCCCATGCAGTATAAAGACGCGCTCTGTCTTTGTACCATTGGATCACCCATTCCTCGTACGTCATCGCTCCCACCCAACGTTGCCACCCATCCATATCCTACGGCGCCAGCGGCGCAGAAACCGCTTAATCATCTTCACGCCAGCACCGCCACAGCTATGGCCGTCAAGGGAATCAAAATCGACACCCAGGCGAACGCTATCACGCCGTAGACTGCCTTAGATTGCACCCTGAACTTGGTGTTCTCCGCTACCGCGCCGTTCTGCACGTCCAGCCTGTCGGTGATTGCCGCAATGCCAGCATCAAACTCCCTCTTGGTTATTGAGTCACTCACTCAGCACTCTCCAGACTTGCCTGGGTGACAACGCGAACCGCTCCGCAATCTCCGACACTTTCATGTGTAACGCCCTGATAGCCTCGTTACACTGCTCTAACGGCGCTAACCGGCATGGCCAGTCCTGGTCGGCGTCGTAGCACGCTAGACACAACTGACGGTGGCAGAACGGGCACAGGCCCAGCTCCGCCTCGGCCCCGCAGCGTTGGCAGGTCAAGGCTCGCCCATTTCGTCATAGACGGCATCGTCCTCGTTATCCCAAATCCGCGCCAGCACGGGGTCGCCTTCAGCAGTTAAATACTTCGCCTTGCTGCTATTCGTCTCCCACGGCGAGCGCGGAAAGCCAGGGCAGGATCGCTGGACTATGTGCCCTGGGCACGAGCCGCCCGTGGTTGGATGCTGGCAACAACCTTCCGGGCAGTAGTAGAGATTAGCCGCCGTGCTTGTGCTCATCGTCGCCTCCGTCTCATCTGGTGCCGATAATATTCGCGGCTACTCGCCTCGCTCTTGCAAATGCGGCATTGTCGGCCCCTACGGTCAGAACGGTGATAGGTGTTCTCATCGTTGAAGGGGTGACCACGGAGACAATGGGTTTTGCGAGCGTTCACGGCTGCGAAGGTGTCACCGCGCAAGAGGTTTTCCCGACGTGTGACTGCCTCGATATGGAGGTAGTTCACGCAGGCGTGATTACGGCAAAGGTGATCTAGTTCCAACCCTTGCGGGATCGGCCCAACTAGATGCTCATAGGCCCAACGATGGGCTCGCACCGTCTTGCACCTGCCATCGTTTCGGCGTCCATTGCCGAAGTTCCCGTATCCCCAGAAACCAATAGCCCCCGTCCATTCCCAACACGGGTCAAGATCGGGTCGGTAGTCTGGAATAGCGCCGATACGAACCTTATCCCAGAAGCGGGCAGGTAAGCGGGCATCGCCAAAAGTGGTAGACTGAGTGAGCATCGAAACCAACCTTTCGGTGTCAGGGGGCCGGACGTTTACCGCGTCGCGGCCCCTATCTAATATAGATACAACCATTATACCAAATTACTAGCCGTGTGTAGGGTGATAGCCTTGTTCGTCGACATGCAGGATGGCCCCGCCGTAGAACCAGATACGCCTTCGACAACGCCGACACCGGAGGTCACGACGATGCCCAGAGTAAGGGACGGGGACATCTGGCCCCAACAGGAAACACAGAACACGGTGCCAGAGCCGCGCCAGGAATGCCCCATCAGCTCGTCCCCCGCCTAGCCGCTTCCTGGTTCGCCTCGATAGTCTCCTCGGCAGTCAAGCCCCCACCAGACGGCAGAGCCTCTAGCTGCCGCTTCACGATCTTCTCCACCTTCGGTAGCACGTAGGAGTCTGCGTGGCGCTCCAGTAGCCCTTTGATTTCCTCTAGTGTCAGCATGTCGTCCTCCCATTCGTTGATTAGCGCGAACTTCGCGTTCCAAGGATTACGCCCCGAAGGGCAGCTAGTGGCTGAGAGCCATCGGTGCTCCCACATGTTCCTTCTGAGGGTCGGGGGGTTGGCCCCGAACGCCGGGCACAGCGCACGTACCGCCACGTCTATCTTGGCGCTCCAATAGACCTGGTTCGCCGTCCACGGTTCGCCCGCTTTCCCCTCATGCTCTTTGCCCGCGAGGGTCAGGTTGCCTATCAAGGACGTGTCCTGTTTGCGGTCGCCAGGGAGCCCAGCGTGCCACGGTATCTTCTGCAACGAGTAGTGCTGTACCGGCTCGCCAACCTTGGGGAGCGAGAACGTCCACGAGGACTGCTCAGGGCCGTCCAGTACGGTGTAGGCGCCGGCCAGCGTCCCTTCCATGCTGTGATCCACCACGCCCTCTATCTGCGCCAGGGTGCGGTCGCCCGTGCCGTAGCCAGTCTTCCATTCAGGGCCAGGGCGGCGGGCACAGAACGATAACCAAGTCATACCCGTTGGCGCTCCCGCGTACACTCACGGCAATGCCGTTGGTTCCTTGCGCTTAGGCGGGTGTTCTCCTCGTCGTAGGGGTGTCCAGCAGGGCAATGGGTCTTCGCTGCGTTACGAGCGGTAAGGCCCACGCCCCGCAGAAGATTTGTGCGACGGGTAACGGGTTCTATGTGGGTCGGATTGACACAAGTTCGGTTACGGCACAGGTGATCTGGTTCCAAGCCATCGGGGATCGAGCCTATAAGGTGCTCATAGGCCCAGCGGTGCGCTGGCTCCATTCTCCTTGTACCATCCCGAAGGCTACCTACCCGAAACGAACCGTACCCACCAGTTCGCCCTGCCATCCAGCCCCAGCATCCATTTTCGAGGACGCGCACCTTAGCCCAGAAACGTTCGGGCAGGCGGGGATCACCGAACTGAGGGGAAATGGTAGACTGGTTGAGCATCGGAAGTCCGCCTTTCGATGTCGGGGAGCCGGGCGTGTAAGCGTCGCGGCTCCTATCTGCTGTAGATATAACCATTATACCAGATTTGGGCCAATGCAGGGAGCCTTCCTTGTCCTGCCAAGCGCCTAATGATGTGGCGTAGTCGAGCGAAATGCTCACCGCTTGCTCCTGACTACGCGCTCGTCCTTGTACGGCCCCACATCGATAATCTCGACCCCCAACAGATCACCATCCTTGTTGATGTCGAGATTCACCAACGGATGGAGGCTCAGTGTGATTGTCCGCGCCACTCCAGATAGCGGAACAGGGCGCACCTTCACATAGATGGCGTGAGAGTCATCGGTTTCCAATGACGGGTAGCGCCGCTGGTTAAGGTCTGTGCTCGATTGTGTCACGGCTTACCCCCAGGGGCGCACAGGGGAGTCACGGCTTCCTCCAGGCACAGAGGCAGCAATGGTCATCCTCTTTCGGGGGTGCGCCAGGATGAACTATGAAAAGTAGGCCATCCATAATACGGTAGGTTACTGGGAGAACTGACTGCTCTAAGTCAAGCCCAGTGGCGAAGGGATAATCGCAGGCTAGGTTCCCATGCTCAGGACGCGGACAGGACGGGCAGTAACGAATCGCTACGTCAGCCGTGCCGCTCATCGCTCACCCCCAGGGGCGTAGGGAGGAGTCACGGTCGCACGGCGGGCCTTCAGCTTACGAAGCGCTATGGCATAGAAGCGCTGGACACCTACCCAGTCGCCCTCGTTCTCCTGCCAGCGGATCACGCCCTTTAGCGGCGTATAGTCGCAGTGATTGAGGTCGTTGACGTGCTCCGAGCCGTCATACGAGAACGCCACCGGTTTGGCCATCTCCCCGAAACAGACGAAGCTGTCTCCTGGCGTTGGCTCGGTTCCCACCTGATAGTTCCAGACAGTCTCACAGCGAGGCTCAGGGCAGCACCAGGGGCGAGCGAACACCTCTGGTTTGCTCATTGCTTCAGCACCCACTCAGCCTCGGCCACCGCAGGCTCAGCGCGGAGGTGCTCTGGAATGTCAGGGAGCTCCACGCGCCAGTCCTCCATCTCGGGCTCACCGTCGATGTCCGTCTCGATAGGCTCAGGGAACCAGAAGTCCATTAGCTCTTGTAGCCAGCACATCTCG
>LAZR01002101.1_pt1 | contig 11875 bp, 12 predicted proteins | sample 329461 | NCBI WGS metagenome assembly LAZR01 (sample SAMN03002196, study PRJNA259156) | marine sediment metagenome | biome: sea floor; feature: Hydrothermal impacted sediments; material: marine sediment; isolation source: Loki non-amplified sample from Loki's castle hydrothermal vent sediment ...
ATCTTAGGGGGAATCATTATTTTATCGGGTCAGATTTTAATAATTTTAAGAATTTTTAAAAGGAGGAAAAAAGATGTACACAAAGTTTGATTCTGAAATAATTGTTCGACCGAGTGAGATCGATATAAACCGCCATGTCCACCAATCTGTCTACTTTGATTATGTTTTATTTGCCCGGTGGGATCAGATGAAACGATGTTATAAAATGTCGATGGAAGAGTTTTTCAAAAGGGGCTACTCCTGGGCAACAAAATCCGCCTACTTCGAATTCAATAAACCTATCTTTTTAGGAGATAAGATTATTGTCAGAACCTGGGTTGAAGGTGCAAAGCAGAAAAGTGTGAAAGTTTGCTTTCAAATCCTGAAAAAAGAGACCGAAAAAATAGCTGCGGAAGGTTACTTTGTATACGTTCTCATAAACGCAAAAACAGGAAAACCTGAGAATATCCCTGAAGATATCATAAAAATATATTCTGTGTAGCAAAAACCAAAAAGCTGCGTTATTTCTCTATTTTCTTTTTGACAGTTTTCTTCTCTGCCTTCTTCTTATCATCTTTCTTTTTCTTTACGACTTTTTTCTTTTCTTCTTCATGCCTCTTTTTTATATTGGTTTTTTCCTCTGTGTGGCTTTTTTGAAGCTGAATAACTTTTTCTTTGTGGTCTCTCTCGACTCTCTTTTTCACGGCAGATGTCCTGGCAGTTTTCCTCTCTGTTTCTAATTTCTGTTCGAGTTCCTTCTTTTCCCTCTGCTGGCTTCTCTCCAGAATTCTGATCTCTCGCTCTTGAGCATCTCTTAGATTCTTTTCTCTTTCAGCAGCCGATACCTTTTTATCGGTTTTTCTGATTACAGTTCTTCCTCCTGATATCCTTGCTTTTGCTTCATCTTTTCTTACGACTGTCTTGGGCTTCGCAGTCTCACTCTTTCTTATCTTTGGTCTGTATACCTCAAGTTGTCCGGCTTTTATTCTTCTTACCTCTGCTTTATTTATATCCTTGAGTTCATATTTTGAAATCTGCTTCTTGGTTATCCTTCGGACTCGATCAATACTGACGCCTTCGTTGACGACTCTATTGTTCCGGACGTAAATATTCGTTTTATGGACCGTATACCTGATGATGGTTCTATTTCGCTCATACGGATATACATGGAGATGGAGAGAGGTATCCAAAAAATAATTACCATCTACAAAAACCCAGTGTGAAGCGGGGATGGAAAAAGCAGTATGTCTGACTCCAACTCCCGCGACAAAAGGGACTCCGGGTGGAAGAGGAGCCCATCCTATATACATATTACTACTGCGCCAGGTGACCCAGCCAGGTCCCCAGACGTTCCCAGGTATCCAGAACCAACCAAAGTCTCTATTCCAGTCCCACCGTCCATAATGAAAAGGAGCCCAACCCCATATAATCCGAGAGCGCCACATCCAGCCATAGTCTGTCCAAACCCAACGTCCACGGGTATAAGGACAGCCAGCCGTAGGGCACGTCGCGGGGGATCCACACATACCCATAAGGACGAGAATAGACCCACATTCCATGCGGAGAAAGATAATCATAAAAATAAGAAACATCCAGACCTGGAGAGACATCATCATATGGTGCTTCGTAATATTCTTCCTCTGGGGGTATACCTTCTTCTTGAAAAGGGACATAAACAAGACAGCTTGCAGTAAAAATTAGACCTAATAAAACGATAAACATATGTTTTTTCATGGCAATTCCTCTTTCGTTGACATAGTTGATATATTATTTATAGTAAAGCAGTAGAGCTTTTTTTTCAATTCGAAAATTGTAACTGTATTGAATTGATTGTAGGGATTTGATGAATCAAATCTCAACAATAAATGAATCAAACTTTTTCTCTTGGTGTAGGGGCTTGATTTATCAAGCCCACATTTTCACAAATAAATTAGTGGATTAAATAAATCAAAACCCGGCGTGCATAATTAAAGGTGGATTTGATGAATCAAACACCTACAAAAAAAAGGTCTGCCCGCAATTATTCAAGTTTTGCAAGTCTGACCCCATTGTTACCAATTATTCAAGTTTTGCAAGTTTTGCAAGTCTGACCCCATTGTTAATATTTTTCAGCTTTTTGGAAGACCTGATTGACTTTCTCGAAGGCCCAATCTAAGTCATCCCTTTTGATAATTAAAGGAGGGGCAAACCGGATGACATGTTCATGGGTTTCTTTGCAGAGGAGCCCCTCTTCTTTTAAATCTTCACAAAAACGCCTTGCTCCGCCCGCTTCTTGTTTTAACTCTATTCCGATGAGCAAACCCTTTCCCTTGATTTCTTTGATGTGCTTGCTTTTAAGGGTTTTCAACTTTTCCAAAAAATAATTTCCCAGCTCAGCAGAATTTTCGACCAATTTTTCTTCAGTAAGCACCCGGAGAGCCTCACGGGCTAAAGCGCACGCTAGAGGATTAGCTCCAAAGGTGGTCCCATGCTCTCTGGGCTTGAAAAGCCCTAAGATTTCACGGGGCGAAAGAACAGCAGATATAGCATAACATCCTCCAGCCAGAGATTTTCCGATAACAAGAATGTCGGGCTTCACCTCTTCGTATTCACAAGCAAAGAGTTTACCAGTACGACCCAGCCCGGTCTGAATTTCATCAGCAACAAACAAAACGTTATTCCTCTCGCAGATCTCTTTGGCCTTCTTCAGGTAACCCTCTGGAGGCATGATGATTCCAGCTTCAGCCTGGAAGGGTTCAACCAGGAAAGCAGCTGTATTAGGCTTAATTGCCGCTTCCAGAGCTTCAGCATCACCGTAGGGAACTATGACAAACCCAGGCGTAAAAGGGCCGAAATCTTTTCTGTATAATGTTTCTGTGGAAAAACTGATAATGGTCACAGTGCGCCCATGAAAATTGTTGGAACAGGCAATGATTTCTGCTTGATCCTGGGGAACACCCTTTTTCTGGTAGGCCCACTTTCGAGCCGCTTTGATCGCGGTTTCTATCGCTTCAGTTCCAGAATTCATGGGAAGTACCATTTCATAGCCGGTCAATTCACAGAGTTCCTTAGCTAGAAGCGGCCATTGATCATTCCGAAAAGCGCGAGATATCAGAGTCAGTTTTTCGCCTTGATCTTTCAGAACTTTTACGAGGCGAGGGTGACAATGGCCGTGGTTAACTGCAGAATAGGCACTTAAGCAATCAAGGTATTTCTTTCCTTCCACATCCCAGACCCAGACACCTTTTCCCCTGGCAATGACCACATCCAAAGGGAGATAATTATGAGCCCCGTATAAATCTTCTAAATCAATGAAATCTTTTGTATCCATTGCTTTTCCTTTTTCCCCAAGCATCTTTGGCTTATTATCTTTTTAATCCTGGCAAAAAATAGTGGCGGAGAGGGTGGGATTCGAACCCACGGTACGGCATTAGCCGCACACACGCTTTCCAAGCGTGCTCCTTAAGCCACTCGGACACCTCTCCACTTCTTTCTCCAATATTTAAGCAGCAAAAGAGAGGATGCTTAAACTATCAAAAAAAACCTATAAGGTCAATTTTGAGGGTTTATCATAAGCATTTCTTTTTCCGTGATAGAAAGCAAAATTGTTGATAAAAGAATCGGAAACGCTTACGGCTTTACCTCGCTCGTCAATGCTTATTCTTTCCTGTAGATATTAATTATATCTTTTAGCAAAGAAGCTCCCGCGCCTTTAGGATCAGATTTTCCGCCTGTCACTGTTATAGAATCCATCGTATCGGTAGTAAAAACAATGCCCTTATTGGTTCCATCCACACCAAAAAGAGGGTGGGAACTGTCTATAACGGTCAATCTCACTTCAAGTCGAAGCTCTTCTGCACGCTTAAAGAGTATTCCCAATAACTTTAATGCTCTATCTTTTTTTCTCCCCTGATTCAAAAGATAGGGAGGAATCGCATCGATACCTTCAACTGTCATGTCATCCAGAGTAAAATCTGTTTTCTGCAAAGCATTCGAAATAATAAGAATCTTGGAGGCCGTATCCAAACCGCTTACATCTAGGGAAGGATCGGTTTCCGCTATTCCCTTGGATTGCGCCTCTTTTAAAGCCTCCTTGTAATCTACCCCCTCTTTCATCCTGGTCAGGATGTAGTTAGTCGTGCCGTTTAGAATACCTTCAATCCGAGAAATCTCGGCCCCAGCCAGTGAATAAAGAGCAATATCCAGAGCAGGAAGGGCAGCAGCCGTCGCTCCGCTGAATTTTAAAGCCACATGTTTATTTTCGGCCTTTTCATGCAAGCCGCGAAAATCGATAACGAGGGGACCTTTGCTGGCAGTCACCACATGCCATCCTCTATCCAAAGCGTGACGGATATGCCTGAGACCGGGTTCACCGCTTTTTATGTTGGATGGAGTGCATTCGACAAGCACTCCCGGTTTAATTGAATCAAGCACAGATGTAAGCTTTAAGTCTGGCTTCCAAAGAGGATTTTTCCGGAACATAGTTAAGGAAGAATATTTTTCAATAACCTCGGATGTATTCAGAGCCTGAGAGGAATGAATAGCACCTCCTATCTCAAAAATGGAGTAAAATTTGATATCCAGCCCGTACCTTATCCTGCAAAATTCGTTTTTCTCTTGGGCAACACGAAGAAACGCCTGACCAACATTCCCAAATCCCATCAGGATGATGTTTACTGTTTTCATATAGCTGTTATCTTATTATACTCAAAAGTAATTCTGAAACGCTTATTATCACTTCTTTTTAGCGGTAAATACTCCATTGGGTTGAGTAACCTTGGCTTTTGTAACTTTCCCTGCCTTATCCACTATAAATTCTACGCTATATCCAGTTAAATTCTTCAGATTAAACTCTGTCCCTTTATAGGGAACCAATTCGTATTCTGGCTGGCCCGGCACAGTGAGAATAAGGTTATTCTCTCCTCTCAAAGAGACAGTTACAGTCATTTCTCCAAGCAAATATTCGCCCACGAATTTTTCAAGAAAGCTTTTCTCCTTCATCTTTTTCTCGGGCATCTTAGTAAACACGATTGCTTCTACGCTATCCTCTAACTGCACAGAAAGACTGTTAATATTTCCCTTATTGTCGGTAAAGAAGGAGACTTTTTCATTCATGTCATAAAATTCATTGCTCATCTCGAAAATGTCGTAATGATAATGTTTTACATCAAATGAGATGGAATTAAAAACGCCTTTTAATCGGACGCCTTCCTTTTTTATAGCTACAACACCATATCCAGGATGCTCATAGTCTCCAGCGTAATCCTCAAGAGGATGGGATGGTTTTGTGTTCAACTTGCGGTCTTTACCCTTCTCCTTTTTAGCCTTTTCAGCTTCTTCTTTGGCTTTATCTATCTGATCCTTAATGCGTTTATTCCAGGGAATCTGGTCAAGCTCGAGTAGACGATCATAAGCATTATAGGCAACAATTGATGGAAGTGGAGTTCCGCTCATGTTAGTGAAAATAACCATCCCTATGTTGTCTCTGGGCATAAAAGTAACTTGAGCAGTAAATCCATCGATTCCGCCGCCATGAGAAACCATGAGATGACCTCTGTAAGCGGTGATTCCCCAGCCCATTCCGTATGTTGAGTAGAATGATTCATCATATTTAAAGGATTTTGAGCTAATCATCTGCGGAGAATGAATCTCATTGAGACTCCCTTCAGATATAATCTGTTTCTCGCCAAACTTCCCCTTGCTTAAATTGAGTAAAAGCCAGTCTGCCATATCAATCACATTGGAATTTATCGAGCCGGCGGGTCCCATTGTATCTATATTTCGGAACGGAATTTCTATGACCTTATCGTCTTTCTCCATGTAAGGAAGAGCGAAATCTGGAGCTTTTTTGGAATCTTCCACTGAAAAATTGCTATCATTCATGCCTAAAGGCCTAAAAATACGATCCTGGACAAATTTTTCCCAGGTGGTTCCTGCAACTTTCCCCACCATGTAACCCGCGGTCATAAACATCAGATTCTGATACTGAAAGGTCGTTCGGAAATCCTTGCTTGGCTCAAGATACTGCAAGCGATCAAAGAGCTCTTTACGGGTTGCAGATGAGCCATACCACAACAAATCATGGCGAGGCAGGCCAGATCGATGACAGACTAAATCACGAGGAGTCATCCCCTCTGTGGCAAAAGAATCTTTGAGCTTAAACGAAGGGAGGTATTCTTTCACAGGCTTATCCCAATCAAGCTTGCCCTCATCAACCAGGATGCCCATGGTTGCTGCAGTAAAAGCTTTGGAGCAAGAGCCTATGGCAAAAAGAGTCTTGGGAGTCACTTTTAAGCCTTTCTTTACGTCCCGGAAGCCAAATCCTTTAGAAAAAATGACTTCCCCATTCTTAACGATGGATATTCCTAGCCCGGGAACTTTCCATTCCTCCATTGCTTTGGTGACAAATGTGTCAAATCCTTTGAGGCCTACCTTTTGAGTTTTTTCTTCAGCAGAGAATGGTGTGCTAAAAAGCAGGGAAAGGACAATCAAAAGACAAAACGCTTGAACAATTCTTTTTTTCATATCAAATCCTCCTTTCTTGGTTCATATCAAATAATTTATGAATAAGAAACTCTGCTCTATTTGAATTTGATTCTAAAATTTAATTCTTTTTATTTATCAAGTCAATCAGGAATAACCAAATGAACTTAAAAAAAAGCGAGCTGTAGGATGTAGTTTTTTTGTACAAATTAGAGAAAAGCAGTCCGTGCCCTTTTAGTCTGGAGAAAAAGTTGCCTGTCCCCTTTTTGTCCCTTTTTTTCCTAAAAATACACTGCGGGCTTTCCTCTGTTTCGTTTTGTCAGGCTAAATGTGGGAAAAACGGGCAAGGAAGAATAACCGTTAGCTATTATCTATTTTTTCTTTTTCTCGAGAAATTTCATTCAATTGTTCTTTGGTCAGGGGGAATTTGTACTTTTTAATTACTTTCTTTTGGACATCAAATAAAATCAATGCAGTAACACTTAAATCTAAATCCAAATCACTGAATACACCATTTTTATCCAGAATAATAGGAAATTTTATATTGTTGCCTAATATAAATCCCCTCAATTGCTTTTCAATTATCTGAATGTCTATTTCAGAACTTAATTCATCCTCATCTTCATGAAAAATCAGAATTCCAAGGACTGATTTTTCAAGTTCATTGGCATTGATTGTCTCGATAAATTTTGTGAATGACTGCAGGCATAGAGAACAATTAATAAAATCCATGTCAATTATTAAAAAAAACTTTTTATCCAGGATAGGATTCCTGTCTTGTTCATTGGAATTTGAATCAGTAATAAAGAACAAAACAGTCAATATCGTTATTATTATGATTATTACTTTTTTTCTTAAAATCATCTATTTTTTTCTCCCTACTTTTTTATCTTAAAAAAACTTCTTTCCGGCCACTATTCTTCGATTCCTAAATAGAATATATACAAGTTTCGTGCCAAGCTGACAGATGTACACTAAATCACTGATATATAAAGAAATATATGATTAAGGCTCATATCTAAAACTTAGAAATTTGAAATAAAATGTCACAGTTTTCCTTGGTATCTGGTCTAAACAATTGAAAAGAAATAAATTATAAGAGTGTGACATGGCACAGAATGTGACATTGAATGCACACTTTAAGTTTATTGGGGGATAAGGTTTCAACCAAGTCTAACCGCTGCTCAAATCAATATCTGTGCTGAACATCCACCTCGCCTCAAGTTATCCAACACGAACTCCTGATGAACTTATTCTCCGAGTTATGGTAGGAAAGGATTAAGGAATGGTCTTTCCCTATTTCCTTGAGTTGATGATCGGGCGGAGTGTCGATAGGTCACGCCTGGCTTTCCATTTGATCCTTCCTTTTTCTGGACCGCCTTCTATTTCCATGGTGCCTCGCATAGTATTACCTTGTATAATTCCTTCAAAGTGCAAGCTTTCTGTACGGCCTTTTAGCTTTCTTTCCAAGGTAAAAAGCAACATGTTTCCTCTGATCTTCAAATCCTTGATGAATACAGAAATCGAGGAGGCGCCTTCCAGTACCTGCCCTCTAACTCGCTGAAACTCCTGGTCAAACCGCAGTGTAAACTCGTCGTTCCCAGAGAAATCCGGTATAGTTAGTTTCCAGGTCCCCTTCACATTTCCTGGAATAATCCAGAGATATACCTTATGAGTACGCCAATAATCATCTATTTGCTCATCCCAATAATTAAATAGGTACGGATCCCTATAATCTTCTGCTTTTACAGAAGAGGTCACATCAGGTTCCCATTTTCCCATATTAAATTCATGAGAAACAACTCTTGAGCCTGGACTCAGCTCCCGGAAAAGTTTTGGCCGCAATCTGAGGTTGACTCCCGAGAGCAGATATAGAGTTACAACGCTTGCCTCCCTTATTTCCGCCTCGAAGAGATCCATTTGAATAAACTGAACTCTGTCAGATACACCTGCCTTGATTGCATTTTATTGACTTTCCCTGACGCGTTCAGGATCGATATCTATCCCTACACCCCGGCAGCCATACATCATTGCAGCCGTGATGACGATTCGCCCGTCCCCGCACCCGAGATCATAGAGCACATCATCTTTGTCTACGTTGGCAATTCTGAGCATTTCCGCTACGACTTCATCCGGAGTAGAAACATAAGGCACCTCAGGTTTTTTTTGTTGTGCTGGAGCTTTGCTTACAAAAATAAGTGTCATCGCTGCAAGCAGGCAGATCAAGGATATCTTTGAATATTTTCTTTTCATTTCTAAAAAAGACGCTCCTTTATTACTTATTTGTTTTGACGAAAATGGATGTATTTTCTTCCGTTACAGATTTAATGCTTTAGAAGGAAATTTGTGAGATATTTGTATCGAGCATAAAAAAAATCTTATTATTATCAAACCGGTTGCAATGGCGGACGCGGTTGCAACCAATTCGAACCGATGCTGAAATAACGGCTCAAATCAAAATCTATCCTGTCCGTCGAGTTTATATGTATCAGAAATTTTCCCGAAAGGCAAAAAAACTTCGCCTGTTAGGTATGTCATACGAACAAATATCTAAAAGTCTGAATATCAGCAAAAAAACCGCTATAAATGCTTGTAAATATGAAAAAGTATAAACAAAAGTTATTAAAACCTTAGATTGGGGGATATCACATTTTGGTCACAAAAATCTTTTATTAATTGGAAATATTATTTTTAATTAACTGAAAATAATAGAGATACCATATAAAAAAGATCATTAGGGCGACAAATTAGAAATCCGATGCCCCTTATTTGTCTGTGGCATTCTATGCAAGCTAGTGAATCGACTTCATAGAGCATGCGGATAATATCCGCTCAACCTAGGGAGGGCATAAACCTCTCATATAAGTCATAGTCATTTGCATAACGCCTCGCCTGACCAGCGGGCGCGGTTTTTAGCCCGTCTGCGTCCAGGCGAAGGTTATACGCCTTTTAGCTTTTTTTCAGCATATAGTTTACAACCTTCTAGTAATCTCTCTAAAACAGTGTCTATCGCCAGTGGCCAGTCAGTACGCCCCTCGATTGAGATGCCAAAATGTTTTCCCATCAACTCCATTGTCTTAAAGTCGTCACTGTTATCAGGGTTGTATCGACCTGATGAGTGGGCAAATCGATTCCTTAGTCTCCTTACTATATTGAGTTGTTCGGCTCCATCGAGTGTGAAATCAATTTTGATAGCGTTGGAAATCAATTGGTATGATTCAATAAGGGAGCAAAGTCTTATGATAAAGTTCTGATTAATCCAATGTCCGATTCTTAGCATCTCATCCTTAATCTCAACGGACAGCGGTTCTTCAAATGTGTGGACTATTTTTATGCCCTGAGCCCTATAGTAAGGAGGCGTCAAAAGAATTTTTGCTCCTATCGAGCTATCATCAACGTACGGGAAATATCCTCTGTTTTTATTTAGATACGTCCAAAGGATATCCATCTCCTTGTTGATCTGTTCAAATTCTTTTTCCATATCATTTCCTCCGCATAACGATCTGCGGTTCACCTGCGGAGGCGATAAGGGCACGTAATTTTTTGTTTTCACTTCAAAAAACTTTGAGAAAGCACTAAACCAACCAAAAAGCACGAGCCCTTCGTCCGGTGCAACCGCTTGTTAGCTGCTACTTGAGGATTTTATGTTTTGAACAATATTCCTTTAAAAATTTTATGTATCTGGCATAGCCAATTCCAGTGCTTATATATGTATTTAGTGTCTCAACGGTTGCTTTTATAGCTTTTAAGGGATCAACGCCCATTATTTGAACTGACCCTTGCTTTGAAGTTGCCTCTATATATACGGTTAATTCTTGCAAAGCTTTTGATATGCCACCTTCACGCATACTAATAATTCCAATCGCTTTTCCATCTCCAGATATTAGAGCACCGCCTGAATTACCTTTATTAATGGAGCCTTGAATGCAAATTATGCTTCCAGAGTCATCTATTCCTGAAATCATCCCTTTATGAGTTATTAAAGCAGGTGTAAAAAGAGGGTGTCCCGAAAAATAACAGTTGGAACCTATTTTCAGATTTTTTATATCTTGACCTGAAATTTCCAAAATATAATTTTTAATATTTGTTGGCTTTTTAATGAGTTTTAAAATTGCAAAGTCTTGAGATAGTGGAGACAGATCAGCTTGATTAGGTGGGGAAATGCAATTAGCATTAATGGTTGCTCCTTCTATCGTTGTGATTTGAATATCTTGAAAAATATTCCAGCTAATTTTTTGTCCATTTTGGTTAGTTGATGCAATAACATGAAAACAAGTAACAACTAAATCATCTGAAATAAAAAAACCTGAACCTTTTGAATTTCCTGACTTACTTGTAACTTTAACACAACTAGTTCTAGATAAGTTAATGATATCCATATCATCTCCTGCAAATAAAAACGAAATGTTGAAGATATAAAAAAATATAAATGATATTAATTTTTGATTATTCATTTCAAATATCTGCTTTTACCAGCTAGCGTATTGAATTCAGCGGCACGCGCCACGGGCATGCGTCGGCTGCAATGAATGGTTAGCCAACAAAATCAAATTATTTCCCTCGCTCAATTTCACCCAACATTTCGCCATAGGCCTCGCCGGCGGCATTGAGACATTCATCGCACCAATTCCCCTCGTCAAATGTCGAAAATGTGCCGACAGTCTTTTTCTCGCACTGTGTGCAATAGTCGTAGTAATAATGTTTGGCCTCGCACAAGTGGCAAAAGACCCTTTTCTCGTCACGTAAGCAGAGAACTAGCGTAGTTCCACAATCCGGACATGGGGAAGCGAGGACACCGCCTTCCTTATTCGCCTTTTGGCGAGCTTCAGATACGACATATTCCCATTCTTTGAGCAGACCATTCACCGTCTTATAGAGATTTTTGGGAAGGAAGCTTTCAAGTGGGGTGTTTAGTTCTATTTTCGCGAACTTTGCCAAAAAGTCCAGTAGACGCCTCAACTGAAGGTCAGCCAGTTCTTTATCGAACTTGGGCATGTGGTGCACAATTTGATTCCGCCATTTTGCGATAGTTTTCACAAGTCGGACTTCCTTAACATGAATAGGAACGCCGAGGTTAATTAGCCGATGGGGGAGATTGCGGAGCGGTACGCTATCCTCATGTGCGAAATCTTTTGCGTCAATATTCTTATAGATTAGATTTGGATGGATTCGTGACAGTTTTGCCTTAAGCAGTAATTCAGCTGCAGAGACGGAATGCAGAATCGCAAAATTGAGCTTCCGGTCTCGATAGCTATTCAGAGATTCGATTATGAAGTCCTTTGCGGACGATAGGAGTGTATGATCGGATTCCATCTTATTTATGCTAGCTAACATATATTCGGCAACAATTCACATTAAGGCTACAGCTATTCCACAGATCACGATTCCAACTATAACTAGTAAGAAATTTGGAATATCTATCATCCAATGATGT
>LAZR01002103.1_pt1 | contig 11867 bp, 19 predicted proteins | sample 329461 | NCBI WGS metagenome assembly LAZR01 (sample SAMN03002196, study PRJNA259156) | marine sediment metagenome | biome: sea floor; feature: Hydrothermal impacted sediments; material: marine sediment; isolation source: Loki non-amplified sample from Loki's castle hydrothermal vent sediment ...
CCTTGCGGAAGACGCGACGCCCCTCGCGAGCCTGCTCCCTACTCATGCTGCGCTCATCGCGGAAAGACAGCGATCCGACGCGAATCGGGAGAAGATGAGGCATCAGAAAATTGCCGGAAGCGCGCCGAGCACAGCTTCCATTTCTATGAGCGAAGCATTAACAGTAGTCGTATCATCAACATATCTCCATGCCGAAGTATCATCATCCCATGTTCCTGAAGTGAAAGTATCGTCTACGACCAATTGACCATTCATCCAGGCTTTGACTATCTGTCCCGTCATGTCAACACCTACCGTGATCGTCTGAGGCTGCGCCACGTCGTCTAGCGCTATGAATCCTGTTGACAATCCCGGAAGCGAAATCAAAATAGTATTGTCCGGCTGATTGTAAAGTACTATTAGCACGGCGTTTGAGAAAAGGATTCCTGTTTCAGCGTCACGAGTTCCAAATACCATAGTCACATCGTCACTGGCTTGTGCTGCAGTCACTGGATTCGAGATAGTTAGGTTGCTTCCGAATCTCAAATCGGCCGCAGGCGCCCCCACCCGGAACATTCGCTTGCGCCTTCGCTTTTGGCGAATACGAAGACGAGCTTGCTGCTCGCTCATCGGGCCACTAGCGGGCTTCAGATCTCCAGGTGGGGTAACGTTGGGCACTTACTTCTCCTGCGCGCTCTCGTGTGGAAACATCGGATCGCGCTTGGTCCGCGGTCGCAGGTTCATCGTGTCGGCGAGGCGGTCGAGCCCCTCGATGACTCGATTGCGGCGAGCGCCTTCCGTGCGCGTGATGCGTCGCTGAATCTCATTCAGCTCGTGGAGTGGCAATTCCACGTTGACCTTGGGCTCCCACTCCGCGTAGAACTTGTTGCGTGAATCTTTCAGCTTCGCCAAGGCTCCCGTGACCACGCCAATGTCTTTGTCCATCTCTTGGAGTTGGGTTTGGAACCAACCGGTATCTTTGGCCTCGGGCTCGGGCTCGGGCTCGGGATCGGACAGCGAGGCCACTTCGTTGGTCATGTCTTCGGGGTCTTCGCCCTGCATGTTGCTCGTCGCCTCGGCCTCGTCGGTCGCTTCGGGGGCCGTTCCCTGCTTGACTTCCGGCGCTTCATCGGTCGTCGCTGTGGTCACTTCGTCATCGAAAGGGGTGTCTTCGTTTGCCATGGGTCACTCCATTCTCGCCGTCACCCGACGAGAGGCTTGTTGGTTGATGGTGCAGGAAAGGGGGCCGGTCCGCAAATCGCGCAACCGGCCCCCTGGACTTTATTGCCTCGGACGGACTAGCCGTTCGTGACCAGCTCCGCGATCGGGATCTGCTTCCGGGTTGTGTACCGGCGGTCCCAGTTCGCAGCGGCCTTCATCTCCGCGATGGTCGGCGACTTGCCGGCCTGGCTCACGCCCAGCCACGCGAATCCGCGCGGATGGATTGCCAGCTCGACGCGGGAGTGCAGGGTTTCCTGACCTCCACCGTCGCCCTGCGCCTCGATGCGTTCCACTGCGGTGGGGACGCGAGGCGACCCGACTCCGCTGGCGAAAGCGCCGAGACCGAACAGGAACGAGCTGTAGTCCACGTTCCCCGTGTTGGCGACTGCGGGGAGGGCGTCGTCCACGATCACGCGACGGCCGAGGAACACCGGGATGTTGACTTCGCCGCGGGCATCCGGGATGAAGTCGATCAGGTTGTTCTTCTGCATGCGCGTGAAGACCACGGAATGCACTCCGAGCGCCACGAGGTTCTCCGAGTTCTCACCCATCGTCTGGGCAGCGTCGAGGAAAGCCTCGGCGGAGAACAGGTTCACCGCGGTGGGCGAGCCTCCGGCCGCGAGCGCGACGTCATTCCGCATGTCTCCCGAATCGTTCGCGAGGTTGTCCGCGATGAGACCCTGAACCGATGCAATCAGGTATCGGTTCCACTGGCGTACCCAGTAGTCCGACACGCGCGAAGCGATCGATTCCATGGGGTCCGAGCCCGCGAGTGCCTGCGAGAGATCCATGGTGGACCAGCTCTGGTTGCGGCTGTGCCGCTGCGCGATCTCGCGTCCCGACGTGGTCTTGAGAGCCGTGGCCGCGCTTGCGGGATCGTCGGACGAAACGTTCGCCTCGGTGTCGTCCAGATCCTTCCAGTGAGGGACCTGAATCGTCTCGCCGCCTCCGGCGAGGAAGCTGTCGAGCAACTCCGAGGACTCCATTGCTCCGCTCTGGATGAACTGCGATTTCTGCGCAGTCAAGAGCTGAACGTAGCCAGTGAAGACCTCGGGCTCGACGACATCTGTTAGTCGTGTTACTGCCATTGTACATACCTTTCATTCTTGGGTTGACGTTGAGTTTCTCTTTGGTCTTGCAGGAACTCCCGGCATCGGGACTTCCGAGGTCTCCGCTCCTTGGCCGCGCATTGCGGCGTCTGCGGGTGATCTACTTCTTGGACAGGTGCGGGAAGAACTGCTCAGCTTTCTTTCCCGCAGCGGCGAAAAGTCGCCCGGCGCGAACCGGATCTGACTTCAAGAGCTGCCCTGCCTTGGTCATGTTGTTCGGTCGACCAGTTTCCTTGTTGATCGCGAACGGATTCTCTCCGCTCTGCATATCACCGCCCTTACCGCCCGATGCGCCAGCACCCTTCGTAGCGCCGAACCAGTAAGAGCGAGTTCCTGTTTCTTTCATGTCGAGGAAGACCTGGTCCGGCGTCAGCCCTTGGGAGACTCCGGGCACGCCTTCGCGGCTCACGATTTCGCCATCGACGATTTCGAACGCACGCGCGGCCCAATCTGCGATGTCACCGCTCGCCAGCACTTCCTTCTCGACCAAAACGTCCTTCGATTGCGCAGCCCGCTCGACTGCCGCGATAACCGAGCCTCGAGTCCGCTCTGAAGCCAAAGCATTTCGCTCGCCTGTGATTTCTTCGAGCTGCTTCGACACTTTCAAGAGATTGCGTTCGATGGGCCGGATGCGTGCGACCGATCGGGTCTCGACCAACTTATTGAGATCCTCTTCGTTCGGCCCGCCTTCGCGCTTCAGCCCATCGAGCTGCGTGTTGAGGTCTTCGATCTGATGATCCAGCTCTTCGATCGCCTCGGGGGTACGATCACCGAAGCCACCTAGTTTCGTCTTGTACCCGGAGGAAACTGTGCGCTCCTTGCGCAACGCTTCTTGCACACGATCGACGTCCGCTGACGTCCGCATGCCTTCGATACCCGTGATCTCGAACTTGCCATCTCGCTCGGTGTAGAGGCTATGAAACGCCTCGTCTACTCCGTCAAGATTCTCCACTACCGCTTGCAGGCTCATCTTCATTCTCCATGGAATCGTCATTCGGATCATCCGAGGACGTGGAAGTGCCATCGCCCGAATCGGCGGGCTCTAGGTTTCCTTCTTGTTCAAGTAGCGCAAACTCTTCTTCAAAAGTCATGCGCGTGAAATTACGATCTTGCAGCCACTTGTGCAACGTCTTGTCGGACAACATGATCTTTCGGCCAGTCGCTTCCGCGAGCGCCTTGAGTTCCGAAGCGTTAACCGTATCCTGGGTGAAGTCCAAATTGGGCGTGACGACGACTTCCTCTGGATTCGCACCAATCCAAACAGCGCACATCTTCAGTACCTTTTCCAGACCCTTCGCACCAGTCAGCGCTATCGACTGTAGCGTAGCAGTCTGCGCGGAAACGCGCGTACGAAGCGCTTCGCCCGATTCAGCTTGACCTCGGCGAGCTTCCAGCAACCGCGGACCCATTGATTGCGCCCGGGATTTGTCGGACTCTAGGGAGGTCCGCATCTCCGGGATGCCTTCCGAGTTGATGCCGATGAACTTGGCGTCGCCTTCCTCATCGACGCGAATGACCGCCCCCGCCCCTACACGAGTATCTTCGCTCTCGTCCTTGGAGTTGCCGTCCTTGCCGACCTCTTGGCCCTTGATGACGAGAGTGTCCTGGCCGAGGATGTGGAGCGCTTGCTCCAAGTCGGCGCTCTTGCGGTAGATCGCGAGCGACAAGTTCGCGAGCCCAAGTAGCGGGATCTCGTTTGGAGAGAAATCGAGGTCATCCGACCCAATGAATACGAATGGAATGAAATCGAGCGTCAGACCGCGAAACTGAGGCATGATCTCTTCACTCGCTATCTCGTCTATCTTCGTGAACGTCGAGTACACAAGCGGATTGGATGTGCTGAGGGGAAGCTCTGGATTTTCGGGTGATAGGTGAGCGACACGGAACTGACGCTCTTCGGTCCATTCGAACTGTTCGATGCCGTCCTTGCCGCGTACCTGGACCGTCTCGTTCATGACCAAGAACGATAGCTCCGCATTCGAGAACTCAGTAAGCCGCTCGCCGTCCCAGTTGATGATCGTCTCGGCTTCGTATTCGACGAGATGCGGCGCCTGCGCTCGACCGGCGAAGAACGGATCCTGGGGAAAGTCCGCCAGCAATCCGAACCGACCGAATCTGAGCTGATGCTCGTTGATCTTCCGCAGGAGCATACTGATATCAAGCCCCTGGCGAGTCGCAGATTCCCGCATGGGCTCCAGGGCTGCTGGGAGTTTGATGACCGCTGGTTCTTTGTGCATGACCGAAACGAGGAGATTGATCGCTTCGCTGATGAACTCCGGAAACTGCGCCCGCGCCAGGTACGCGTTGTAGCTGACGGAGCCGACGCTCGATGCGTTTTTGAGTGCCCCGTCTTGAATCTGTCCCGCGGTGGCTGGCAGGTATGCAGTGCCTCCTGCCTTTACCGTGCGCTCTCCGTTGAACGTGTCGCGCATCACCCGATAGTCGTCTGCAATCTCTAGAAATTCAGGGTGCTTCGATTCGATACTCACTCAGCTCCCCCGTTATACCAGTCCGGTCGTTCGATCGGAACCGCCGCGCCTTGGTGGCGGCGCGAGTGCAAGTATCGCGGCTTCGGCGTGATCAGGAGAATCGACGCCGCGCGATTTCAGTTTCTTCTTCGCTTCGACCTGCATCTTCCCGGTTTCGAGCCTGATGTACAGCGGCTGCGAGAGCTGGGATTTCAACTTGTGGTCGTCGGGTAGAAGGATCATGTCTTCGAGTTTGTGTAACTCGCCGTTCTTCCCGTCAGTCGAGATGAACATCCAATGCTGATGCGTAGCCTGAAGGAGGCTTCGCATCGTCCACCACAATTCGCCCTTCAGGTTCGTGAACTTCTTCCGAGAGTTCTTCCCGTCTGGCCACCTCTTGCGAGTTGGCTTGTTTCCTACGTTGATGCCCTTCGTCACGAAGTCCATACGTCGGAACGCAGCCAAGACCCCCTTGCCAACTCCCACGGAGTCATAGAGAATCATGTCGCACTTCAGCTTACGGGCCGCCTCTTCTGCTGCGCCCGCGATGTTGATCGTGTCGTCATCGTCCCACTCGATCGAGTGGCCCATGACCGCGCCCCACTTCGGCACGAGGACGGAGAGACCTGTTCCGCCACCACCGACATCGAGCCCCGCCACGCCGGCATGCGGCTCGGGTATGAGACCTTCTTTCTCCAGGAACTTGCGGAGTTGAACGGACGATCTGACCCATGACGCCGGGCAGATGATATTCGAGCCCGTGCCCTCGTAATCGAGATCGACTTCGCGCGCCAGCACCTCAGGCTCGAGCGATGCCTTCTTTCCGGCGTACCACTTTGGTCCCTTGCGCGGATCTTCTTGCCATGAGAGCGTGAAGACCAGGATTCGACCACCGAACCGACGCTTGGAGAACCAGTCGCCGGGGAGATTCGGAGTCGAAATCCAGATCCGCGTGTTCGTGTTTTCTGACAGAGCGCTATCGACCTTCTCGGGCTTCTCCAAGAAGGCGGCTTCGTCTACGAACGCGATCGATGACCGGCCCCCACGGCCGACTTGGTTACCCGCCTCGCCGACGATTGACGAACCATTCTCGGGGTTCGACAGGCGCATATGATTGTCGTGCTTCCGCTCATCGTAGCCGATGGGCAGCAATTCGTCTGGTAGCATCCTGATGATGATGCGCAGCTTCTCGAACAAAGAGTCGGGGTTGCCCAACTCATCGACGAGGTCTTCCTTGCGTGAACCGAACAAGACGACAGTGCCTGAATGGAACGTCCACATCCACCACGCGATAGAGAGGCACACCCACGACGCGCCGCCATCGCGCGACTTTTCGAGCAGGCCTTCTTCCTTGTTGTGATATCGCTCGATGATCCATTCGACGAATTCGCGCTGCTTGTCGAACATCGTGAACGGCATGTATGGCGCTTCGCCATCAGACGTCTTGCGGGGATCGTACGTGGTTACCCAGTCCTCGATCGCCTCAACTGGATGCGTCTTGTAGTACTCGAAGGCAAGTTCCCAACCGTCTTGCCCTGCAGCGCGAATCGTATCGAGACGATCGCTTCGCTGCCGGAAGATCTCATTGTAGTTGGGCCGCTTCCAGTTCTTTAAGCGTTTGCGCGGAGCGTGTAGGACATCCCACACCGCATCCAATTCGACAGACACGAGCTACTTCTTCTCGACCTGTGTCCATCTCGCCCGGACATCTTTCCATTCGCGCTCGGAAACTTGCCCGCGATATTTTACGGGGACACGCTCGAGTGTATCCGTGAAACTCAGGACTCCGTCGTCAGTCGTCCAGACGTAGAACAAGCTCAGCGCGGAGATCATGAAGCACGTCATCATCTTTTTCATTGGGCCTCTCAGGAAGCATGGCCTCACAGAAGAGCCCGATACGCGGGCCGACCTCCGTCACTGTGATAGCAAGGAACCGACATTGAATGGGCAATGGAGCCCCACTCAGTTGAAAAATCAATCCGATGGTAAAGATCAGCTCGTCCATGATGCTACTTCCCGTGTCGGCGAGCTACTGCTTCTTGGCTTTGAACGACGCCCAGCCAAACGCGCGAATGCCCACATAGGCGAGATATGCTCGCCGCGGGCTGACGCCGGCCTCCGACAGCATGCTGTGAAAGATGAGGTCGGATTCCTTGCGATTGAAGACGCGATCGGGGAACACGTCATGTTCGGGCTTCAACTGTCCGCCGGTCCGATAGAGTGCGTCGTGAACGAGCGCGCCCGCGCGCAGCAAACCATCCGGCGTCAGGCCGCAGAGCGCCCACACGAATCGAGGCACGCTCGCGCCATCATGGATGAAGCCTTTGCGGATAACGAACTTGTAGCCACGGTGCTTGACGTAATATGTATCGTGTAGCCTGTACTTGCGTCGCGCGATCGGTCGGATATCAGGCTGAGGAATCACGCTTCTCCTCCCGGAAAAAACGATTTGAAAAACACCGCGAGCGCGCCGCCAAAAAGGCCGCCGATACCACTGATGCCTGCGGCTTTTCGGTCTGACCGATCCATGCGCTTCTCGTGCTGCTGCGTCCGCTCGTCAATCGCAGCCAGGGTCTTGCCCTGCTCGATCTGTTCGTCGTGGATCTTCTGCAGAATCACTTCGCTCATGGGGACGAAAGCCTCTCGATGTAGCCCGCCGCTTCGCTCGAAGCGCCGAGCGACCCTGACGGCGCACGGCCACGGTGGTTGGCGCCTTCGTCTTTCTGCCGCGTAGGCTTCGGCGCTTCACGGTCAAGAAGTTGACCCTGCATTTTGGTGTCCCCCGACACTGCAGAGATGTGAATGAGCCAGCAGTTCAACTCACGCACCGTATCGAACGTCTGAATCTCGTCGACCTCGAGCCCGAGCCCGCGCGCGGCGAGCTTGTAGTGCAGCGGCGTGGGCAGCTGTTCCCCAGCCTTGCGGAGGGACTTTGCGAACAGGTCCGGCCCCTTCGGCCGCCCGGGGCCGCCTGGTCCGCCCTTGACGAACTGTCCGTTACCCTTGCGACTGGAGTCGATCGGCTTGGACATCAGATGACCGTGAACATCGAGTCCGAGATCAGCTCGAAGTCCGACAGCAGTCGCCAGACTGCGACCAACTCGTCGTCCTTCCATTCCTCGATCACCCAACGTGACGGATCATACGCAGCATCCATGGCGGTTGGGTTTTTGTCGTCTTGGAACCACGCGCGCAAGCGGCTTTCGGCTATCTCGAGATCCGAGTACTCGGCGATCGTCGCCCAAGCATCAGGATTGTCGGCCAGCCGAGGCCGCATGAGCTTTTGCACGCGGAATTCCGACATTGGTCTAGGCGACCGGAAGGATGAGGATGTTGTAGCTGATCGAGCGGGTTACGACGAGGCCGTTCACCATGCGAAGATTGAAACCGGTCGTGGTCTTCGCATCGACGATGGGCGGAAGCACGTCTTCGTCCGCCGTGACCGTGCCTTCTGACTCGGCAGTGACCAGCACCATGTAGTTCGCGTTCGGCTGCTCCGGAATGACGACGGCGAGATTGCCGATACCCGCACTCGCGACGGACGACGTCGCCGAGGTGATGTTCCCAGTCACGGTCTCCGCGCCTGTGTCGACGGCTGGATCAAACGGGCCGATCTTGCCTGCGACGGCCTTGAGTTCCTTGTCCATCTCGGCGATGACGGGTACGAGCGCCCTGGGAAAACCCTTCCCTCCGAGCCCGAGTGCATCGATTGCACTTCTGATTGACATTGGTATTTCCTCCGTTGAGGCTATTTCCTAGCCTATGAAATATTACTCGCCGGGATCGGCGACGAGAACCAAAGGCGCGCCAGGCGCTGCGAAGCCGACGCGATATCTGTCGGATGCCACAAGCGAGATGCTCCCGGTGCAGAGTGGACCGGCCCAGGCGAAACCCTCTAGCAGCACTTCGGATCCTAGATTCACGATCGGGTCTGTGGTGCCCAAGATCGTCTCTCCATTCACTGCCGGCGCACAGAACACGACCGTGTCCGTGCCGACGATCTTGAGCCCGACGCTAGTAGTGAACAGCGCGTCGGGCGCTCTTGGCGCCGCCTGCATCTTCACGCGAATCGCTCCGCTCAGGATCGGGCGATCGAAGTCGATGGCCGATGCGGGGAAGGCGAACATCAAAAAGAGAGTGACAAAGATCAGAATGAAATTTCGCATGGGTTTCCTTTCCGCCTGGGCCTGAGCCCAGACGGTTGATAGTCGCGGGATGGTTACCCGCGGCGCGCCGCCTCGCGGCGGGCCTTTCGGGCTTTGTTCTTCTCGCGTCGCCCCTCGGCGCGGTAACGTGTACACTTCGCACTGTCGCGTCCGTACTTGCGACCCGTCTTGGAACCCTTCGGTCCCTTGGATGACTTGGCCATGACATTCTCCGGCCCCGTTCAATGGGGCTACTGAATTGTCATGTCACCTCCTTTCAGGGAGTACTTGTTGCCCTGCTCGTCTACAAGCACAGTAATGCTGCATATCGCCACCGTTGGGATGGTCATCACGCCGAAGCACTCATCGCTATTGAGGCAGATATGCGGCATGATCACCTTGGACACTGCATCATCGTGGATGAGCCAGCCGACGGAATACACCACCGTGTTCTTGGGGTCGAAAGAATCGATGTCCACCCAGCCTTCGCCGTTCGAGTGCGAATCGACCCACTCGATGAGGACCAGGGGATTCATTGGCCCAGGACCCGCAGAACTTCCGGATCGATCGGGCAGAGCGCCTTGCCGACCGTGCCTCGCTCGCAGCTCTCGTCGCACACGACCAACGCGCTGCAACGCGCATGATCGGCGACCGAGGAGTCCAGCTGCACTACGAACCAAATCATCACGATCAAGAGCGACCCGACGAAGAGCGGCGCGAGCGGGAATTGATAGACCGCTGTCGCCCAGCGACTAGGCAGCGATGGCCGCCTCGCGCACTCCGAAGGAAACAACGGCACAGCACCTAGTTCCCGGGACGCGCAACCCAGTCTCTGAGTCGATGGGAAACCCGGGGCAATTGCTTGCGTGGACATGAACTATTCCTCCGCCGCCGATGGCGCACTCCCAGTAGGCGCGCTCGATTGCGGCGCGGCGTGTTTGCCGAACCTCACCCACACCGGAATCGGCCGAGCTTCCCCGTTCACCATGCATGTGACGACCCCCGATGCCATCTCGCGGCCATCGGCCACGTTGACGACGATGTTGATGCCCATGACCGGGCCAGGCGCTTCGCTTCCTTCGAACTCGAAATGCGTGCCCTCGGGCGAACCGTCGCCGGACACGACCACGATCAGCTTGCCGGTGCGCGGAGGATGCGTACGCAGCGTCCTGGTGATCTTCGGCGGTGCAGCGAGCTGGCCCGAGACGGCGGAGCGCAGGTCGATCGACTCGATCTTGGTGGGCACTCCGCTAACGTCAAGCGGAGTCGCACTGCCGACGACCAGCGGCACGGGATCCCCAGGTTCGCGGGCGGGCACGTCGCCCAGGCAGCCGCGCGGGGGGAGGCTGTTCGTCACACGGTAATCGTCTTCTTCCGCGGCCGTCATGCCGGCGCGGTGTTTCTTGGTGCGCGACAGGGCGATGATCTGGTTGGCCGAAGGCCACGCTTCGGCCAGAGTCTGGTCTTGCTCGACCTTGGAGAGATCTGCGAACGGGTCGGCGGCCAACTCCTCGGCCTCCGCAGCTGCGCCGCCCTGGAGGGCCGCCGCCTCGTCTACGTCGGACCGGTAGACCTCGCTCATGATCGCCTCGTCCTCAGCGCGGTCGCGCCCCAGCCCGAGCCTATCGACGATGTTGCGGCCGAGCTGGCGCGCTCGCATCCTCACGGGCGACCCGAGCAGATCGGTCGGCGCGCGCTGTTCGTCTGCCATCTCGAGGATCGCGTCGGCGGGGTCGTACTGATTATCTTTTCCGGGCATCGGAGGTTGCTCCTCTATCGTTTGGGGGATCCGTTCACTTCCATCGCCGCGACGGCGAGCGCCGCTACCTTCCTGATCGCGTGCATCACCTGCAGCTTGCCGTACGGCGTCGTGGCCGCGATCGAGCGCGCCTGGGCGAGGTAATCCTCCATGTAGAGGATCCACTCTGCTGGCGAATGCTCGCGGTCGTGACCGCCGCCCCATCTCTCGTCCTGGTAGTCCCGCTCGCTGTTGATCGCGTCGAACGCGGCGCGGCGCCTGCAGTTTTTCCGTTCCTGGGCCGAGGCGTCCCGGGGGACCTCCAGGGTTGCGGTCTCGGCCGGGGGGTTCATCGCCCGGGTGATTCGCGCGGCTGCCTTCGCAAGGCCTTCGAGGGCCTCTATCTGCTCCTGATCCAGCTCGACTCTGATTTTCACGGTGCTTTCTGCCATTGGGGGCTCCAGATTTCTTGGGGGTTTGCCCTCGTCGGCGGCGGCGCCGCCGAAACTCAGGGTTTCTCAGTATGTAGCACATCCCGAGGCTCCGGGTATATGGGGGTCCACCTCCGGCCGCTCCGGCCGGCGAAAACCTCCGAGTTACTCGGTATATAGCACACCCCCAGCGGGACGCAACCCAGGTACTGCGCGCGGGACGTCGAGGTTTTGGAACGTTTCATGTAACCCTGGGGGAATAAGTCGTCAGTTTTGTCGGGTTGCCGAGATTTTCAGTGGTTTCCGGTCAGTTTTGACCGCTTGGAGCGCGAAAAACACCGAGATATGCCGCTTTTCGGGTCGTATCCCGACCGTTTCTCTGGTGTCAAAAATTTTCAAAAAATTCAGGGCCGTTCTACTCAGGAAAAGGCACAGAGTGTACGTTTTGTACACTTTGTACATCCCGATCGAAAAACCAAATCGTCTTTTCGGCTGGGTGACCTGCGCAACTCGCCGGCAAGTTTAGAAGACCTGCTTGCGCTCGCGCCGGCAACTTGCCTGCGCGAGCTCATGCAACTTCGCTCGTAACTTTCTTGCCTATGAGCTGCATGACACAGTGCGTCATGCTCAGCAACAGGCAACTCGGACAAAGCACCTACTTTTTCCGATTTGCCTAGATATCAGGCAGTCTATCAGGGACCGGCAACTATATCTGGATATCCGGATATACGCTTTGACGCAAAAGATGAGCAGCTTGTGTGCAACTCGCCCCATCG
>LAZR01002104.1_pt1 | contig 11858 bp, 9 predicted proteins | sample 329461 | NCBI WGS metagenome assembly LAZR01 (sample SAMN03002196, study PRJNA259156) | marine sediment metagenome | biome: sea floor; feature: Hydrothermal impacted sediments; material: marine sediment; isolation source: Loki non-amplified sample from Loki's castle hydrothermal vent sediment ...
TTTGTTAACTGACCCTTGAACGAAAGGAAAACTAATGAGAAGTGATACAGTAAAAACCGGTTTCCTGCGAGCACCCCACCGTAGCCTGCTTCACGCATGCGGTCTAACCCATCAAGACATCAAAAAGCCATTGTGGTACATGCATTGCTTGATAGCGAAAGTATTACCGGTGCTTATCGATTTGGTATTTACCCCGGTTCGCCAACGCGTATCGATGTCGCCGCTGTTTTATATCCACGTGTTGACCTCGAACATGTCGGTTTAGCACCGCTCACCTCAATGTTTATGCATGGTCCTTTAGATCCGCCAGATAAACGTGATTACCGCCCAGCTGTTCATGATTCTGAAGCGCTAGCCATTATTCAAGGTAATGGTGAGCAAATATGGCGACCTCTGGCCAACCCACATTCATTGCAAGTCAGTGGCTTTACTGATGAAAATCCAAAAGGATTCGGTTTAATTCAGCGTCATCGTAACTTTGATTATTATCAAGATCTTGAAGCCAAATATCATGCTCGTCCATCTGCATGGGTTGAGCCGCTTAATGATTGGGGTAAAGGTCAGGTAGAGCTTGTCGAAATTCCATCAGGTTCTGAGGCTAACGATAATATCGTCGCCTATTGGCAACCAGAGGGCGGCCTTAAAAAAGACCAGCCTTATTCGTTTTCTTATCAATTAACGTGGCCTGATGACCTTAAATCTGATGACGAACAATCACGTATTGTTCGTAGTGCAGGCGGTCAAAAAATATTTGATGAGCATAACAACAGCGAAGTCATTATCGACTATAGCAATCTTAGCGCCGAACAAATCAAAGATATTAACGTTAATGCAAGCATCAATAAAGGCAAGATCATTGAAGCCCATCTTGAAGCTAACCCAGGCACAAAAGGCGCACGAGTATTTGTTACTTTTGATCCTGAAAGCGCCGACGTAGCTGAACTACGCATTCAATTAACGCGTGATGAAAAGCCCGTTGCCGCTACTTGGCTTTACCGTTGGGTAAGCGAAGACTGGGCACAATAGTCGCTCTAAATTTAAAGACAAAATATGACAGAAAATAAAGTTTTTCCTAACGATAAGGCCTTGCCAAAAGAATCGCCGTTATCGATGCCACGCCACAAAGTAAATGAACCTCGTATTCCACTACGTAAAAAACAAAGTAGATGGCTCTTTTCGATTCATATTTTACTATCACGTTTATTGATAATTGCCATTACCTTAGGCTTATCAATCTACGGCGTAACAGAAATGTACGGGGTATTGAGTACCAATACAGTCACTAATCTACAGTGGGTTTTCTTGGTGCTGTTCAGCATTAATTTCTTCTGGATTTCCTTTGCCTTTTCTCAAGCTATACTCGGCTTTTTGATGTGTTTAAAACCACGGTTTCTCAAGCATAAAGAAACAGATGTCGGCTTTACCACCGCGATTTTATTGCCTATTTATAATGAAGAACCTTATCGCATCAAAGCAGCACTTGAAGCGATGCGAGATGATTTGCTAGACAAAGCGCCCGGCAAATATGCCTTTTTTATTCTGAGTGATACTAACCGTGCTGATGCCTGGGTAAGAGAAGAAGAAGCTTTTTTTGAACTGACCAATGATGCTAAAACTGATTGCCCGATTTATTATCGACGTCGTCAGAATAATGAAGAACGCAAAGCCGGCAATATTGCTGATTGGGTGCAACGCTGGGGTGGTGCTTATGAGGCCATGATTGTGCTTGATGCTGACAGCGTTATGAGTGCTGATTGTTTTATTACCTTGTCTCGTAGATTGGCTGCCGCACCTGGTGTAGGTTTAATCCAAACATTACCAACGATCGTTCGTGCTGAAACCTTATATGGTCGTTTACAACAATTTGCTAATCATTGTTTCGGACCGATCTATGCCGAAGGTTTATCCGCTTGGCATGGCGTATCTTCAAATTTTTGGGGACATAACGCCATTATTCGTACGAAGGCTTTTGCAGAATCATCTTGCCTGCCGATTTTAGCCGGTAAACCACCTTTTGGTGGCAATGTACTAAGTCATGACTTTATTGAAGCCGCTTTACTTCGTCGTGCTGGTTGGGGGGTGCGTTTTGATACCGATATTGATGCCTCTTTTGAAGAAGCACCACCGTCATTAATCGATGTGTTAATTCGCGATCGCAGATGGTGCCAAGGCAATCTACAACATACGCCGTTTATGTTTGCCCGAGGCTTTGTATTTCCGACCCGTTTACATATTTTTTCCGGATTGATGTCGTATTTGAGTGCGGTCTTTTGGTTGTCTTTAATTGTTGTCGGTCTAGCCATTGCGATTCAGGCCTATGTGGTACGCCCTGAATACTTTTCTGATCTCTCTCTATTCCCTATCTGGCCAGTATTTGATGCCGAACGTGCATTGAGCTTATTTTATGTTTCGATGGCTTTGATCGCTGCGCCTAAAGTATTTGGCTGGTTTGCTGCGATGATTAATATTCCTCGCTGTCTTCGTTTCGGTGGTCCCATTCTGTTGACGTTAAGTACGTTATTAGAAGCGGTGATGTCAGCGTTATATGCACCGATTTTGATGGTGTCACAGTTTGGCGTCGTGCTGGCTATATTACGCGGGAAAGACAGCGGCTGGATGCCACAATCACGTGATGATGGTGCGTTAAAATGGGCCGTTGTAGCCAGAACTCATTATGGTCATACTTTATTCGGCTTTATTGTCGCAGGCATTGCAATATTGCTGAGCAAAGAATTATTTTTCTGGTTACTGCCTGTTACCGCTGGGCTGATGTTATCGATTCCATTATCGTGGCTCAGTGGCGGTATTCGAAGAATGCGTCTCGTGCGAATGTTGGGCTTATTACGTGCGCCACAAGAAAAACGTGCAGTACCGATTTTGGCTGAGTTAGAACAGAATATGCAAAGTTTGCCTGAACGCAGCGAAACATCACCCTTATTCAGACTGCTTGCGAATCCAACATTATATAAATGGCATTTGGCTCAACTAGTTCCATCACCAATAACACCCAATGCCGCGGTGGTATTCCACGCACCGACCGTTACCGCACAATGGAAAGTGAACAATGCACACAGTATGGAGCATTTGGAAGGCATGTTAGAAGGTAACGAAACGATGGCGTTATTAAACTGCCCAAGCTGCATCGAACAATTAAAAAGTCTTACCTAGTTATTCATTTTAAGAAGATTATGGCTTCCCATCGAATCCATAATCTTCTTATTTATCAGACTAAAGCTTGAGGCGATGAGATGTTTTCAGACTTCGGCTTGCTGTCAGTGAACAGTTATAAATAGTCATTATTCTGTATCAATAGGTTTTTCAGCAAACACTTTTTTACCACTAAACATTGCTGAAACCAAACCATTTCTCTCACGTAATTCACTGACAATAACGCCCAATAAATGTAAGAAAATGGCTGCTAACAAGACATAAAATACATAATAATGGGTTACTGCAAATGGTTTTCGCATATCACGCATTTCTTTATAAGCAATCTCATCCACACCATCTTTTGAATAAGGCTTAATAAATTCAGATGCGGTTGCACCAATCGCAATAGATTCTTTAATTGTGTTACCAAATGGCGGCATATAAACGTCTGTGCCAGCCAACACAAGTCCCGTAATCGCTTGTATCGACATAATCAAAAACAAAAAACCGACCATCAATCGGGCAATCGGCGTGTGACCTAAAAAGCCTACTGGTTTACCATTTTTTGCCCCATGTCTCATCGCCGCCCATTGAGCACGATGCTCTGCATTAAACGGTATGATTGATTTCCAACGTGAATACCGATTACCAATAAACCCCCAGATAATGCGCCATGTTAAATTAATCGCAAACACATAACCAAAATAAACATGTACGGTTTTTAATAGGATTTTGCCATCATTAGTCACGCCTAGTGCTTTGCTATTCAAAATCGCCACGCCAATCGCAATTAACGATAACACGCAGATCACATTCAACCAGTGAAAGATGCGTACGGTTCTATCCCAAACCGGATAGGTCGAAAGTTGAGTTTGTTGCGTCATATTTCTTACTCCTTAAAGATGTATAGACACCCGTTATAAAGCATCTAACTTAAACTAAGCTTAATCTTATACCGCTATCGGTGCCGAAATATGTGCTTGCGGTTGATAATCAACAATCTCAAAATCATCAAACTGATAATCAAAAATGGATGCAGGTTTACGTTTAATCAACAGTTTTGGTAATTGACTCGGCGTACGCGTCACTTGCTCGGCGACTTGCTCAAAATGATTAGTATAAATATGTGCATCGCCAATGCTAATGATGATTTCACCGACAGCCAAATCACATTGTTGGGCTAACATATGCGTTAAAAAAGCGAGTGATGCCGTGTTGTAAGGATTACCCAAAAACAAATCATTGGATCTAATGTACAAAGAAGCGCTGAGCTTGCCGTCAGCGACATAAAATTGATACAACAAATGGCAAGGTGGCAAAGCCATTAAGCCAGCAGCTGCGTTTTCCCAAGGCTTTTTGCTTTCATCAGGCAATAAAGCAACATTCCAACCACTGATAATATGACGGCGACTATTCGGGTTATTTTTTAAACCCTCAACAAGCGCAGTGACTTGATCAAAAACCTGTCCATCTTCCCCTTTCCAGTTACGCCATTGCGCACCATAAACGGGTCCTAATTCCCCTTCAGGTGTTGCCCAATCATTCCAGATTGATACGCCATTATCTTGAAGATATTTGATGTTGGTATCGCCACTTAAAAACCACAGCAATTCGTGCAAAATACTTTTGATATGGAGTTTTTTGGTGGTGAGTAGCGGAAAACCTTCAGCTAGGTCGTAACGGACTTGTCGTCCAAATACTGAGCGTGTGCCCGTTCCGGTACGGTCGCCTTTATCAGCGCCATTTGCCATCACATCTTGTAGCAATGCTAAATACTGTTTCATGTTAAACCTTTGAAATTAAAACGGTGAATAGCCGCTACTTTAATACATCAAGGCGATAATGAGTATTTTTGCATTCGATACAATAAGGTATCACGGCTTATCCCTAGTAACCTTGCTGCTCGTGAACGATTACCTGCGGCCAGTTCCAAAGCCTGCTCAATCAAGTCTAACTCTACGCGTGCTAAATCAATTCCAGTTGGCGGCAACGTAAATACATGATGACTAGCGGTGACTTCTGGCAACATTTCTGGCGGCAAATCTTCTTCCACCAGCACTTTTCCCGGATAGAGTAACGCCATGCGTTGGCAGAAGTTTTTTAACTCGCGAACATTACCGGGCCAAGCATACGTCAGCAGACAATGTTCAATGGTTTTTGAATAACGCACGACCGCATTATCACCAGAAAATTCGCGGGTATAATGGCGTAATAACAAGGTAATATCATCACGACACTCTCTTAATACTGGCATTTCAATCGGCACCACTTGCAGGCGATAAAATAGATCTGCTCTAAAGCGACCTGCGGTCACTTCTTGTTGTAAATTTGCGCTTGTCGCCGCCACAATCCGTACATCAGCAAGGTGCAATTTATGGCTTCCTTGCAACTGACACTCGCCTGCTTCCAAAAACCGCAAAACTTTCGCTTGAACCGATAAAGGTAACGCATCGACTTCATCAAAAAATATGGTGCTACCTTCTGCGGCCAATAAACGACCACGATGCTCTATTTCGCCCAGTGCATTAGCACGACCAAATAAATCTATTTCTATACCATCGCTCGGTAACGCTGCACAATTAATAACAACTAATGGTTTATCTCGTCGTCGGCTTTCAGAATGCAAGGCTTGGGCAAGCAGCTCTTTACCAGTGCCCGTTTCACCATAAATTAAAACGCTGGCTTCACTGGCCGCAATCATCGGGATAGTGCGTAGTAAATGGGTAATTTGTGGCGATTGACCTAAGATTTTTTTCATATCTATGTCCGCCCTTACATTGAATGATGTTGATGGCTACTGTGATCGGTTTGTTCGCCGTTGTCAGCACCATGATCCATAGTCATTGGCCAAAATGTCGTTGCCAATGCCATCGCGATAATCAATACGCCTGCCACTTGCCTTAAATGTTTGACTCTTGCCATCGCCGATAATATGCCAGTGAATAAACCGGCTCCCATTACCGCAGGCAAAGTACCTGCACCAAACGCTAACATCACTAACGATGCTTTGACAGGGTCGCCCGCTGTTGCAGCAACCGCTAATGCTGAATACACCAAACCACAGGGTAACCAGCCCCAAATAACGCCTAAAAACAAGGCTTGCGAACGTGTCCTTACGGGTAATAATTTTTGTCCTATCGGTTGTAACCAACGCCAAATAGGTGCACCCATTCTTTCCATTCGAGCAAACTTAGGAAACCAACCCGCCAAATATAAGCCCATCGCAATCATCACCACCAACGAGAGGTATTGCAATACTTGATGGCCATTAATATTAACTAACGGTGAACTTAATAAGCCAACAATCGCCCCTGCCGAGCCATAACTAAATAATCGACCCAGATTATAGTTAAGGACATAAGGAAACATTTTAGACTGATTTTCACGTATTTCCTTAGGCAAACTTAAGGTCAAGGCACCAATCACCGAACCACACATGGCAATACAATGTACCGTGCTAAATAAGCCTAATAAAAAAGCAGCAATATATGAGCTGGTTATCGCTTCCATCAATTAAAACCTTCATCAAATAATAAAACTAGAGCAGATTAACATGTCATAAATAAACAATATTGCGTTATTTCACACAGTGATTCTTGATAAAACACATTTGTTAAGTTTAAGTGGTCAGTAAAATAGTAGGGTTATTTTATGGAACTAAAATCATGTCATATTTTAAATTATTACCCCTGCCTTTCCTAATGCTCAGCGCAATGAGTCCCGTTGCTTATGCAGAGCATGTTGATGATAGCTTAACGTTAGACAAAGTAATGGTATCTGGTCAGTCCTTAGACTCGTTCTTGAAGCCAAATGCACAACTTGATAAAAACGATATTAATGCTAAACAATCTTCGGTGAGTGATACAGCTCAATTACTTAAAGGCATGCCTGGCGTTTCGCTTTATGGTGCTGGCGGAGTTTCTAGCTTACCCGTCGTGCATGGTTTTGCAGATGATCGTCTTAGAATTAAAGTAGATGGCATGGATCTTATTTCTGCCTGCGCCAATCACATGAATCCTCCGTTGTCTTATATTAATCCAACCAATGTCCAGAGCGTTAAGTTATACAGTGGTATTTCTCCTGTTAGCATGGGTGGCGATAGTATTGGCGGAACGATTGCTGTTGAATCTAACTCACCTGAGTTTGCTCAATCGCCAGACGAAGTACTGACTAAAGGCGAACTCGGTACATACTATCGTTCTAATGGGGACACACGCGGTGCCAATGTTTCAGCAACATTAGCGACTGAAAACCTCAGCATTAATTACAACGGTTCAACGGCAAAAGCCAATAATTATTCGGCTGGTGGCCATTTTAAACAAGCTGGACCTGCCGCCAGCGATCGCGGTTTTCTTGATAGTGATGAAGTGGGTTCAAGCAGTTATGAATCCAACAATCAATCTTTAGGTATCGCTTTACATAAAGATAATCACTTATTGCAACTTAAACTGGCGCATCAAAATATTCCTTATCAAGGTTGGCCTAACCAACGGATGGACATGGTTGAAAACAAAAGTAATCAAATTAACCTAATGTACAAAGGAGGGTTTAATTGGGGCTCCGTTGAAACCTCACTGTATAACGAAAAAACCAACCATAAAATGCAGTTTGGCGATGATAAACAGTTTTTATATGGTACAGCTCCCGGCATGCCAATGGAAACAGAAGGCCACAACACGGGATTGAGCTTAAAAACTGAAATTATTCTATCTGAACGCGATTTACTTCGTGTTGGTACAGATTTACAACGTTATAAACTGGATGATTTTTGGGAAGCATCGGGCACAGGCATGATGATGGCACCCAATACCTTCTTGAATATCAATAATGGTCAACGTGATCGTTATGGTGTGTTTGCAGAATGGGAAGCTAACTGGACTTCACGCTGGATGACGCTGGCAGGCTTGCGTTATGAAAACGTCAAAATGGATACTGATAATGTTCAAGGTTATAGCAGTATGTATAGCGCTGATGCGAATGCCTTCAATGCTGCTAACCATAAAAAATCAGATGACAACATTGATCTAACCTTGCTTGCTAAATTCACACCGACCGATAGGCAGTCTTACGAATTTGGTTATGCTCAAAAAACACGTTCACCTAACCTTTATGAACGATATAGCTGGTCAACCATGGCGATGGCAATGAACATGGTTAACCTTGTTGGCGATGGTAATGGCTATGTCGGTAATCTGGCGCTTAACCCTGAAATTGCTCACACCGTCAGTGCAACGGCAGATTGGCATGATGCGGAACAAAAAGAGTGGGGGATGGCGGTTACGCCTTATCTTAGCTATGTTGACGACTATATTGATGCGGGAAGAATAAAGAACCCTACTGTAACCAATGACTTTGTATATTTGCGCTACGAAAACGTTTCAGCAAGACTGTATGGACTTGATGTTTCAGGCTATAAAACATTATCAGAATCAAGTGATTACGGTCAATTTATCGCTAAAGCAAATCTGAACTACGTACGTGGTGAAAATCGCGATACGGGTGACAACCTTTATAACATAATGCCTCTTAACGCCCGATTCGCTGTTGAACACAACATCAATAATTGGCATAACACGGTCGAGTGGGAAGTTGTTTCGGCCAAAGATAAAGTCAATGATGAACGTAATGAAATGTCCACTTCAGGTTATGGACTTATTAATTTAAGAACCCGTTATGAATGGAAACAAGCTCGGTTTGATGTTGGCGTAGAAAACCTATTTGATCGCTTATATTCGGCACCGCTTTCAGGTGCTTATGTAGGACAAGGCGCAACAATGGGTTCAAGTGTGCCATGGGGAACAACCGTGCCAGGTGTTGGACGTTCTGTTTATGCTGGGGTGACATTGAAATTCTAAAAAATAAACGCCTCAATGTGCTTTACATATTGAGGCGTTTATTCAATTTGTATTCTGAAAGCTGACTAAGTCTTACAAACCTTTAGCTTTCATCCAACAAACTTTCACGGATCTTCAATTTAAGTCCCATATTTTTAATATATTCCGCTTCACGAAGGAGATCTGATTCGGTCAAAGGATGTTCACTTAACCATCCCGCAGGCAAACTTAGTCGTAAACCTTTTTCTGTAACCGTTAAAGCAACAATGGTATCCGTTTGTTCAGAACGACCACGATTAAATACCATTGCCAATCGTAATAATACGGTCAATCTTTCGGTCGCTTGCTGCACTTCATCGGGCAGTTTTCTAAGCTCTTTTTTCGGAAATGAACGACGTTGACCACGTACCATCACTGCTAACGCGTGTTGTTCTTCCCGTGAGAATCCCGGTAAATCAGAGTTTTCGACCAGATAAGCAGAGTGTTTATGAAACTGGTCATGAGAAATAGCCAAACCTACTTCATGTAATTTTGCTGCCCACTGCAAATGTTGCAAGTGCTCATCGTTATCAACCAACCAATCTTTAGCCACTTGTTCAAAAAATTGGGTCGCCATCACACTGACTCGTTCGGCATGTTCTTCATCCACTTGATAGCGTCTCGCTAATGATACAACGGTACGATCACGTTCATCATCATGCTGAATACGGCCTAACAAGTCATACAATAACCCTTCTCGCAATGCGCCATCGGATACGATCATTCGTTCTATATTAAGGCGTTCAAAAGCCGCTTTTAAAACACAGACGCCGCCCGCTAATACATTGGTACGCTCGCTACTTAAACCTTCTATTTGCAAGGCATCAATATGACCCGCTTCCACCATTGCATCAATCAGTTTATCAATCGATTCAGGCGTTATGACGCCATCATCAGCCCAACCATTTTCTTTAACGATACTGGCAACGCAACGAATAGTACCGGATGCACCTACCGCTTCTGTCCATCCCATTTTTCGATAAGGTTGTTGAATCGCTCGTATTCGAGATCCGGCAGCAATTAACGCAATTTGAATTCGTGTTCTGGTGATCGTGCCATCAGCAAAAAAGCGTTGCGAGAAACTGACACAACCCATTTCTAAACTTTCGCGCCTTAAGCCATTAAACCCTTCACCGATAATAAACTCGGTACTGCCACCACCAATATCAATGACCAATCGGCGCGCCTGATCAAACGCCAAGGCACGAGCAACCCCCATATAAACCAGTCTTGCCTCTTCTTCACCAGCAATGATGGCAATAGAATGTCCTAAGGCACGTCGTGCTTTGGCTAAAAAAGGTCGACTATTTTCAGCGATGCGTAAAGTATTGGTGCCCACGACTCGCACACTACTTGCAGGTAGGTCTTTAATACGTTCGCCAAATCGTTCTAAGCAGGCAATGGCGCGGGCTTGTGCTTCTTCTGACAACTCGTTGTGTTTGTCTAAGCCTGCTCGCAATTGCACCATTTCACGAAGCTTATCGACTACTTGAAAATGACCATCACGCAATCGAGCAATAATCATATGGAAGCTGTTGGAGCCTAGATCAACGGCCGCCAAAATATCATTTTCAGTCTGTTGTTCCATTTTAGTCACTTATATTCAGAGTTTGCGGTCATTTTGCATGACTTCGCCTTACCTGACCAGCTTTCAGATAATGATTATGGGTCTCAAGATCTAACATTGACGTTCAGTCGAAATTAACGGGGACGATTCAACATCTTTTCCATTTTTTCAATGCTCAGATGACGCACATCTTTGCCTTCAACCAAATAAATAATGTGTTTACAAACATTATGAGCATGATCAGCAATTCGTTCTAATGATCGCGCAGACCAAATCATATCAATCACTCGAGTAATCGCTCGCGGATCTTCCATCATGTAAGTAATCAACTGACGCACAATACTTTCGTATTCAGCATCAATATATTGATTTTCACTGGCCACTTTTAATGCTTGATCAACATCAAACCGTGCAAAGGCATCTAATGCATCACGTAACATTGTACAAACATGATTACCTAACGATTGTAATTCGCGGTAATTTTTCTTCGGACGGTCTTTTTCCGATAAATTTAACGCCATTTTGGCGATACTGGTGGCTTCGTCGCCGATACGTTCAAGATCGGTAATCGTTTTTAAGATACCCGTTACTAATCGTAAATCACCCGCAGTAGGCTGACGCAGCGCGATAATTTGAATACATTCTTCATCAATACTCATTTCTAAAGAATTTACTTCTTTATCAGTATCAATCGCCAAACGCGCTAATTCAGTATTACCCGTCATTAACGCTTCTAATGCGTTGCTCACTTGTTGTTCTAACAATCCGCCCATTGCTAATACGCGAGAGCGAACGTCTTGTAGTTCTTTTTCAAACTGCTGTGAAATATGTTGTGAACTGGTCACCATGACTAAACTCCTAATTCGTGTTGTGCTATTGAAACTCAATGATAGAAGCGTTTTTTATTAACCGTAACGGCCGGTAATATAGTCTTCTGTTTGTTTTTTAGTCGGGTTAGTAAACAGCTCATCCGTTGCACCAAACTCAATTAATTTACCCATGTACATAAACGCGGTGTAATCAGAAACACGCGCCGCTTGTTGCATGTTATGAGTAACAATCACGATGGTGTATTTGTCTTTTAATTCGTAAATCAACTCTTCAATTTTTAATGTCGATAAGGGATCAAGTGCTGAGGCAGGCTCATCAAGCAGTAACACTTCTGGTTCAATCGCAATGGCGCGGGCAATCACTAAACGTTGTTGCTGACCGCCAGATAATCCAAAAGCACTATCGTGAAGACGGTCTTTTACTTCATCCCATAAAGC
>LAZR01002105.1_pt1 | contig 11856 bp, 8 predicted proteins | sample 329461 | NCBI WGS metagenome assembly LAZR01 (sample SAMN03002196, study PRJNA259156) | marine sediment metagenome | biome: sea floor; feature: Hydrothermal impacted sediments; material: marine sediment; isolation source: Loki non-amplified sample from Loki's castle hydrothermal vent sediment ...
TTTCAATGAAGATCCTAAAATCTCAAATCTGACAAAAGTTAAATAAACCTTTTATCTTATTATATTTTAATTTATTAAATTCTTTATATTTAATCAAGCTGAATGAAAACTTCATAAGCCAGAGTAGTATGATAAATTTTGTCCGATCAAAAATTAAGAGAAACTGAAGAAAAGTTTAGAAAACAAAATATATTTCTTAACAACATTATAGAATCACTAACCCATCCTTTATTAGTGATAAATGTTAGCGATTATACGATTAAATATGCTAATTCTACGGCTTCTTCTGAGAATTTTGATGGTGAATTATTTTGCTATAGCCTTGCTCACAATCGTAAAAAACCATGCGAATATCCCTGTGTATGTCCTCTTACAGAAGTGATAAAAACTAAAAAATCTTGTACAGTAGAACATTTACATTATGATAAAGAGGGAAATGCCAGAATTTATGAAATTCAAGGTATTCCACTTTTGGATGAAGATGGGAATGTCGTTCAGTTGATCGAATATGCAATAGACATCACCGAGTGCAAGAATGCGGATCAAATTTCCATCGATACAGAAAAAAAATATAAATTATTATTTGAACAAACCGCTGATGCGATTCTACTCATTGATACAGAAACAGGAGATTTTGTTGATTTTAATGATCAAATGAATGAAATCCTCGGTTATACGCGTGAGGAATTTAAAAATTTGAAAATGCCAGATCTTGATCTTATTGAAAATTCTCAAGAACACAAGACCCACATCGATAAAATTATTAGAAACGGTTCAGACATTTTTGAAACACAATATCTAAGAAAAAATGGTGAAATTCGAGATATATTAGTAAATGCTAAATCAATAAAAATTAGTGATAAATATTATCTTCAATCGATTTTACGTGATATAACTGATATAAAGGAACCAGAAAGACAATTAAAAGAACCAAAGAAAAAACTTAGCTATGTAAGAAATAATATTTCTATAATTTTAAGTTTGGTTTTATCAGGTTTTTATTTACTTTTAGAGGGATTACTTGACACCTATATTTTCCATATTACTGAATTCATCTTTCAAGATCTATTTACAATTGACCCTCACGAGATTTATATGCGTCTAATTCCAATCGGTTTAATTTTATTTACTGGGATATTCAGCCAATATTTGATCAACGCACAAAGAAAGGCTGAAGATAAATTAAAAGAAACTGAACATGATCTTATGGAACGGGTGAAAGAACTCACATGTTTATATGGAATTTCTGATTTAGCAGAAAATCCAGACATTTCGACTGGAGAATTAATTCAAGGTGTTCTTGGATTAATTCCTCCTGCTTGGCAATTCCCTGAAATAACTTGCGCAAGAATAACTCTAAATAATATCGAATATAAAACAGAGAACTTTAAAATAACTGAATGGAAATTGTCATCTAGAGTAAATATAAGTAAAAAAGTGATGGAGATTGAGGTCTATTACCTTGAAGATAAACCTTTTCTTGAAGAAGAAAGATCTTTAATAAAGGATATTGGAAATCGTTTAAAAGGAGATATCGATAGAAAAGAAGCAGAACAAGAATTATTGAGAACACTGGAAAATATTAAGTTTTTAAATCAAGAATTACAGCAATTTGCTTATGTTGCTTCTCATGACTTGCAAGAACCTTTACGTATGGTAATAAGTTTTACACAACTTTTAGCAAAGAAATATGAAGATAAACTTGACGATGATGCAAAAGATTATATCAACTATGCAGTTGATGGTGCTCGTAGAATGCAAACGCTCATTAATGACTTATTATCTTATTCAAGAATAACAACCCACGAAGAATCCTTTAAAATTATTAATATAGAGAATGTTTTAGAAGATATAATCTTGAATTTACAAATAAAAATTAAAGAAACGAGTGCTAAAATAACTTATGGTGAAATGCCAAGTTTATTTGCAGATAGAACACAGTTAATGCAATTATTTCAAAACTTAATTGTTAACGCTTTAAGGTTTCGAAGAAAAGAACCACCCCAAGTACATATTTCTGTTCAACAAACATCCAACGAGTGGATTTTTTCAGTTAAGGATAATGGGATTGGGATAGATCAACGATTTTTTAAAAAAATCTTCATTATTTTCCAACGTCTACATACTAGAGCTGAATATCCTGGTTCTGGTATTGGTTTAGCTATTTGTAAAAGAATTGTGGATAGATTAAATGGTCGTATTTGGATTGAATCTGAAGTTGGAAAGGGTTCTACTTTTAAATTTACAATTCCTCTTAAAAAATTGTGATCAAGTAATTAAAAAATGTCACAATATGTGGAATTATTTTGAAATTCATTAATTAGCATTTTACTGACAAAAATATTGTACATATTACGTAAAAATAAAAAAAATAATATATATTATATTTAATTAAGTGAAATTATGGATTTAAGTGAAGAATATAAAATTGTAGAAATTTTACTAGTAGAAGATAGTCCCGGAGATATCCGTTTAACACAAGAAGCGCTGAAGGACAGTAAAATCTCCAATAATTTACATGTAGTCATGGATGGTGAAGAAGCATTAGCTTTTTTGAAAAAAGAAGGCAGATTTTCAGAAAAACCTCGCCCAGATCTAATTCTCCTTGATTTAAATTTACCTAAAAAAGACGGACGTGAAGTTTTGGCTGAAATTAAACGAGATGAGCGGTTGAAAAGAATTCCTGTGGTAATTCTAACCATTTCTGAAGCAGAAGAAGATATTTATAAATCATATAATTTACATGCTAATTGCTATATAACTAAACCTGTTGATCTTGAACAGTTTATTAAAGTGATAAAGGCTACTGAAAATTTTTGGTTTACTATTGTAACCTTACCCAATCACCAGAAATAATTTATATTTCCATGTATTAACTAACCACAAATATTAGATTAGGGAAAGGAATCTAAAATTTGAATAAAAATTTAGAATAATCAAAATCTAAATTATTAAATATAATTTCTAATATTCTATTATTTAAGCTTAATTTTAAATTACCATATTGAACCTGTTTAACTTCAAAAATATGATAGCTAATAGCATAAAATTACTAATAATTGAGGATAATCCGGGTGATATTCGAATCCTTGAAGAAATTTTCAAAAATATCAGTGATTTATCTTTTAATTTAGAATTCTGTATGAGACTTTCTGAAGCGGTAAAAAAACTTGAAAAAACAGTATTTGATTTAATTTTATTAGATTTATCTCTCCCTGATAGTGAAAAAACTGAAACTTTGTCAACGCTTTTAGAAAAAAAATTTAACATCCCAATAGTTGTTTTAACGGAGCTAGATGATAAAAAGATTGCTATTGGTTCACTTAAAAGAGGAGCTCAAGATTATTTAGTTAAAGGAGATATAGATAAGATGGTTTTGTCTCGTTCTATTCTTTACTCTATAGAACGTTATCAAATTAAGCAAAAATTAAAAAAATCTGAAGACAAATTCAAAAATGAGCGTGATAATCTTAAAAACATTCTATCATCACTAAGGGATCAAGTTTTAATCATCAATAAACAATTCGACATTGAATACGCAAATCCAATTACATACAGTGAATTTGGTCTAATTAAAGGAAGAAAATGCTATCAATATCTTTTTGATCGCTCTAGAGTTTGCTTAACATGTAAAAATAATGAAATTTTTGAGGGCAATATAATAAGAGAAGAATTTTTTATAAAAAAGAATCAAAAAACATACGACTTTATTGAAACTCCCTTGAAAAAGCCAGATGGGAGTATTTTAAAATTATGCATTCTTCACGATATTACTAAATTAAAACAAGCTGAGATAAAATTAAAGGAAATAAATAAGGTAAAATCTGAATTTCTTAACAGAGTTTCTCATGAATTAAAAACTCCCTTAGTTGTAATAAAAGGATATCTTGATCTCATGTTAAATGTTAATCAGGAAGATTTAAATCTTAATTTAAATACATATTTAGAAGAAATGCAGAAGGGGTATGAAAGACTCCAAAAGATTATTGCAAGTGTATTAAAAGCCTCTCAATTGGAATCTCCTACTCATACTCTCAATCCTAAAAAAGAAAATCTATCTTTTCTAATCAGATATTGTGTGAAGGATTTACACCCATTGATAAAACTTAGAAATCAATCATTAAAATTAGAAGTTGATGAATATATTTTGATAAAAATCGTAAAAGAAGAGATTTATGAAGTTATAACTAACTTGTTAAGTAATGCTATAAAATATACTCCGTTAAATGGAAATATAAAAATTGAATCTGAAATAAATGATAAAGATGTTATAATTTCAATACAAGATAATGGAATTGGGATAGAGAAGAAAGATAAAGAACAATTATTCACAAAATTTGGAAAAATTGAACGATATGGGCAAGAGTTAGACGTTTTAATCGATGGAACTGGTTTAGGTTTATATATTTCAAAAAAGATTATTGAATTACACGGAGGAAAAATTTGGGTAGAATCTGACGGAAGAAACAAGGGTAGTACCTTCTTTTTTTCATTGCCAATAAAAAACTTAATTGTCAAACCCCACTTACTCGATAAATTTATTTAGTGCTCCCTGATAATATAATATTATCTTTAAAATCAACTTTGAATTATACAAGAACGATAGAAAAATCCAAATTATTTTATAAACAATGGAATCTAATCTTAATTCATAAATTCACAAAAGTAATTGTAAAAATTTTGAAAAAATGTCAATTTCAGATCAAGGATGGCCAAAACATCCAAAAGTTTATGAAATTAATACTTGGCCTTGGCTTAATTATCTGTCAGAAATTTACAACACGACTATTACTCTACAAACTATACCAGAAGAGATTATAGATAGATGTAGTAGCTTATTTGATGCAATTTGGCTAATGGGAGTATGGGAGAGAAGTCCAGCAAGCAAAAAAATAGCTCTGGGACATACAGGATTACAAAATGAATTTCATAAAGCTTTACACGAGTTTGGGGACGAAGATGTGGTAGGGTCACCATATTCCATATACTATTATCATGTTGACAAACACATCGGTGGAATTGAAGGATTAATAGAGGTTCGACAGCAGCTATCTGAACGAGGTACTCGATTACTCCTTGATTACGTGCCCAATCATGTTTCAATCGATTCTCTTTGGACCTTAGAAACTAATCTATTTATTGAAGGAACGTTAGATGATCTAATGAATCATCCTGAAGATTACTTTAGCCTCTCAGGAAAGGTTTACGCCCATGGACGTGATCCTAATTTCAAAGGCTGGACTGATACTGTTCAAATTAATGCATTCTCAAAAGAATCTCGGCAAAAAACTATTAATACGTTGCTCAAAATAGCAGCACAATGTGATGGTGTTCGTTGTGATATGGCAATGTTGATGACGAATGCAGTTTTCAAGAATACCTGGGGTGAAAAAGCAGGTCTTTTTCCTGAAAAGGAATTTTGGGAAGAAGCTATTCAAGCTGTTAAGAAGAAGTTTCCCCATTTTTTATTCATAGCTGAAGTATATTGGGATATGGAATGGGAACTACAGCAGCAAGGTTTTGATTTTTGTTATGATAAAAGATTGTATGACCGTTTATCTCATGGTAATAGTCAAAGTATTAAAACTCATCTTAATGCAGATTTAGATTACCAACGGAAACTCGTTAGGTTTATCGAGAACCATGATGAACTCAGAGCCTCTACGAGTTTTGAAGAAAGTCGCAATTATGCCTCAGCAATCATAGCTATGACCCTACCGGGTGCTCGATTAATACATGAAGGGCAGATGAAGGGATATAAAATTAAATTACCAGTTCAATTAGGAAGAAGACAAATTGAAGAAGAAAACCAAGATCTCTTTAAATTTTATTCACACCTTCTACAAATCATCCCTGGAAAAGATTTAGAAAATGGGGATTGGAGCTTATGTAAAGTTAACTCTGTTGAATTTGAGGATAGATCGTTTACAAATGTAATCTCTTATTTATGGTGGAGAAATGACATCTATAGACTGACGGTTGTTAATTTTAGCCCTGAACTAGCAATGGCTCATATCGCTATAAATCAACTTAATTATGGTTCATGCGATTGGCTTTTTAGAGATTTATTAACCGGGAAAAATTACAATTATAGTGGTGTGAATCTTGATAAATTTGGGTTGTATATAGAATTACTTGCCTGGGGAGCGCATATATTTGATATTAAAAAAAAATCTTAACCATAGATTGACTAAGTCACGAAACCACTTGATTTTAACCCATCAATAACCCATCCCATTATTAAATTTAATGCAACGAGATTCTCTTTTGTATAAATTGTAGAATTCGGAATGAATGTTTCATGATATTTCATAGCAAGATATTCACTTGATGGATTTTCATTATACCACTTTATAAGTGATTCTTTTATTTTAAAATAAAATGTTTCCATTTCATCTAAAATTGTTTTAAAATCTCCATCTGAATAGATACCAAAATGAGCCAATGATATTGAATTCAATTCATTACTAATTTTTCTTAATTTTTCGAAAGATTGAATAAGCAAAGATTCCTCAAAATCAGGGGGCATAATGACCGTTGGAGCTGGTGTGTTTAAATCCCATTTTCCCATAATCGCATCCCCAACAAAAATATTACAATTTGTTTCATCATATATCGCAATAGAATCACGAGTATGACCAAATAAATTTAAGACTTTTAGTTCTAATCCATTTAAATCTATAATATCTCCTTCTTTTAGTGATGTATATTCCTCTAAAGGAGGAACTTTAGCTCCAAAAACCTCGTTCATGATTTCGGGATGTTTTAAATTTTGAATAGCACTCTCGGATGCGAAAATTTCCAGATCACCAAAGATTCTCTTGAGTTTTTCCCAACCTTGATTATGATCAAAATGAGAATGTGTTATCAATAACTTCTGAACAGGAAATATATCTAATTCTTTCATTTTCTTTATAATCTTTCTTACTGATAATGACATAGATGTATCAATTATCATCCGTTCACCATCATTTTCAATTACATAAATTGCAATATTACCTGGCTGTGAAAACATCATCCCATCAATTAAATAAGTATTTTCATTAAATTTACCCTCAGTTTTGAAATGAACCATAAAATTTCACTGATTTTTATTATATGAGCTTATTAAATAAAAATTTAGGATTCTTTGGTTTATAAAATTTATCATAAAATATCAAAATTCGGTGAAAACAATTACATTTATAAATGAAAAGAATCAATATAAAAAACAATATTATTTAAATTCTCATCTTTTTATCATTCAAAAAAATCTGTTAACTAAATTGGTGAACATATTTTGGATCCTCTTAACGTATTAAAAATAATAACAGCTATAATTACCGTTGTCATAGCATTTATTGGAGGATTTCTTGAATTGCGTTTAAATCCTAAAAATTGGCTAAATAGATGGTTTGTTTTATTTTTTATGTCAGCTTCCCTTGCATTTTTGACTTATACACTTTATCATTTAATAACAGATGTTCCGGATCCAGTTCCAGTAATTATACCAATAATGTTGACCACTCAGGTATTATACAATTTTGCCCCCGTAGCATTGGTGATGACTGTATTTGTTCTGGAAAAATATGAGAAGATTGCTATGAGTCTAAAGTATCTCGGAACAATGATGGTGCTATTTATAATTATGAGTGTGGGATATTTTATCTTAATTCCAGAATTGAATATGGTTGATTATGCAGCAGGAATTGTTAACACTGAAACCAATAGAGGATTGTTTATTTTTGTAAATCTAATCAGGATAGCATTATTCTTATATGTTGTATACAGATATGCGATGATTAATAAAAAAGTTGAGCAGGAAACTAAAAAGAGAGTACAATGGTTTTTTATAGGTGTATTGTTAATCACTGGAGGGGTTTTTATCAATTTAATTGGAGGTCTTATTGATTCTATAGAACTAGAAATTCTTGCTTTAATATTTATTGATATCGGGATTGGTGTAATAGTAAGAGGCTTTTTTGTATAATTCAAACAAGAATTCTTAATGTACAGTCACTGTTTTTGCTAGATTTAACGGTTGATCTGGGTCTAAATCATGTTTTAATGCAGTATAGTAAGACAATAATTGTAGTGCAGGGATAAATGTTATTGGACTAAATAGGCTATAGTACTTATCTGCAGGTTGTGGAATTCTTATTGTCATATCGCTTAAATCAGTGATGATTTCATCATCTTCTACGACCACGGAAATTATTTTTCCTCCTCTCGCTTTAAATTCCATTACATTTCCAGTGAGTCGTTTATATGTTTCATCCGGGGGTGCAATAAAAATGATTGGAAATCCTTCTCTTACTAACGATATTGGGCCATGTTTCGCGTGTGCTGCAGAATATCCTTCAATAAAACGGCAGGCTACCTCTTTTAATTTTAATCCTCCCTCTTTCGCAGTAGCAATAGAAATACCGCGAGCTAAAAAGAAAAAGTTATGGCTTTTATTTAAGCTGTTTACAACGTTTTTAATTAAGTCAGCATGATTTTCAATTAGTTTTTCGATAATATTAGGAGTAGAAACTAAGGCAGAATTATATTTTTCCACCTCGCTATCAGGTAATTTTTTCCTAATTTTAGCTATTTCCAATGCGATTAAACCCATTGTTAGTACTTGAGTACAGTATGTCTTAGTAGCGGCTACACCTATCTCTGGACCCGCTTGTGTAAGAATAGTATGATCAGAAATTCTTGTTAATGAAGAACCAACTACATTCGTTATACAAAGAATTGTGACTTTTCCTTTCAGTTTATCTTTTGCCCACTTGATTGCTTCAACTAGATCAATAGTCTCTCCCGACTGTGACACGGCTATAATTACGGTATCTTCTTTTAGAGCATCACCTAATTGAACTTGAAACTCGGAGCATTCAATAGCTTCTACATATTTATCTAAAAATTTTGTAATTATAAACTTCCCCGCTAAACAGGCATAAAAAGAACTACCCGCAGCGGTAATATATACAGTCTTCGCATCACACAAGATCTTTGCAAAGTTTTTCAATTCTTCACTTAAAATTTTTAAAGTGTTTCTTAGAGCTTTGGGTTCTTCACAAATTTCTTTTAGCATGAAATGTGGGTACCCATTTTTAGCTGCTGCGTCAATACTCCAATCAATATGTTCTATATCTTTCTTAATTGGTGAAGAACTATCATAAAGATTAAAAAATTCAACTTTTCCTGGCTTTAATATAGCCATCTCATCATCGTCTAAGATGTAACAATTACGAGTATACGGTAAAAAAGCGGGTATATCCGAAGCGCAATAAGTTGTTTTATTTTCATCAATTCCTATAATGAGTGGAGACTCCCTTTTAACAGCAATAATTGTATCTGGATGATCGACATTACATACCGCAATCCCAAAAGATCCTTCGCAGCGTCTTAACGTGTTAATGACAGCATTTTTAAAATCTTGACCGGACTTTAGGTTGTCTTCAATTAAATGAGATAATATCTCTGTGTCTGTTTCTGATTTAAATTCATGTCCTTTTGATATTAATTCTCTTTTTAGGCTAATGAAATTTTCTATTATCCCATTATGGATTACTGCTATTTTTTCAGAGCAATCTAAATGTGGATGACTATTAATCTTAGTTGGAGCACCATGAGTAGCCCAACGAGTATGGGCTAAAGCTAGTTTTGAATCTGCAGGGACTTCATCTAATCGTAATTTTTTATTGATTTCATCAATTTTACCAGCATCCTTTTTTACAGTGAGGCTATTTTGCGAAATTGAAACAACTCCACAAGAATCATAACCTCGATATTCCAAGCGTTTTATTCCTTCATAAACAATTTTTCCAATGTTTATATCATCCTGATTAGTTACTAAACCGAAAATGCCACACATATATGAACACTCGTACAAAGGTAAATAATTAATACTTAAATTAAATCTATTCCTCTCATTTTTTCTTCTGCTAATTTAATTATCTTTTTAGTAGATTCTAAATCGCTAGTTGTTTCTCCTGAAATTCGTAAAAAAGGACTTGTACCAGAACGTCTTATTAATATCCATCCCCCATCAAAATCAAACCGACACCCATCTAATTGGTTAACCTTTTTTATTTCTTTTCCTAACTCACCAAAAACCTTGTTCATTATATCTGAAATCTTTTTATAAGTAAGTTCAGAAAAGGGAATATCCTTTTTTAATCTGAATTTATCAGCATAATAAGGATATTCTGGGATCTCATCTAACAATTCTCGGAGATTTTTTCTTGTTTTCACAATCATTTGCAATACTCTCGCAATTGTTATTATTGAATCTGGTCCCAGGTGAAATTTAGGCCATACATAAGTACCGGATGTTTCCCCACCTAAAAACCCACCATGCTTTTCTAAAGCAATAGCTACCTTGATGTCTCCAACCTCTGTTCTAAGAACTTCACAACCAAGAGGATTTAAAACATCTTCTAAGACATTGGATGAATTTACGGGAGTAGATATTTTTAGATCACCTTTAGATAAATTATTTTCTTTAATGTGTTGTTTTGCCATTAAAGCAAGTAATCTAATAGGATCTACTATCTCTCCATTTTCATCTAAGAAAATAACTCTGTCGGCATCTCCATCTAAAGCTATTCCTATCTCTTGCTGAGGAGAATTTTTTAAAAATCGTGCGATTTGCTTTAGATTTTCCTTATTTGGCTCACTGAATCTTCCAGGAAAGTGACCATCAGGATTTGCATTTAAGGTAATCACGTTTAGACCATATAAGCTTAACAATCTGGGGACAATCTCACAACCACAACCATTTCCAGGATCAACAATGGCATTCAAGCCACTCCCATCAAACTTAATATTGTCCATTATATCAGCAATGTGAATATCGTTTATATCATTGACCTGTGTTACTTTTCCAACTTGATCATATTCAATATTCATAAAATCTTTCTCATCGTAAATTCGAGAAATTTCAATTTCCTGTTTTGGTGAATACCCTACGCCTGAGGGATTCCATAACTTTAACCCAATGTAATCGGGTGTATTATGGGAGGCTGTGATCATTACAGCGGCATCAGCATTAAGATATTTTGATGACATGGCTAATGTGGGAGTTGTCACGATTCCTAAAGTCTTCACGTTACACCCTGTACTAATAATTCCAGAGATTAATGCATATTCAATGGGCAAGGCAGACATTCTAATATCTTTTCCGATTACTATAGTGCCTTTCCCTTTCAGATAGGTTCCTAATGCTAATCCCACTTCAAGACTCATTATGGGAGTGAACTGCAAATCTGATTCTGAATAATTTCGAAAGATTTTGCGTATGCCAGAAGTTCCAAAAAGATCTTGAGCTGTCATTCAAATTTTTCTTTGTTGAGTATTTTTTTATTGAATATAACAATTACAGAATATATGAAGAAGAAGAATTTCTACTTTTTATACTTAATTTCTGATTTTCTTCTGATTTTTGATATTTCTAGTTGATTTGAATTGATTAAAAGAAACTAAAAATGATTCTAAACTTTTATTAAAGTAATAGAGAGAAAAAAAAAAAAACGGACCTTGTTATTGATGAATTTAAAAGAATTTGGCCTTATTTATGATGAAAATAGAGTGAAAATAGAAGATAAATCGGTAATTGAATCAAAATTGAAAGAAATTGTAGGAGAAAGTAATGCTTCTTCAAAAAATATTGATCTCCTCGCATATACAAAAGACTCGACACTTATTGGTTTCAATTGGTTATTAGAAGGTAAAATCTCCGGGTTAGCTGATTTTATCACTTGGCCAGAGACCGTAGAACATATTAGCGCCATTCTAAGGTTAGCGAATAAAGAAAAGATTCCAGTGATTCCTTTTGGGGAAGGGTCTGGGGTTGTTGGGGGTGCAATACCGATTTGGGGAGGAATT
>LAZR01002106.1_pt1 | contig 11855 bp, 1 predicted proteins | sample 329461 | NCBI WGS metagenome assembly LAZR01 (sample SAMN03002196, study PRJNA259156) | marine sediment metagenome | biome: sea floor; feature: Hydrothermal impacted sediments; material: marine sediment; isolation source: Loki non-amplified sample from Loki's castle hydrothermal vent sediment ...
TGACGGCGGAGCGATTTATTGATAACCCCTTTTATGATGCCAATAACCCGACCAGCTCAGAGCGACTGTATAAAACCGGCGATCTGGTGCGTTACTTAGCGGATGGGCAGTTGGAGTTCTTAGGGCGGATAGATGACCAGGTGAAGATCCGCGGGTTTAGAATAGAGTTGGGTGAGATTGAAGCTCAGTTAGTGGCGCAGCCCGAGGTGGAGTCGGCCTTGGTGGTGGCCAAAGAGGTGGCGGGTAGTCAACAACTGGTGGGCTATGTCAGAGCCCATAATGAGCTAGAAGGGGATGAGACACAAGGAGAGTGGCTGGCAGAGCGTAAAGCGCAGTTGCAAGCGGTGCTGCCACAGTACATGGTGCCTGCAGCTTTGGTGTTGATCTCACAATGGCCGTTGACCCCCAATGGAAAGATAGATAAAAAGGCGCTCCCCAGTCCAGACAGTGTAGTCTGTGTGGGACACTATGAAGCGCCTAAAACAGAAGCTCAAATGATGCTTGTTGCAATCTTTGCTGAGTTACTTGAATGTGAAGCGAGTCAAATTAGTATGACTGCAAATTTCTTTGAGCTTGGTGGCCATTCATTATTAGCTGTTCGTCTCATAGCTTTAATAGAGCAAAAGTTTGCTAAATGTTTGCACATCAAAGATGTGTTTGATGCAAGTTCATTGCTGTCATTATTGGATAAAATAGATCAAGCCCCCGTGGCCGCTAGCAAGAAAAAAATTACGGCATTGAAAAGGCACTCTGGAGGGCTTGTATTGAGCTCATATGCTCAACAGCGCTTGTGGTTTATTGATCAACTGCAAGGTGGCAGCCCTGAATATAATATGCCGCTATCTTTAATGGTAGAAGGACTCTTTTGTGTACAAATTGCCGAACGCGCATTGAGGAAAATTATTCAGCGTCATGAATCACTTCGTACAACATTCTCTGTACATCATGATGACGTAATGCAAAAAGTGCACGACAAATTTGAATTTACTTTATCTTTGCATGACCTGTCTAACTTGCAAGCCGGAGAGAAGGAGTCAGAGATAGCAGAGTTGGTTGCTCGAGATAAGCTGAAGCCGTTTAATCTGGAGCAAGGGATAATGCTCAGAGCTGGTTATATTTTACTTGATAAAGGTAAAGGTATCCTGTTGTTTAATATTCACCATATAGCGTCTGATGGATGGTCTATGCGAATCTTGAACAACGAGTTTATCACTTATTATGGCAATATTTCGCAAGGCAAAAATGACGACTTGGTACCACTGAATTTGCAATACAGTGATTATGCACATTGGCAACGGAGTTGGCTAAGTGGAGCACGATTTGATAAGCAGCTTAACTATTGGCAAAAACAGTTGGATGGTGCACCAGCAATACATGACTTACCTTTGGACTTTCCTCGCTTGGAACAAACTGTTCGTCCTGGCGCAATGATCAAACACTGTTTGACGGTACCGCTTAGCAAGCAATTAAGGCTGTTTGCTCAACAGCATAAAATGACGCCATTTATGTTACTACATTCAGCGTTGTCACTTTTAATATCAAAACATTCAAATAGTTCGGATGTCGTAATTGGAGCGCCAGTAGCGAATCGTATTCAACGAGATTTTGAGCCACTAATCGGTTTTTTTGCAAATACATTAGTACTTAGAGTGGATACGACTAAAGAGTCGGTAACAGAATATCTTTCCCATGTGAAACATGTGCATAATGAAGCGCAAACACATCAGGATATACCTTTTGAAAAGCTGGTTGAGCTATGTAATGTTACACGTAGCACGATGCATACACCGCTATTTCAAATTTTACTGAGTATGAATACGGCGGGTCAGAGTAAGCATTCAATCGCAGATGTAACATTTAGTCCTGTAGAAAGTGAAGCTTATGTTTCAAAATTTGACTTAGATATTAGTGTAGAAGATTCAGAATTGGGGATGGAGGTCGCTTGGCTTTATGATACATCTCTCTTTACTGCAAAACACATTAGGTTGCTAAGTGAACATTTCGAACACTTACTCGAAGGTATTATTCACAATAAAGCGTCAACGTTAGATGCTCTGCCGATGTTAAGTGAGCAAGAGTATGTGAAGTTGACTGAAACGCTCAATGATACAGCGTTCGATAATGGTACAAAAGGGTTGATCCATCAGCTATTTGAAAAAAGCGTGCAAGCAGCGCCAGAGCAAATCGCAATGGAATTTCAAGGGATGAAGTTGAGCTACTCTGAGCTGAATGAACAAGCGAATAGGTTAGCGCATTACCTGCAAGCGCAAGGCTTAGTCGGCGATATGCCTGTAGGGTTATGCGTTGAGCGTGGTTTTGTTATGGTGATTGGCATTCTCGGAATTTTAAAAGCGGGCGGAGCTTATGTACCATTGGATAGTAATCTGCCTGAAGTGCGATTACAGTATATGTTAAATGAATTGAAATTAACATTCGTGCTTGACCAAAATGATAAAATGCGCGCGCTGGATTTGCCTGATACATGTAAAGTAATAACATTTGATAATGGCTTTGTTGAAACACAGCTGAGTACGTATTCAAGTGCAAACCTAGTTACAGAGAATACGCAAAGAGACGATAGTTTGGCATATATTCTTTATACTTCTGGTTCGACTGGGCAGCCTAAAGGTATTAAACAAACGCATCGTACAATTAGCAACTTAATCTATTCACAAGCATATAGTGAAAATATCACTAAACCACTAAGAACGCTGCAGTTTACGCCTTATACGTTTGACGTTTCTATTCAGGAATTAGCAACATGCTGGTTTACAGGTAGTTGTTTAGTTGGTATAAGTGCTGAAACAAAACGTGACCTAAATACACTGTCGAACGTTCTGCTATCAGAAAATATCGAAAGGTTATTCATACCACCTGCGGTATTACAGTTTATTGCTGAACAAATAATAGATGCAGGAATAACGTTACCGAAGTTACGAGAAATATACTCTGCGGGCGAAGAGTTAGTTATAACTCCAGTTATTGATGCATTCTTGGGTGTACATCCGACATGTCGCCTGTGGAATTGCTATGGGCCTACAGAGACACATGTTGTTACGATGGCTGAAATTGTTCATGGCAAATCGGGATATTCTGCAAGTATCGGAAGGCCAGTTAACAATACAGAACTTTACTTGTTGGATAAACAAGGTAATTTAGCACCATTCGGTGCTGTTGCTGAACTTTATTTGGCAGGAGATGGAGTTGCCTTGGGGTATGTTAATGTCAACCTTGATAAAGGTAGATTTATCGAACAGCAGGTTTTCAGTCATGGCAATCGTAAGCTATATCGAACGGGGGATTTGGTTAGGTATTGCGAAGATGGTAGCTTAACTTTCATTGGCCGTGTCGATGAACAGGTAAGTATAAACGGTTTCCGTGTAGAGTTAGGTGAGATTGAACAGCAATTATCCACGTTTGATAAAGTAAATACATGTGTCGTCATGTACAGAGAGTCAGACTTAGGCTTTAAGCGTTTAATTGCATACATAGTTGTAAAAGAAGCTTATAAAAATGAATCTCAAGACGCATTAAGCAATGAATTTGCAACAGCACTTGCTGGTGTTTTACCAAGTTATATGCACCCAAGTGTTTACGTGATACTTGATCAGCTTCTATTAAATGCAAATGGAAAGATAGACAAAAAGAATTTGCCGCAACCTGAGTCTAGGGGCTCACAAATAATTGCGCCATCGAATGAAATAGAAGAACAGTTGCTATCTGCAATGTCTAGTTTATTAGGGGTAGATGAACAGTATATCTCAGTGACTAATAGCTTTTTTGAGTTGGGACTGAGTTCACTGAAGTTATTTTCATGTGTAAATTACATCAATAAAGAGTTTGCCTTAACACTGACTGTTGCTGATCTATACAAAAATAATACCGTGCAATTACTGGCAGGGAAAATTAAAGAACTAAGTTTGGTATCTAACATGCTGACAAATGACAATGACCAAATGTCGTTCCTTGAGGATGGAGAAATATGAATACTTTACAATCACTTTTACGTCACTTGAGTGAAAATAACGTAAAACTACATGTTGAAAATAACAAAATTAAGTATAAGGATTCAAACAAAACCGTCCAAGGAGAAGTGCTTGAACGTTTAAAAGAGCATAAACAAGAAATTATTGATCTATTGAATAAAAGTCAGTTAGGTGATCATTCAAAGATGTTGGGGGGGTTTCAATCCGGTGATGCTATCCCCGTGTCACAATATCAGCGTAGTCTACTATTTTCTGAACAACTGACAAAAGCAGGTGAAGGGAATAACTTAGCTTTGAGCTTTCGTTTTGATACTGCTGTTGATGAAAGTAAATTATATCAAGCTGTGAGAGAGTTATTTGTGAGCAATGATGCTCTAAGATTGGGATATCAGCATCACAACGGCGATTGGCAGGCTACTTTGAACGACCATCAAGCCAATAAGATTGAAGTCGAAAAATCGTCAGAAGAAGCGTTAATAGCGCAATATGGCAGTTTGGAAAATTGCTGTATTAATTACATAAAAGAAAAGTTCCCATTTGATGGTTCACCATTAGCAAAAGCGAAAATCATACAGCTTGGTGAACATGGATATTTACTTACTATTGTTGTTCACCATGCTGTTTGTGATGGCATTTCATTATCTTATCTTAGTCAGCAATTAGAGCAAAATTACGAAAGAAAGGTTGGTTCGTTAGCTGATGTTGAACGTGCTTCTTACCTTGATTATTTGGTGTGGCAGCAAAAGCATGCAGATAAAAAGTCTGTATCTTACTGGCAAAATAAACTGGCAGGGATACCTGATACGATAGATTTGCCATTTGATATGACCCGACCGAACCATATGACTTTTTCTGGCTCTACTTACAAAGTGGCTTTACCTGAGACTCATAATGATCGGTTAGCGCAGCTTTCAAAGTCACTCGGTGTTAGTCAGTTTAACTTATTGCTAGCTGCATTTAATGTCTTTTTGAGCAGGTATTGTGCTCAAGACGATATTGTCGTTGGTGTTCCTTTTGCCAACCGTGAACAAGCAGATACGGAACAAATGATAGGGCTGTTTATTAATACCTTGCCAATTAGAGTGCAACACGACAGCAAGGCCACATTTACTCAGCTTGTATCCCAAGTCTCAGATGTGTTACAAGAGGCTTCTATTCACCAGCATTCGCCATTGGTTGAAATTATAGAGGCTGTTAATCCGATCAGAAGTGCCAGTTATTCTCCATTATTTCAAGTTTTAGTTAACTACCTTGATGTGCCCAAAGAGGCAGTGAAAAGTTATTTTCAGAAGAGTGTGTTTGAGCTAGGAGAACAAAATGAGCAGTTGGCGAAGTACGATTTATCATTAAATATCTATAAGCTTGGGGATAAGCACGAGCTAGTTTTTGAATACAACAATGTTTTGTTTTTCCAAAAAACTGTACAAAGAATGGCAGAGCAATTTACTGTTTTAGTTGGAGAGCTACTTGCCGCACCAACTATTGCGGTCAATGAACATACTATGTTGACAAAGCTAGATGAAGAGTTGATTAATGAGATTAATAATACTTCTTCACCACTTCCCTCTTTAAAAAACCCTTATCTCTTAGTGGCACGCACTGCGAATTTGACTCCAGAAAAAACGGCATTAGTGTTTCAAAATGAGGAAATTACATTTTCACAGTTTAACCATCGAATTGAGCAAATAGCCAGTTATTTGGTGGCAGCCAAAGTGCGTAAGGGTGACCGAGTTGGATTGTACTTTATCCGATGTGTTGACATGGTGTGTGCTATGTATGCATGTTTTAGGCTCGGCGCTGTTTACGTACCATTAGATCCCAGTTATCCGAACAAGCGTATTGCTTATATTTGCGAAGATACTCAGCCAAATTGTATTTTGTCATTATCAGCGCTGAGCTCAAAGTTATCAGCGTTGCAAACTAGTAGTCCAATCGTCTATGTTGACGAGCCACAAGACATCACTGTGCAGGAGCTACCAGAGGTAGAGATCGGATCCAGTGACACTGCCTATGTAATACATACCTCGGGCACAACGGGCAACCCTAAAGGGGTTGAAGTCAGTCATGGTAATTTACAGAACTTGCTCGTCAGCCTCGATGATACATTTGATAAACAAGCGGTACAAACTTGGTTAGCACAAACAAGTATCAGCTTTGATATTTCAATTGTGGAGTTGATTTGGACCTTATCGAGAGGAAAAAAAGTTGTTCTCCAACAAAGCAAGCCTGCAGACTTGGTGAAGCTACAAGGGACTCAATCAACGCGGCCACTAACCTTTAGTATCATGTTCTTTTCTGCTGACAGCAATGAACAAGATAAATATCAGTTGATGCTAGAGTCGAGTCAATACGCGGATAAAAATGGTTTTCACGCTGTATGGCTACCGGAGCGACATTTCGGTGAATTTGGTGGTGCTTTTGCCAGTCCTTCGGTGACATGTGCCGCGTTGTCTACAATTACGAAGCAAATACAGTTACGAGCGGGGAGTGTTGTATTACCCCTTCATGATCCGATCCGCGTTGCAGAAGAATGGTCCATGATTGACAACCTAAGCAATGGTCGTGTGGGCCTAGCGCTGGCATCTGGTTGGCATCCAAATGACTTTGTGTTCCAAGGTTCAGATTATGAAAATAGGCATCAAGTGTTGCGGGAAAAACAGACGCAGTTGCAAGATCTATGGAGAGGGAAGCCGATCACCCGGTTAAATGGTTTAGCGAAAGAGCATAAAATTACCATTCGCCCTACACCTAAGCAAGCCGTTTTGCCAACTTGGATAACTGCTGCTGGTAATCCAGAGACGTTCCGCTATGCAGGTGAAATTGGTGCGAATATTTTAACTCATATGTTGGGTCAGACTTTGACACAACTTAGAGAAAATATTGCTATTTATCATCAAGAACTGAAGAAGCATGGTCATCAGGTCATTGATAAGCAAGTGACGCTGATGCTGCATACTTACCTCGACTCGAGCAAAGATCTGGCGCTGTCTATGACTGCTAAGCCATTTAAAAGTTATATCGGATCATCTGTCAACTTAATAGCTCCGCTTGCACAGGAAGTTGGCATGGATATGGAAAAGCAAAAAGAACAAATTATAGATATTGCTTTTGAACGCCTTAGTGAAACCAGTGCGTTGTTTGGTACGGCTGACTCGTGTCAAGAGTTGTTACATTCAGTCCATGAGATCGGTGTCACTGAAATTGCATCACTGATTGATTTTGGTGTGGCAACAGAGCACGTCATGTCAAGTCTTGAAAAGCTTAAACAGGCTCAAGATAAGCACGTATCTCACTGCCAGCTTGTTAATTTACTTCAAAGTGCTGAATATGAAAGTGAGCTTGAACTGATTGAAAAGCATGCCGTGACGCATGTGCAAATGACGCCTTCTCAAGCAAAAATATTATACAAGCAGTATGAACAAGGAAAGTATAATCTTAAAGTCACCGACTGGTTGCTAGGAGGGGAAATGCTTCCTAGTGGTTTGGTGAAACAACTAACCGGGATCAATCAATCGCGCTGTCATAATATGTATGGGCCGACGGAAACAACAGTATGGTCAGCATGGCAAGATGTGACGGATGCATCTGTTGTGATTGGCAAACCGATCCGCAACACTCAATTTGTGCTCTTAGATGAGCGTAAGAAGCCTGTGCCAGTTGGCATGTCTGGCCAGCTTTATATCGGTGGGCAAGGCGTCTCCAAAGGTTATTGGCGTAAACCAGAACTTACCGCGCAGTCTTTCACTGAGATCTCCATTAACGGGAAATTGACTGGTAGATATTATTCTACGGGGGATTTGATGCGCATGACAAGTGAGGGCTTTTTCGAGTACTTGGGACGTATTGATGATCAAATCAAAATAAATGGTTATCGTATAGAACAAAAAGAAATTGAGAAGAACATCACGGATCTAGAGGGAATCAAAGATTGTAAAGTTGTCGTAAAAAGAAAGTCTGAAGGCGAAGCATATTTAAGTGCATACGTTGTTAAATCTGAACTTGTAGTAGGAGATCATGCTGAACTTTCGGAGGATGAAGAAGCTAAGCCATACAGCTTTACTGATGGGTCTTTAATTTTCCACCAAAGTGATCACCAATTAGGTGGTTTATACAAAGAAATATTTGAAGACGATATCTACTTTAGACATGACATTGATTTGCAAGCGGGTGATGTTATTTTGGATGTAGGTGCTAATGTGGGGGCTTTTTCTATTGCAGCGCAGCAACGTCAGCCTCAAGTTCAAATCTATGCTTTTGAACCTATCCCACATACCTTCTCCGCGCTTAAGAAAAATTTTGAGCACCGAGGTATAAACGGTCGTTTATTTAATTGTGGTATTTCGAATAAACCAGAAACCGCGACATTTACTTACTACCAAAATATGTCTGGCCTATCTGGTCGTTTTGCGAATATTGAAAGTGAACAAGCGGCCGCCAGAGCTGTTATCGGTGAAGAAACGTCATTGTTGCAAGGTGAAAATAAAGGCGATATTGAAGCTTATCTAGAGGAGGTTTACAAATCACAAGCTGTCGAATGCCGCTTGGATACAATCTCTAATGTCATACGCAGTGAAAATATTTGCCAAGTTGATTTGTTAAAAATCGATATAGAAAAAAGCGAATGCTTAGCTTTGCAAGGTATTGAAGAGCAACACTGGCCTCTTATTAAGCAGATAGCAATGGAGGTTGATGGTGATGAGCATTTAGAGTTTGTTACAAGTACACTGAAAAAGTATGGATTTGATGTATATATTGATGATTTCATTCGTGCCAATAATGACGGCGATGATCCATTCAATGTGTATATGTTGTATGCGCATAATCGACGTTTTAAACCTGCTAGTGACGGTAAGCGTGCGCATATTAAAAATTATACTGAGGGTGAGATCAAGCAAGCATTGATGTCTCAATTACCTGAATTTATGGTGCCGTCAGAAATTATCTTTATAAAGCATATTCCATTGTTGCAAAATGGTAAGTTGGATATGTCGTCACTCAAACAGTTTACTGCGACACACACGCACACTGAACCTGGCAGACAAGCCGTGAGTGAACAAGAGAAAAAAGTGGCAGAAATATGGAATTTAGTATTAAAACGTACTGATAGCCCAGTAGATAAGAGCTTTTTCGAACTAGGAGGTACCTCCTTTGATATTGTGAACTTGCAACAGCAGATGCAAGCAGAGTTTTCGATTGAGATATCCATTATTGAGTTATTCCGTCATAAGACTATTTTGGAACAATCCGAATTTATTACCAGCCTGCTAAGACAACAAGCTTTCAAGCCAGAGCCACAAGACAAACGGATGAGTAAGCGCAAAGTAGTGAATAAACGTCGCAAAAATAATATAAAAGTAGACTAAGGAAGCAAGTATCATGGTTAGCCAAGAATGTTCAGAATTTGATGTTGCAGTTATTGGAATGGCTGGGCGCTTTCCAAAGGCAAAAAATATACAGCAGTACTGGGATAACTTATGTCGTGGTGTGAACAGCACGCACTTTGCCAGCAAAGAAGAACTTCAAAGTACGATTGAGGATCTGCAACATACTGAAAATTTTGTCAATGCGAGCATACCTTTAGAAGGTGTTGACCAGTTTGATGCAGAGTTTTTCCAGATGTCTCCCGCTGACGCGGTATTAATGGACCCTCAGATCCGCTTGTTGTTACAAACCAGTTGGTTAACACTTGAAGATGGTGGTTACGATAGTTTCAATTATGCGGGAAGTATTGGTAACTTTTGTAGTATGGGCACTGGCGACTATTTACAGCTATTGATTGAACATGACCCTATCTTGGCAAACCAGAATACTTTACAAACAAGGATATTGAATGAAAAAGACTTTTTGGCTACGCAGATATCTTACAAGCTAAACTTAAAAGGGCCGGCGATGACGGTCCAAACTGCATGTTCATCGTCTTTATTGGCTGTCCATCTTGCTTGTCAAAGCTTGATCAGTGAGGAGTGTGACATGGCATTAGCTGGGGGAGCGCAGATAGATGCAACCCAATCTCTTGGCTATTTTTATACGCCGGGCTCGATTATGTCTCCGGATGGTTACTGTAGGGCCTTTGATAAACAAGCGCAAGGCACTGTTCAAGGGAATGGTGTTGGCATGGTACTGCTTAAAAAATTATCTAATGCATTGCGAGATGGAGATAGGGTCTACGCGGTTATAAAGGGGACTGCAGCCAATAATGACGGCGCGGATAAGATGGCCTACACCGCCCCGAGCGTTGACTCTCAAAGAGATGTGATTTTGGAAGCTTTGTCTGTGAGTGATATTGATGCCTCGACTGTGGGTTTAATAGAGGCTCACGGCACAGGAACGCCAATTGGTGATCCTGTAGAAATGACAGCTTTGACAGAAGCTTACCGTCAGTTTACTGATGCAACCCAATACTGCGCTATTGGTTCGGTTAAAACGAATATTGGTCATCTAGATGCAGCGTCAGGGATTGCTTCAATGATTAAAGCTGTACTTTGCGTCTACCATGGACAATTAGCGCCAAGTCTAAATTATAGTGAGCCAAATCCCGCGTTACAGATAGAGCAGTCTCCATTTTATGTCTGTGATCAGCAGCGCGCTTGGCAAACTGAAGGGCACCCCCGCCGAGCTGGGATTAGCTCATTTGGCGTTGGGGGAACAAATGTTCATGCCTTGATAGAGCAACCACCTACTGGCGCTGCAACATCGCATGAACAGCCATGCTATTTGGTGCCGTTATCAGCCAAATCAGAAAAAGCGTTAGAAGAGCAAAAGAGGCAGCTTAGGGAGGCTCTACAAGATGACCCCGATTTAAGTTTAGCTGATGTGCAATACACGCTACTACATGGACGTCGTTCGTTTGAGCATAAATTTAGTGTGATATGTGAAAGTAAAGTGCAATTGCTGAGGCAGCTCACAGCAGAGCAGGGCACAAACTCAGTGAGTAATACGCGTTCACCCTTGGTATTTATGTTCCCTGGTCAAGGTAGCCAATACGCCAATATGGCATTGGAACTATATCAACATAATACGGTGTTCAAAAATTCGTTAGACTCTTGTTGTTTTTTAGCAGATCAATATATATCAGGCTCACTTAAAGATTATTTATATGCTGATAAAATTGATCAACTATCACAGACAGACATCACACAATTAGCGGTTTTTGCTATTGAGTACAGTTTATCTCAACTGTGGCTGAGCTATGGCGTCTCTCCTGACGTTGTTGTTGGTCATAGTTTAGGTGAGTTTATTGCGGCATGTCTTGCGCAAGTCATATCTTTAGAAGATGCGGTGAAGCTGATTTATCACCGTAGTAGGCTGATGTCTACTATGCCTACTGGGCAGATGATTTCAGTCAATGCACCCTTGACGCAAATTGAACAACTGTTATGTAGTGGGGTTGTGATAGCGGCTCAAAATAGCCCCCGTCATATTGTGCTTGCTGCCGAGGAACAACAAATGGCACAGCAAGTTCAAATTTTATCTAGTCAAGCTGTAAATTATAAACTGTTAAATACATCTCATGCCTTCCACAGTCCAATGATGATGCCAATGTTGGAAGACTTCAAAAAGCACTTGGATAGCGTTGTTTTTTCTGAACCTTCGCTACCATTTTATTCGACCTTAACAGGACAATTGATTGACGGTAAGACGTTATGTGATAGCCAATATTGGTTAGATCAAATCGTGAATCCTGTGTTGTTTTCTCAGTCGATAGAAGCTATTAGTGAGGATTTAGATAAGCCTTTCTATCTCGAAGTGGGACCTGGTGGGGCATTAACCTCTTTTTGTAAAGCGATTACGTCTCAAGTGCAGCGGGCAGTGTCAAGCCTACCTAAAACTGATGCATTATATGGCGATGTTGAAGGTATATTAAGTGAT
>LAZR01002107.1_pt1 | contig 11855 bp, 11 predicted proteins | sample 329461 | NCBI WGS metagenome assembly LAZR01 (sample SAMN03002196, study PRJNA259156) | marine sediment metagenome | biome: sea floor; feature: Hydrothermal impacted sediments; material: marine sediment; isolation source: Loki non-amplified sample from Loki's castle hydrothermal vent sediment ...
GAGCATCGGAGTCTTACTGATATTGTATTTTATCTTCTTGTTTTTAGCAGGTTATATCGGGTATCCACTTTTTCTTTTATTCCAAAATCTTCCAATTTTGTCATTTCTTTCTCAATTTTTAGTCAATTTTGGTATATTTATACTTCTATGGTTTATTATTGTTCCTCTCGGTCTTAAGCTTCCAAAGAAAGAAAATTTTAAAGATTTTTCTCAAACTATAAATTTAAGCAATATTAAGCCCTTATGGCGTAACATATTACTAGGAGTCGGGACATTACTTTTAATTGGATTATCCACTGTTATACTCGGTATACTTCTTGGAACGTGGATATTTGATCCAGGAATATTGATTCGAAATTTAGGTTGGCTCTTTCTTATCTCTGCGTTAATACCAGGCATTTGGGAAGAAGTAGCATTTAGAGGTGTAATTATAAATCTCCAATTAAAGAAATTTACTAAAAATACAACGATAATTCTAAATGGTGTACTTTTTGGCTTATTTCATTTTGTGAATCTAGTTTGGGGTAGGGATCTTTACTCTACCTCTATGCAAGTTATATACGCCAGTTGTGTTGGTATTTCTTTTGCATATATGAATATTAAAACGGGGAGTTTATTACCTTCTATGATTGCCCATTATTTAATAGATTCGGTTGCACTAATTTTTTCTAATGTCAGGTTTCCTAACATTGTAAATTATACAATTTTCCAAATTGTTGGTGTGGGAATTATCCCGATGGTGCTTATAATTATTTTTGTGAAATTGTTAGTCCCTAATCGCTATCCCGAGATACAACAGAGTTAATTTCTTTTTTTTTTAACACATAGTACAATTGATAGTAATTTAAATTAATCTAACCCTAAAGAGAAACTATCTTATCACCAAGAAAAGATTTAGATTCATTTTTCAAGTACGAGATACATATTTTTAATACATTTTCTAAAGAACCTTTTTCGATTTTATCTAATGTATCCCTATAGGTGTGATAATACTCAATAGATTTTAGGAAATCCGTAGCCATTATAGTAACCGCTTTTATATTCGACTTGGAGAATGCTGCGGCATCTGTTCCTCCTGTCATTTTACCGAAAAGTTTTTCTAATCTACTATTACCTCCCATAGCTGATGTCTTTAGGGTTAATCCAACTGATTCCGCTGATTTGATTGCTTTTTGGATTACTTCTTCTGAGTGTCGAGTCTTTGTAGTTGGTTCATAATCTAACACAATGTTTCTCTTAGAATCTTGAATCATCTCTAGATTGATACAAACCGCATTATACTTTTTCAATTCCTCTTCATGAGCTTCTACATAACGAAATGCTCCCCTTAGAAATGCTTCCTCACAACCCAAACCAATTAATCTTATTTCTGTGTTCTTTGGGATTATATCTCTGTTTTCCTTTAGATATCGTCCGATTCCTAATACTACAGCAATGGCGCTTAAATTATCAACAGCTCCAGGAACTTTATTCGCTTTTTCCCCAGGTGATACAAAAAATAGAAGGGTAACTAATGGTATACCCCCGATAATTAAAAACCATATCGCTATTCTAAAGAAAAATTCATAAATAACTGGTAAGCTAAAAATAAAGGTTGTAATTGTTAATATAGAAAAAATTCCGGATACAAAAATCCATAAAAATAGAATCCCAAATCCAAGAAGGGATATTATTGGGTACAATATACCCAATTTTAGAAGATTAAATTGTAGAGCACTATCTATATGCCCCGTAAAAAGGATTAAATTTTTAATTTCACCTTCTGAATGTATCTTTCCTATGACATTTTGTGATTCTTTTTTCTTAAATAAAGGATCTATAAACTCTTGGTAATTAAAAAACTCTTTTATCGCAACCAGATATGCAAAAACATTCAATCCAAGAATTATAACTGCTAAAATTAGTGTTAGAAAAGTCTCTAAAAATAATTGAATTAGAAAAAAGCAACTAAATGATAGAATAATGAAAAATACATCAATTTTAATCCACCCTAATGCAGCCCTTGGATGGCATGTGAATCGTTCAACATTTACCTCATCACAAGTTTGTTCCAATTCTTTCTTTACCATTTGAGCACCCTTAGCTTCTTGAGGGCTACACGGCATGCGAGGTCCGCATTCTTCAATTATGTTCTGAATTATATTATACATATATTCAGAATCGTCTTTAGATATCTCAATCTCCATAAATTTCTCACTTTTAATAATTCAAAAATTAATATTATCTAAAAATTAAATGATAAAAAATATAAAAATATAAAAACTATTGTTAAGATTGTAAATTCCTTACAAATCTTTCTAATTCCAAATGAAATTCATTCAATAAATGTAAAAAATGCATTAAAATTTTTATGGTGGTGTGATGTAATATAATTAGCGTTTAATTGTAATTAAAAATCTTAGTATGAGTGAATCATTTAAAAGTCTTGAAGTTGTTTGTCCTACCTGCGGGCTTACGAAAAATATAAATGTACCAGCTGCAATATTTGCCCAAAAAAAATTTGGCACTATTAAGATTCAAATACCTATTAATGCTGTATGCCCAGATCATCAGTTTATAGTATTTGTGGATACTAAAGGAATTATACGCGGATACGATAAAATAGATTTACAAGTAACCTCATTATCATCTGAAACAGCAACAGATGTGGATAGAAGTCCAAATCTCAGGAAATTAATTCAAATATTTGGAATTTATGGCATCTTTAGCTTAATCCATTCAAAAATATTTAATTATCCAGTATATATAATAAAAGATAAACAGTTCGAGTATAGTGAGGAAGCTTTAAACACTATTGGGGATATGATATTACCAGAGATTTTTAGTGGAGACCAAACAATCCATTTACTTGATGATTCAGACATTAATAAACTAGAGATTAAAGAAAAAGACGCTTTTGTTATAGACACACAGCAACATATTTATCAAACTCCATGGAAAGAAAAGGTGAAATTTGAAAAACAAATTTTAGGGAGAGCATTAGATATTATTGATGAAAATGAGCAATTAAAGTTACTTCAACAAGAAATCTCTAATCTTTTTAAGGAAGTAGAATATACGCTGACAATCCTCGATGATGTAAAGGAGATTTCTGCTTCTGAATTAATTAGACAAATTTCAAAGTCATTAAATATTCCATCCATAAAAAGCTACCGCGTGTCCCTGATAAAGGAATTAATTAAAAGAAGAAACTCTCCAGCTGAAGCAAACAAGATAAAGACTAGATTTAGAAAATTGGGCTCCAAATTTAACCGATTATAAATCCCAGTAATTATAGGATTTGAATATAAAATTAATTAGTTTGGATAATTTTTGGATATCACTTTACATATACAAGGTTGACTTAAATCAAATAGGGATTTTTTAATCTCCAGTTTTTCGAAAAAGTAAAATAAAGATAATAAATTAACTTAAAGAAGTAAGTAAAAATATAATCGAATTTAGACGAAGTGAATGAAGAATGGTTGTAGTAGGTGATTGGGGGTTCCAAAATAGATTGAACAGGGTGATTAAACCTAAAACAGGCCATTGCGTTATGTTGGCTATAGATCATGGATACTTTGGAAATATCCCCGGTCAGTTAAAGTGTTTTGCAGATATGACCCCTTTATTTGAGTATGCTGATGCACTTATGTTAACTCGAGGTATGTTAAGGAACTGTGTTCCTTCTGAAATTGATATACCTATAGTTTTAAGAGTATCAGCAGGAGCATCTATGCTAAAAGAACTTTCTAATGAAGAAATTAATGTCGCAATTGAGGATGCAATAAGATTAAATGTCTCTGCGATTACTTGCTCAATTTTTGTTGGGGGGGAATATGAAAAGCAATCATTAATGAACCTATCAAAACTTGTTAACTGGGGCCAAGAATATGGAATCCCTTCATTAGCGGTTACTGCTGTTGGAAGAGAAATGGTAAGAGATTCGAGATATCTTGGTATGGCAAGTAGAATGGCTGCTGAAATGGGAGCTACATTTGTAAAAACATATTATTGTGAAAATTTTGAGGAAGTTACAAACATATGTCCTTCCCCAATAGTTATCGCTGGGGGTAAGAAAATTGATGAAAGGGACGCTTTACAAATGAGCAGAAATGCTATTGATAAAGGAGCAATCGGGGTCGACATGGGGAGGAATATTTTCCAAAGCGACTCTCCTATTGGAATGATCAAAGCTGTTAGAGCTATTGTTCACGATAGCGTTTCAGTAGATGAAGCTATGGAGATTTATCAACAAGGCCCTAAGGGTCTTTAATGCTTTCTTTTTTTTTGGAATCTTAAATCTATAAATTCAACATTTTTAAACAAGGAAACATATTTCTTCAAAATCTTTTAATAAAAAAAAAAAATTAAAGTGATTTAAAATATGACTGAAGAAATTTTAAAATTTACTAAACTGACTTTTGTAATCCATTTTATATCAGGGCTAATTTTTACTATTTTGTTTTGGATTCCAGCGATCACTGGTCCTCTTTTTATTACTGATTACAATGCAGGAGTTGGAGCAGTAACCATGATGCTCGGTGCAGCTTTCGTAGGACTTACAATTGGTTCACTCTTAGGAATTCTAGCTAAAGAATGGAAGGAAATAAGAATTGTAGTACTGATTGAAGCCTTCTGGTTAGTTGCTAGTTTGATTTCTACTACAATTAATCTCTCTGCTTATGAACCATTGATATACGTCTCGTTGGCAATAACTATAATCTTACTTGCGCTATTTGCACTCGCTTTTCTACAACAGGAAGATAAAATCAAACCTTTGTTCTAAGAAGATTTTTAATTTCTTAATTTGAAAAACTCTTTTTTTTTATTTTTTCATAAATTTGTAAAAATTTTAGAATAAATTTTGTATAAACGAAGGTTTAACTTTATGCATATAAACTAGTAATTTAGGCTTTAATAAATTAGATGGACATAAATAAGAATTAAATTTCAATTTTGTTATGCTACGTAAAACGAACTCTGGCAATAATTTAAAGTTAAATCAAGATCTTTCAATAAATAGCAAAACTAATTATGCCATAGAAATTGAAAACCTTTCCAAGACCTACATTTCTGGAGAAATTAAAGTAAGAGCTCTAGCAAATATAAATTTAAAGGTAAAGCAAAAAGAACGGTTGGTTATACTTGGACCCTCTGGGGCAGGGAAAACGACTTTACTGAATTTATTAGGATGTATTACTCATCCAGACAAAGAAGAGGGATTTTTAAAAATTTTTGGTACAAATGTTAAAGATTATAATTTAAGGCAGTTATGTAATCACCGTAAAAATAGAATTGGATTCGTTTTTCAATTTTATAACCTATTTCCTGCATTAACAGCTATAGAAAATGTCGTAATTTCAATAGAGCTTTTAAATAAGAAGAAGAAATTACACCTATATGACGTCGCGACTAAATATTTAGAAATGGTAGGATTAGGTGATAGACTACATCACTATCCGTATCAGTTAAGTGGAGGTGAACAACAAAGGGTAGCAATAGCAAGGGCTCTAGCTAAAATTCCATTTGTTGGTCGAGAATTTATATTTTTATGTGATGAACCTACGGGTAATTTAGATACCGATACAGGAGATAAAATTGTTGATTTGATAATAGATTTAAATGAAAAGGAACATATAACCTGTATTCTAGTTTCTCATAACCCACTTTTAGCTGAAAAGTTCGCTTTAGAGATTATCCAAATCAAGAACGGCCGAATAGAAGAAAATAGTTAGCACTTGGATAAAGATGAAGGTTTTTCATAGAAAGGCTTTTAAAGATTTTAAGAAATTTGGATGGCGAAGTATATTAATTATTTTTATATTAGCCTTATCTATTGGTGGGAGTTTAGGGTTTATATACGTATTATTAGCCGGTGATCCATGGATAGAAGCCTATTATGATAACGTTAATCATGCTGATTATGTTTATCAGTTAGAAAATAGTGCATGGATAAACCAGACTGAATTAGATGGTTTGAATGATCTAGAAGAAGTGAAGGATTATACTGGAAGACTTTTTTGGAAATCTGCTATGAAACTTGAAAGTCAAAATGAAGTAAAATACATTCTTCTAGTAGGTTTGGAACCATCAATACCTCAACCAGATGTGTTCAACTACACATTAAACTCTGGGAAACACTTTACCCATGATGGCAATAATTTGAGTATAGTGATTGATACGGATTTTGCTCAGAGAAATAATATGGAAATAGGAGACATGTTAATTCTGAGTGGGCTAAATAATGCACACTTGAATATCTCAGGTTTTTGTAATTCTCCAGAGTTTTTAATGATGACATCAAATCCAGAATATTCGATTCCAATCAAAGGGTCAATTTCTGTCGGTTATCTCTCAAAAGATGCATTAAAATATTATATTATTCAATATTTTAAAGCACTGAACTCAAGTTCCCAAGAAGATTTATCCTATATGATATATTACTATGATAGCATTGATTATAATAATATAGCAGTGACTTTTGAGGAAAATTTCAACAGCACTTTTAGTAATAACGCTGTGAAAGCTTACTTAGAAAGTACACTAAGTCTCAACATTGAGGTTGCTGAACCTTTTGCAGAAACTGGTTCTTATAATAGATTCCATGGCAATATCCAAGATGCTAAAAAGTTCACGACAATCATTTTGATATTTATGCTTTTAATGGGACTTTTTATAACATATGTCATCTTTGGAAGATATGTCTTCAACCAAAAGCAACAAATTGGAATATTAATAACCTTTGGATACAGAAAACATGACATTAATAAATACTTTCTTAACATATTCTTGTTAATTACGCTAATAACAATTCCTCTTTCTCTACTCATAGGTTATTCAGTAGGGTGGGCTATATTAGGAGTTATTGTGTCAAATACAGCAAACCTTTCACTGAATAATATGGCATTTATGTTTTTGCCTGAAATTATCTATATAGGTTTAGGGATAGGGCTTTTTATAATATTCGTGAGTATTTATGTCCCTGTAATAAATGTTAAGAGAAAAAATGTAGCAGACCTAGTTTATGGTCAATCAGAATCTAAAATTTTTGTCTTGAGATTTAGAAAATCATCAAAACCTAAAAAAAGGATTTCTCATAATCTTATTCATAGAAATCTCTTTCGACATAAGAAGAGGTTACTTTTTACAACAATAGCTATGACATTTTCATTGTTAATCATCTCAGCTACTCAAACTATCATTGATAGTATGGATTATAATGTCGCAAGAGTTTTTAAATCAGATACTAGCAATATCCAAACAAATGAAAATTGGGATTTGAATGTGGATTTTCAAAATAGTGTCAATATGAGCTACATGAATAATACAGTCGATCAAATATTTAATATCGATGGCGTGAACGAGACGCAAATTTACGTAAAAGGGCTTGTAACTGCTAAAGGAAAAGAAGATCAGATGTTTTTATTGTTAGGATTTAATGCAGAAAATGGTAAAATGCACCATTTCACATGGAACGGGGATCCAGCTAAAAATTCAATTCCATTACTAGCGAATGAAATTGTAATATCGCGTCAACACTCGATTGAATTAAACAAAAAAATAGGGGATAATTTAACAATCGTCAACCCCTCTGATGATAATTTCACTATGAAAATCGTTGGCATTCATAAAGAGCTAATGAGCACAGGTTATGTTGCATTAAATGGAGGTCGATCAGTGCTCCATGATAATGGGGAATTTGTTGATGGAATTTATGTCCTCCTTGAACCAAATGCAAATAAGGATACAATTGTTGAAGAACTTTATGGATTAGATAATATTGAGATAATACTAGATTCTAAGGTTATGGCGGGAAAATTAGCAGAGTTTTTTAATGATTTTGTACCTTTAATGTTCATTGTAGTTATATATGGTCTGATCGTATCTTTTTTTATCATATTTTATAATTCAATCATGAATATTTATGATAAAAATTATGAGTTTGGGATATTAAGATCTTTAGGGTATGGAAAATTGAGAATTTTAGGTTTGATATTAGGAGAAAATACGATCCAAGGATTTATTTCAATAATCTTGGCTTTAATCCTCACATATCCCTTAAGTCTTCCACTAGCGGCTATTTTTCAGGGAAGTGGTTCATTTGAGGTTGTTGTTGGCCAGAATGCCATTATATATGTTGTTATCCCACCAATAATCCTTATAATTTTAGGATCTATTGTCAGTTTAAGAACCATATATAAAACCAATCTTTATGAGCAAGTCCAGACAAGATTTATTGGTTAGGGGTAATAAAGCCAAGGAAAAATTTTTATCCTATTTTTAAAATTACTTTTAGCGATTCCTTTGCTTCAGTTACGACTTTAAAAGCTTCTTTTGCTTTACTAAGGGGGAATCGGTGAGTTATTAAATCAATAACATTGATCCTCTTCGAAAGTATCCAATTATATGCCTCATCAAGATCTTGGGGTGCTGCGCCATACGATGTCAAGATTGTTATTTCATTTCTCCAATATTTATTGATAGGAACACCAAGATTAATATCGGGGCCTGGAACAGCAAAAAATACAATTTTCCCTCCTGGAGCAACACAATCTAAAGCTTGTTTTGCTGCTGATTCAGCACCAGTGCAAACTATGACGATATCAGCTCCTCTGTACTTATTAATTTCTTTAATTTCTTTGGAAACATCTAAATTTGCATTTAATGTAATGTCAGCTCCAAATTCTTTAGCCTTTTGAAGACGGTATTCATTAATATCGGTGGCAATAACTTTTTTTACACCTCTAAGTTTTGCTAGTTGTATATGCAAAATTCCTGAAATACCACATCCTAAAATCAGAATAGTTAATCCCTTTTTAACATTAGATAAACGTTGTGCTCGACAAACACAACCCAAAGGCTCGATAAAGACTGCTTCTTCATAAGACACATTTCTATCTAAAACATATACACCTTTTTTTTCAATATTGATACTAGGAATTCTCACAAATTCTGCAAAACCACCAGGATCAAAATTCGTATTATGAAGTAAATTACAGGCGGTTTGATGTCCTTGCTTACAATAATGACACTCAAAACAAGGGACATGATGAGAAACAAATACACGATCTCCAACTTTAAGATGCGTTACTGTTTCTCCCTTCTCTACTATATCTCCTGCAATTTCATGCCCTAAAATAAGGGAGTCCACATCCAACTTTTTCATTTTTGCAAATCTATAATATTCTAAAACATCTGAACCGCAAATGCCAGATTCTTTCACTTTAACTAATATCTCTTCCGGTCCAATTACTGGTTTGGGCACAGTATCTTCTCTTATATCTTCGTTACTATAATATCGTGCGACTCTCATAGTTAAATTTGAAATAGTATTTGATTAACATATATTTAATTTAAGAATTTTTATATCTTTTAGATATTTGGTTAAAATTGTATAATGGATGGTTTTGTACTCCTACACCCATTTCTCCAGTTTTAGGATCTCTTGTGACGATAGAATAAGTATGATCTTTGCCATTCCTTATGGATTTCATGATAAGAATTATCAAAAAGTAATTATCATTTTTAAGTTAATTTTTTTTTTTGAATTTAACGTTTTGTAAAAAAATCACATTAAAATCGAAAAGAAAAAGAATATTTGATTTAGACTTAGAGATTTACTTTACTTTTCTTCGTCTTAGTACTTTATACGTCGTTGATTACAAACCTGATTTAACCTACAATAACTTTTTACGAGATTCGTATGTAAACTCAGTACCTCAATTAGCTGGTTACGGTCTGACAATGGAAGAGATAGCTGATGTTAATCTACAATGTATTATGTTTAACGATGGAGCAGCTTGGATATTTGACCCCAACGACGTACTTGCTCCAATTGACGCTTTTATGTTAGCTTCAGATAGCTCATGGGTAGCGCCTTGGACAGAATTCTCTAACCTAGTCGAATATAAAAAACAATTCTGGGCATTATTTCTACACCGCGAATTTTAACTTAAAATCCTTAAACTTTTTTTTTAACTTTTCAATTTCTGTATTTTCAATTTCTAAATCATGATTATTCAGTAACTTAAGCGTCCTTAAAGAGCTGAGGTTACAAATTAGTGAAACAGGTAATGTCCTTAAAGTTGTTTTATATAAAGACAAAACTACAAGCCTTTTTAAATTCATTATCGAATCTGGAAGCTTTTTCATGTCAAGGGAGTATAAATCTAGCTCTCGTAAATTAGCTAATTTCTTAAAAGAATCCTCAAAAGAGATAGTAGGCTTCATTTTGACTTCAGGACCTCTGATTCTTAAATATTCTAGATTAGGAAAGTAGTAAAATGAGTCTGGAAGGTCTTCTATTGAAGTCCAAAGAATAACAAGACGTTTTACAGATGGAACGCTAAATTCTTCTTCAAAAAGATTGCCATCATAAATCCTAGAAACTGATATATATAGCGTCTTTAAATTACTGAGATTTTCTATTTCTCTTGGAATTTGATTTAAACCCCAGCCTAATCTTATTTCAAGTTCGTTAATTTTCCCATCTTGAAGGCTTATATAAGACTTGTTACTACTTATACCCTTCATTTTCGCAAAATATGGAACTATTTCATACCGTTCCCCAAATTCTATGATCTTCGCCAAAAATATTGCCTCTTCAGGAAAAAGTATCCCGTTTATTATGTTCTCGTTTGTTAAACAGGAGAGATATTCCCCTGCAGACAGAAATTTCCGAACCGTTTCGTTTCCATATTTGTACCTTCTAGCAATCTCTTCCGCAAATCTTTGCTTAGCAAACTTATTCCCCTTTTCTGATAAAGCTTTTAATAGGGGGAAGGCAAGGCTTTTGTGCAAAAGGTCCGTGTTATAGAAATTTTCAGCCCAAGCTTGTAAATTTGAGCAATGCCCCATAAATTCCTCCTCTTCGGTTATATCTACGTATTCTCTTTCATTTTCCATTCTAAAATCTAATTTTTCAGCAATTTCATCAATAGAATTGATCTCTTCAATTGATTGGTCTCCTAGTGGAATATTTAAAAGTAGGATCTTACATTGCTTAAATTCTTGATTATTAACGAATAAAACTGTTTTCCCGTCAATTAGCCGAAGTGTTATCAAATTGTTAACTCTAAACTCTTTCATCAATAATTGAAAAGAATTTTCTCCATTTAAAATTAAAGGGATTGGTGTAAATCAAACTAGGGAAAGTCGAATATGGATAGTACCATCAATAAAAAAGCTCTTGTGTTGGACTTTGACGGAACACTCTATTATAAAGGAAAAGAGGAATCCCTTCTTCTTTTCAAATTTTTAGTATGAAAAGAAAAATTATAATTCAATTAAAAAGCGCTGTAAATATGAAGAGAGCTGACTTATTCATAATTTTCATACAAAATTACAGCTTCATTTACCAAAAGTAGATTAGAAGTGTAAACTTTCTTATCTTTTTTATATTTTTGATCTTTTTTCCAGACCGGATTAAAATAACTTTTCATAACAATATAATCAGGACGTTATGTATTTTTTAACGCTCATAAAAAATTAGATTTAAAAAAAAAAAAAATATGATGATGGAGTAAAGAAAATAGTAGATACCCAAATGGTGGATTATTACGCTATTATTCTGATTCTTAAGTCTCAATTGTGAGGAGTAATTTAGTAATTCATTTTGCTTTTCTACGACGTAATAATTTAAATGCAATATCAGTTCCCATTCCACGATTGAATGCTAAATCAATCCAAAGCATTGCAAGAGGTTCGATTAATCTTGCGTTTTTTAAAGGGCCAGCATCAATGACGTCAAAACCTATATCTTCACCTAATTTAGATACAATTGATTTTGCTTCTAAATCATCTCCACAGATGAACGTACTAGCATTTTGTGAACCGAATTGTAATTTTGTCAGATTTTCCGCACCAAGGGAATT
>LAZR01002108.1_pt1 | contig 11855 bp, 13 predicted proteins | sample 329461 | NCBI WGS metagenome assembly LAZR01 (sample SAMN03002196, study PRJNA259156) | marine sediment metagenome | biome: sea floor; feature: Hydrothermal impacted sediments; material: marine sediment; isolation source: Loki non-amplified sample from Loki's castle hydrothermal vent sediment ...
TTAGAAGCCCGCCATATCATTTTTGATAAATATTATTGACTTACAAATGTTTTTCTGTATAATAAGTAAATGTTCTGAATGCTTCTTACAGAATCTTCAAAAATGAGGTTAAAATAATGGATATTGGATCTGGCAGAGGATATCCGGCTTCTGCGCTATCAAACTTTCCTCCCCGTCCTTTCGTCTTCGATAACGTGGAATGTGCGAGCATGGAAGGTCTGCTCCAATCATTTAAGTTTGATAAACCACATATTCAAAAAGAAGTTTGTAAACTTGTTGGCAAAGCCGCAAAGTTCAGAGGAAAGAAACGCAACAAAGCATGGAAGACCAAACAAACTCTTTGGTGGAACGGTGTAGCATTTGACAGACACGGTCCAGCGTATCAAGCACTTTTGGATGATGCGTATGACGCTTTGGCTACTAACACCAAATTTCAGAAAGCGTTGTTAGCGTCAGACAAAGCAGTTTTGACACATTCAATCGGCAGCAATAACGCCAGCGAAACATGTCTTACTACAAAAGAATTTGTTAGTCGTTTAACAAGAATTCGTTCAGAACTACAAAAAGAACAGAATACAAAATAAATACTAGTACTCCCTGTTCTTCAAAAACATAATATTCAGGATATCTCTGATTAAATGAAACTTGACATTTCCAATGAAATGGATGTATAATGAAAATACAATTTAAGAAATTTTCTGCGCTTAATAGCGAAGAAATGAAATTCATTTACTGTATGCTTAGAAAGTATGGTGAAATGGAAGAGGCTAAAGAAAGAAATATTTCTAAGAAAAAATTTAAATCAACCAATAGAAGACCAAAACCAAAACCGAAAGTAAGAAAAGATTCACAATATCCTGATCTTTATGACTTTAATGATCTTAAATGGGAAAAGTGTACCGATGAAAAATTTCTTGCTTATCGAGAAATAATGGAAAGAGCAGGTGACTAAAAAAATAGCATTTATCGGAAGTGCAGGCAGCGGAAAATCAACACTGGCAGCAGATGTTTTCGTCGAATTGAAGAAAAAAGGACATAAAGTAGAGTTAGTTACAGAGTGGATTCGTCAAGACATACAAGTCAACGGTCCTATGACGACAATATGGGAACAATACAGAACTTTACATCATCAAAGAAGCATAGAAGACGCTGTACCCAAAGAGGCAGATTGGATGATTACGGATAGTGGCGTCTTAACTCCTTATTTTTATTCATGTTTATACACCAACAAAGCGAATGAACGCGAACGGCTTGTTTTAGCTGATATGTTTAAGTTTCTTATTGATGATTTGTATCAGAAACGTTATCATCACGTGTTTTTCTTACCGGGTAAATATACCTATAGTACAAACAAAAATATAGCCAAAGATGGAACCAGATATCAATCAGACGAAGAGCTTCAAATTTTAGATGACCATATGAGATTGGTTTTTACAAGAATGTTCAAGGTTGATAACATTATTGAATTAGATGTACCAATGACGAAAAGAACAAAAGAGGTCCTAAAAGTTCTGTTATAATCTGATTGACATTAATAGAAAGCGTGTTAGTATACATTATAACAAATTGGTTTAATTTGGCTTGGGAGAGAAAAATGACGGATATCTTAGAGATCATTCAGATGTCGGATATTGCTGATCCGATTGAAGAGACCAAAACCAAAATCAAAACAGCCAAGCCAAAAATGTATCGTGTCATTTTTCTAAATGATGACTTTACACCAATGGAGTTTGTTACGGAAATTCTACAGCAAATCTTTAGCAAATCGCGCGCTGAAGCAACTGCTATCATGTTGGAAGTTCATAACTTCGGTAAAAGCATCGTTGGAACGTATACATGCGAGATTGCCGAGCAAAAAGTTTATGAGACGATGGAGAACGCAAAGATTAGTGGTTATCCATTAAGCGCGATAACCGAGCCGGCAGATTAATCACTTCGTTTTTGTCTTCTTCATATTTGGAAAAAGCTTTTTGATATTTTGGGCTAGTGTGCCTGGCCCGACGTCGGCTGTGGTGTTTTGTTTTGTGACGATTCCGACTGCTGCTGTCTCGTTGGTTTCGATTCTTCCAGCTCCATCACAATTCCAACATGGTTCATTTATTTCTAAGCCTAAATATCCAGCACCATGACATTCCGGACATAATTCACCATGCGTTTGTGTATCCAGAGGCCGAGATCCCATTCGCCATCTCCTCTTAGCCCACGCTTTAGTTCGTTTTTTATTCCGCACCTTTTCAAGAAATTCTTCTGCCCGCATCAGTAATCTTTTCCTTCGGCCTCTAATTTGTCACGTAAATCTAAAAGAAATACACCAAATTTTTCTAGCGTAGGGGTGTCGGCTCGTTCTAAATCCATATAATCAGTTAGCGCATCTCTATCTGTAGATTTATCTTTTCCTTGCTGCCGCTTTACAGCTTGATCATATTTTTCTTGGTCGGACATTTTGCGATCATTATCTCTGCTAAGAGGTTCTTTACTATAAAGAACCTTAGGTCCTTTACCGCGTTTATGTAATTCTTCAGCAATAGCAAAAATAATGTCCATAGTCATTTTCAATTTGTCACCAGTTTTCACGAGGTGAATAAAATTTCTATATAAGTCATCATAACTTACATCAAAAACAGGAAGATCTTTCTCCCTTTTCCATTGCTGTAAGTTAACGACTTCGCTTTCGAGAAATTCTTTTGCTCGCATTTATCTGCCCAGTTCTCTTCCACGTTGTATCATTTCAGGAGTAGCAACATCACTACGCATATAGGTTCCAGGTTGAAAATTACCAGCAGATCCTGTTAGAACAGCAAAAGCTACAATATCTTCATGGCGTCCTTTTGTACTCCACGTTTCTGATTTATTTTGTAAATTCCCCATTTTATCACGAATGTCTCTAGTTCCGTTGGCTGTTATTGCTTCACCTTGGCTTCCAACCCATGTTTTAAAATCTCTTGGAACTATAGGTTCAAATTTATCTGAATCGATTTTTGTTTTGAATCCAAGAGAAGCACCAAGATCTGCTGTAGGATATCCATGCTGCCATGACTTTTCACCGCCAACATCTGTTTTTGAATGAGGTTCCATTGGATCAGTTCTAATATCTTTCGCGATGTCCGTAGTTCCTGCACGGGTAAAACGTTGCTCGAGATCGTCTTTACGTGGAGGTGGTCTTTTCCCTCCAGCAAACGTTACAGCCTCTTCAAGATCGTTTTGAAATTCTTCAAAAGCAAGCTGCTCTTGATATTCTTCATACATTCTTCCTAAGTCACCAGATTCATCATACTGTCCATGATCCCAATCATCACCACCCATATAATCTTGCCATTCTTCACGTTCAGAAGGCTGACCGTCGTAATCATCTTCGGATCCCATTTCACGAGGACCATCGATACCCATACTAGCAAATAAATCTTCAATTCGAGCAAAAACTACTTCGGAAGCAACCATATACTCACCATCCCAAGAAATATGATCTTTATATCTATCCATTATAGCATTATAACCTTTTTCATCATTAACACTAAAAGTGATAGTTTCATCGGCTTCTGTATTATTGTAATCTTCGCCCATCCCTTTTTGTTCAGCTTCTAGTTTGTTGATTTTGTCTACAATCGCATAAGCATCCTTAACGCTTATTGGAAAATTGTCTAGAACTAAATCGTATCTTTGTTTACCCAATGGTCCTAGTTCTGCTTCAGCTTGTTTAATCTTATCCCAAATTTTCTTAAAACCTTCGCCTTCGAAATATGATGTATCATTGTAATCTTCGCCCATTTTGCTAACCGCTCCACTGGGCATGAGTTCTTGTGGATTTTCTATATAACGACTAACTGTGGCTAACAATTCTTCATAATCTACACCATTTTTCATAGCGTGATATTGAACTACCTTCTCTAGGGGATCGGTGTTGTTTTTACTCTGAAAGGCGCTAAGTGCATCACTAGCAGCACGGTCTAACGTGACAAATTCGGCGGTTGGCGCATATTCTTTAAGACCAGCTAATTCGGTCAATCTTTTTATATCAGTCATGGTTTAAAATCCAGTTTTTGCTTGACAAATCATTATAATCATGTATATTTATTATTATGTCACAGAAGCCTGATTATCAAGAGCTGGGCAATGCGGATATTAGCGCCAGCATCAGCAATTTAAACGTTCATGACCACTTAAAGGATCTAAACGTTGAAGAGCTTCGTGCTCTTTGTGATGAAGATCGTGCTCCTTTTGGTGTATGTATCCTTAATATTACCGGTGAACTTAATGTAGGCACCATTGTTCGAAATGCTCTATTAACTGGAGCACGGAAGGTAGCCATTCTTGGTCGTCGTAAGTATGACAAGCGTGGAACTGTTGGTAGTGAAAACTACATTGATGTTGAGCGTATTGAGGCTCTTAATGAAGATGGATTAACTATTAACAAGGACATCTTCTGGACCTGGATCGACGATAATAACTTTATGCCAATCTTCTGCGAACATGGCGGGATTCCTTTGACATGTGTTGATTGGAGTGAATGGATACGTGATATGAGCCCCCGAAATCCTTGTTTGGTTTTCGGTAATGAAAATCGTGGTGTTCAGGATGATATCTTAAATGACGATCGTGGTCACGTCGTGAGCATCCCCCAGCGCGGCGTGATAAGATCTTATAACGTCGCTAGTGCGTCTGGTATCGTGATGTATAGTATGACTGAGTGGATGCGGTGGCTTTAATCTATCGAGGAGTGACAATTGAAGATCGTAAACATTCAGTGCTTTTGTCTAAAGATAGCATTGCTGAACAAGAAACTGAAATATTTCTCTGGTGTTATAATAATTTTGGTGACATAGATGATGGATATTGGGATTGGGAATGGAGATCCAGTTCACTGTGTTTTTACTTTTTTAAAGAGATACATGCTGTGGCTTTTAAATTGAGATGGACATGACCCGTGGTATTTTGTATTCTGAACTGCGACATCTTATGGTGCAAGATCCCGCGACCCATTATTGGAATCTTTCTGTGGAGTTTTGGAGTTGGATGGAAGAGAATAATATATATCCTAAAGAACAAGAATTTACAGTGGAAAATAGTCATAATCAATTTGGATTATCGTTTGAGACAGATGAAGAAATAATGGCAGTTAAGTTAAGGTGGTTTAGATGAAACAAGAAATCGAAGTTATTGATCGGCTTGATTATAGCGACGAATGGCTAAAAACAGCGATCGAAAAAGCTCTTGAGCTTCTGTCTGATGAAGAGATCGAAAAGATTAATAAGATCATCATCGCCCCAAACAAAGCTGGCGGCATTGTAAACTTTGTAATAAAGAAATAGGTGAAGATTATGATAAAATTCACTATATCACTTATCGCAGCAATGTTATTAACTGCTATGGTTCAAGACGCACGAGCCGATTCGTTAGTGTGTAATCATAATGGTCAACAATTAATATATACGGAGGTAAAGGAATCTGATGATCCAAATGGTGTAAAGGCGGTATATCGAAGTGGGATAGTAATTTTTCATAATGGAAAAGAATATCGTTACAATGATATTATTCCCTGTGCTATGATTGAAGAAGATAGAGGCAAAACTAAATTCTTAAAGGAATATCTGGCACAATTCGAATGACCGAAGAATACGAAAAATGCCCTATATGTAATCGCGATATGATTCCAGGCAAAAGCTTGGACGATCATCATCTTATTCCACGAACGTTTAAAGGCAAAGATCAAATAACGTTACATAAGGTGTGTCATCGTAAGCTCCATTCTTGTATCACAGAGAGGGAGATGCTACATCATTATCACACTGTTGAACGTCTAACAGAACACGAAGAAATCCAAAAATTTGTGAAATGGATTAAAAAGAAAGATCCCGAATTTTATAGTGGAAGTAAAGAAACAAAAGGCAGGAAATCCAAGCGAAGAAGATAAACCAAATGCGATAAATAGTAATATTATTGCTATGGATCGTATATATGCCAGAATTAAAAGAATATATAATTCGCGTTCAAAACAAATCCGATGTCGACGGCTTAGTCACGGAACTCCAATCTTGGGGTGTCACAGTTGACCACGTTTACAAAAGAGCGATGTTTGGTGTCTGTGCCAAACTAACTACTCTTCTTGTCAACTGGTACAAAAATGACGCTCGTGTCATTAGTATCGAAGAATCTGCCACATTTGAATCATCGGACCGCCAAGACAACGCTCCAGCCCATCTTGATAGAATAGATCAGACAGATCTTCCATTAAGTGGAAGCTTTACTTTTTCTTCTGATGGTACAGGAGTGACAGCGTATATAATCGATTCTGGTGCTATCTTCAATCACATAGAATTTGAAGGAAGGATCTCTCCTGTAGATAAAATTGGTTTTCCAGGAACTCCTTTTGATCCATTTTCAAGTGGTGGCATCGACGAATTTGGACATGGAACACATGTTGCTGGTATTATTGGAAGCAAAACATACGGTGTCACAAAAAAGGTTGTAATGAAAACTGCAAAAGTTTTCAATCGAACAGGATTTACTACATCAGGAACAATAATTGCCGCAATTGATGCGGTTATCGAAGATTATACTAACGCAGGGAAACCAGCTTCTCTATGCAATATGAGTCTTGGTGCTCCGGTAAGTTCAACAGCACCAGAAACTTCTGTGGAAACTGCTGTATTGGCTATGATAAGCGAAGGGATAACGGTAGTAGTTGCTGCTGGAAATAATAACACCGACGTTGAGAACTTCCAACCAGCAAGATTGCCAGAAGTGATAACTGTTGGTGCGGTAGACGATACTGACTCGAGAGCAGTATTTTCTAATTTTGGTAATTCTGAAGGATCTGTATTAAATCCAGGAGGAGAGTTTGGTACTTTTGATGATGCAGCTTCTAATACTGGATCTGCTGTCGATGTTTTCGCTCCAGGAACAAATATAATTTCCACATGGATTCCTGAACCTGGTGAGACTGACGGGGTTAATACTCTTAGTGGAACAAGTATGGCAAGTCCAGTTGTTGCTGGTGTTGCTGCGCTCGTTTTAGAAAATGCTCCAAGCGCGCTACCAGCTCTTGTACAAAGTGACATTGTTTCGTTTGCAACATCCGGAAAAGTAACAAACATTCCTGGTGGAACAACCGACAAACTAATCTTTTCAATATTTGTTGATCACGTTATTGAATGGATAACTCCTGCTGGCAATGTTGATTTTCCAGAAGGACAAACACTCAATATACCGTTAGAAGCTATTGGTTTTACTGGAAATGCTGTTGGGTTTTCGTTAGTTTCTGGAACGTTGCCGCCCGGCATAACTTTAAATGGCGTAACCGGACTACTGTCTGGTGTGGCAGCCGCAGTAACAGTAGACACGATAAGCACGTTTACAATACGGGCATCAGATACTGTTGTTTTTGAGAACCGAACATTTAGTATTACAATCGTGGATAACCCTTTGCCGCCGGTTTGGCAGACATCACCCAATTTAGGATCAATCGAAGAAGGGGGCACGATTGCTATTCAGCTTACAGCGGTAAGTCTAAATGATGCTCCAATTGTATATAGTGGTTCGTTGCCTCATGGATGGTTTGTTAGCACAACTGGATTTGTTACAGGAATAGCGCCGCTAGTCGTTAATGTTGATTTTGAAACCAATTTTACTGTAACAGCTGATGATGGAATTCTTAGCACTCCGCGGACATTTCTTATCACGATCGCACAAAATGACGATTTCTTACCCCCAGCCGAACCAAGATGGATAACTCCTGAGGGCTCCATTGGCGAGGTAATAGACACAAATGTATTTAATTTTCAATTAGAAGCAATTGATGAAAATTTTGATCCTCTGCCATTAAAATATTTTCTAACGTTACAAACAGCAGATGGAAGCACTTTTGGGCCGGTAGGTGAATTGCCACCAGGATTGCTGTTGGGTGAAGATACGGGATTGATTTCTGGAACATTTTTCTCTAATACACTCGATGAAGTGTTGGATTTTACTTTCGCTGTTTTTCTTTCTGATGGGGCGAATATTGTTGCTCGAACATTTACTATTCGTACTAGAAAACAAGCAGAAAATTTACCTCCCGAATGGGTAACACCGCAAGGAAGTTTAGGTTTAGTAGTAGCCGGAAGCTTTGCTACATTTACTGTGGCGGCGACTGATCCTGATAGCGGCCCCAATGACTTGACTTATTTTTTAAGTTCGGGCAGTCTTCCACCAGGATTTAGTATAGATGCCAACTCAGGAGAAATTTCTGGAGTTGCAGTGTTGGTTGCCTCTGATGAGTTTTTCCCATTCATCTTGGGCGTTACTGATGGAGAAGATACTGTTGTAAGATCGTTTTCTCTTTTAGTAGAAAAACTAAATTCAAGACCCGAGTGGGTAACGCCAGAAGGATTGTTATTACGTATAAACGAAGGACAACTTGCTGTAATTACATTAGAAGCAACTGATCCGGAGGATGATCAATTAACATTTAGTATCGTAAGTGGCGTTCTTCCGCCTGACTTGATTCTAAATCCAAATACCGGATCGATTTCTGGTTCTATATCAGACGTAACTGAAGATACTACGTTTTCATTTACGGTGCGCGTGGACGATAGTCTAAGTAACAGTCTTGGAGAAGAGTTATTCGCGGACAGAGATTTTTTTATTGAAGTTATTGATGGAATATTAAACACTAACAGACCACCAGAGTGGATTACTCCTGAAGGTGTTTTAACACAAGCAAACGAAGGACAAGCATATTTCTTCCAACTTGAGGCAACTGATCCTGACAACGGTCCGCAATTGCTTAATTACACACTAAATGCTGGCAGTCTTCCAAATGGTTTAGCATTAAATGCTATCAGTGGTGTTATATCTGGGTTTCCAAATGATCCAGACACTATGGATACTGTTTCTATTTTTATTGTAAGAGTTTCTGATGGGGCAGCCTTTGCTCTCAGAACTTTTAGTATTGAAACAATAGATACAGGTATTCTTAATAATCCACCCGAATGGATAACTCCTGCCGGAAGTTTAGGACAGTTTGATGAATCACAGCCTATGTTTTTTAATCTTCAAGCTGTTGATCCAGATGACGATGATGTAACGTTTAGTATTGTTTCTGGTGCGTTGCCAACAGGATTGACACTAGATACCGACACAGGACAAATTTCCGGAACCCCTGCTCAAGTTGCATCTGACACGATATTTAATTTTGATGTTAGAGCAGAAGATCCCGAGGGCTTATTTGCCGATAGATCATTTTCACTAGAGATACTGAACGTTCTTAACATACCTCCAGTATGGGTTACTCCTTCTGGTTTATTAGGAGAATTTGATGAAGAAGTTTCATTAAACATTAATCTTGTTGCTGTTGATCCCGATGCTTCTCCTCAGCCACTAGAATATAATGTCACGAGCGGAACACTTCCTCCGGGATTAACTCTGGATATAAACACGGGTGTTATTAGTGGAACGCCAGATCCTGTCGCGGTCGATACACAGTTTGATTTTGATATTACAGTAAATGATGGAGTCGCCTTTGTTCCGCAGATGTTTTCTATTATTATAAAAGATGTAATTGCTTTTGTTGGAGACACAGCAGATTTAAATGTTGTCTTAACCGGAGAATTAAGACAAAATTGGCAAAACTGGAATGATAGTGCTTTGATACCTGATGTGGATATATTTCAATTGGGTGATCCAGACTTTGGTAGAAGGGCACCGGAGCCGGCAGATCCAAACGATCCAGCCGAATTCCCAAAGATCTTTGTAACAAATAAATTACACACAGCTGATCCAGATGTCATATTTGGTCTCTTTGGCCCGCATCATCGAACATTTAAGGTGTTAATAGGCCCAATGAATTCGGCTTCCGTTAGAAATCTTGCTGGCGATATAATTTATGACGTTATATATCTTAGAGTAATTGATCCGCAAGAAGGATCGGCTTTTGACATTACTACTCCGCCGGGACAGATCGGACAATTTGTTTCTAAGAACTTTTCTCATCTAAGAACTGAGTTATCTACTTTTGCTAATAGCGAAGAACTGCCGGACTGGATGACGACGGAACAAATCTTAGGAGATCCCGAATCTATTATTGGCTATATTCCAGCTCTTGAAGTTGCGTTCGTTGATCCAGGAAAGGGCGCAGGAATTGTTGAATTATTGAATGAAATTACTATAACGATTATAACACTTCCGTCAAGTGAAACGAGATTTGATGTTGGCGAATTTTCAGGAAATAAAATAGATGTTGTTATTAGTAGCTCGTCAACAATAATTATTGATGGAGTTACTGTTAATTTGTCGACTTCGGATACTCTAAGCGATGTTGCTGATAAGATTAATATTGCATCTATTCCTGGTGTTACCGCAACTGTTACAGTCGGAACTGAATTTACAGGAACAGAATTATTAGAAGGTCTAGTTCTCACGCTGACTTATACTGGTAGTTCAGTTACGCTTTCAGGAACTGCATTAATTGAATTAGGATTTGTTTCAGGTGAAATAATTCGAGCTATTCTTGATGGCGACGCAACGACATTTGATAAAATTGCTGGAGTTGAAATACAAATTAATAAAGGACTCGGACTTCGTTTCTTAGGACAGGCAATAACCGTCGACAGATATTTATTTGAAGATAGTGTAGATAATGTTGGATGGATAAAATTTAATCCTGATACGCCTAATCCAGTGTGGACTACGCTTGTGGGTCAATTGCCCGATGAAACGACAACTTTCGTAGACACAGATGTTGTTTTAATACAGTTATTAGCAGAAAGTCCTATCGCCGAGCCTCTTGTGTTTACATTATTAAGTGGCAGTCTTCCTAATGGATTAAGCCTAGATCTTGTTACAGGCGTAATCTCTGGAACAGTAGATGTCAACGTCACTGCCTCACAAAATTTTCATTTTTCAATCAGGGTTAAAGATGATGAAGAAAATTTTGCTGATAGAGGATTTGACATAGTAATCGATCCATAAACTACGTCTGATATTGATAAATAATAAAGGGACAAAAAGATCGAGGAGCTCTAAATGGTATCAAATATCGACGAAACACGGCCAATAACCGGTATCGATCAGCCAGTACAAGTAATAAGAGATAATTTTGCAATAGCCAAAATTGAAATAGGAGAGCTTCAGTCTCGTAAATTTAATATTGACGGCACTTCTGCATTAACTGGTCCTTTGGGGTTAGCAACTTTTACTCTCGCCGGACTACCGCCAGCAGTTGATAATGAAGGAAATCTTGTTTATGTTACTGATGCTTCTCCTAATCCTTCTCCATTTTTTAGTGATGGAATAACTTGGAGTGTGATTGGCGCCGGCGGCGGCGGACTTTTTAATGTCGTTGAAGATTTAAATCCACAACTTGGAGGAGCATTGGACGCCCAATTCAATAAAATTGTCAACTTGGGGGCTCCCACAGCAAGTGCTGATGCTACTACGAAAACTTATGTAGATACGACCACTGCTACATCTGCACAAGGCGCATTAGCAGATAGTGCTCTACAAAACATTGTTGAAGATGATACTCCACAACTTGGTGGACAGCTTGATGTTAATACATTTGGATTAGGCGACGGAACAAATCTGTTACTCGATTTCGTAGAAGATGCTTCTGCTGTTAATCATATTGAAATAGAAAATGAAGCGACTGGATCAGGACCTATTATTCGTGCTGCCGGCACAGATACAAATGTAGATTTGTTATTAGCACCAAAAGGCATTGGAGAGGTTCAAGTTGGAATCGATACTGCTAATGCTGTTATTACCTCTGCAGATGCCCCTGTTTCCTCGGGTAATCCGGGTCGATCTTTAACTATCAGTAGTGGAAGCGGAGATGGAGCAGGCGATGGTGGAAATATTTTGATAACTCCTGGAACTGCTCC
>LAZR01002109.1_pt1 | contig 11853 bp, 29 predicted proteins | sample 329461 | NCBI WGS metagenome assembly LAZR01 (sample SAMN03002196, study PRJNA259156) | marine sediment metagenome | biome: sea floor; feature: Hydrothermal impacted sediments; material: marine sediment; isolation source: Loki non-amplified sample from Loki's castle hydrothermal vent sediment ...
GGGGGATTAAATGAAATCTGAATTGAAATATTGGAATGATATAGATACGCATTATACTCAGGAAAACAACCCGCAAGAGCAAATATTATATAAAGAGGACGGCAAGGGATTTTTAGAATTTTGCGGCTCAACGGCTGCCGTTTCTTTATTACATGCTCGGGGAAATAAAGTTGAAATAATATGTCCAGGGGCATGGAAACCACAACCCGAGGGAGTGCTTGGAAACTTCTTCCACGATCCAAGAAATTATGCAGAGTTTTCAAGATTGAATAAAAGTATAGATCCCAAAGAATATTTTAATAATAGAATGCTCGGATTTTACCCGTATGCAATAAAGCAAGTTTTCGGAGTAGAAAGTATTGTAGAAAAGAAATCCGTTGAGGATATAGATAAATTATTGTCAAAAAATATCGGTGTAATGTTGTGGCTGAAAAAGCCGAGTCATTTTATTGCCGTTGTAAAATACGACAAAGAGGATAATACTATTATATACAATGACCCGTGGAAAAAGAATTATTATCCTTCAGGGTTGAAAGGAACAAGCGGTTTTAATAGAAAAATAAAAAGAATCGAACTTGAAAAAAACTTAAATCATTATCGTATTTTAATTGGTGTTTGAAAAATATAATTTTGCTTGACATGATTGCATGATTATTCTATTATTATAGTAGACAGTGTGAAATTATTTTTCACGTATGCCTCCTTTTTTATTTTTGATTAAGCCCGGATGACAGACCGGGCTTTTTTTATTGACAAATTCCATTTCATTTTGTAGTATATAAATAACCGTGAAAACGGTCTTATCAAGAACCCCTTGATAAGCATCTAGCCCCTGTGAAAGCAGGGGTTTTTTAAAGCCCTACAAAGCATTCAAATAAGACAATTATAAAATATAAAACCTTGACAACCAAAAGTCTATATAAAAAAACCTTACCAGACCTATGTAAACAACTTTCAAAGCGTCTAAATTATAAGAACAAAACCTTAACATAAAATAGTAAAACCTTGTGACAGCCGTACAACACATCCTGATTATAGGTTAAGCCTTGCCGTATATTAGTTTATAAATGGCAATGGTATACGGATACCTTTTTGATGATAAAACTCTGTCACTCCGTTCCTCAGGCCTATTCCTAAGACTATTATTTAGAATGATTGTATACATTGGCCCTGCTTTTATAAGGTTATTTAAGACTATACATGTGTATAGTGCTTTTATAAAAAAAAACTTTTCTCTTGAAAATAAACCCGTATTCAGGAAATAAAACCTTGACAGGAAACCTTAAAAAGACTAAATTTAACTTATATTTAATAAAGTTTAGTATGCATCATCGTTAGAAACCACAGCTTGTGCATTAAGTCATCAGAGCACATTATTTTAAGAGAAGGATTTTTTAAAGCGAAGAAATAAGATTCACGGGCGTCGGGATTGTTTCACTTTTACTGACAAATTATCGAAACCGGAGTTATCCGGTCTATCAAGGTTAAGCTCTTGATACTGAAAAGATTGCTTAAAAGGAGAAAAAAATGAAAGATAAAATCAGAATTGAAAAGCATTATTATAATCCGAATGATAAAATGGAAGTTATTAACATGAGAGAATTATTATTAATTGCTTGTAATAATGGGTATGATGACAGCGTTAATTATCTTATCTACTTGTTAACTGTTAAAGATAAGGTTGTTAATTTTCCAGGCGGATATATTAAAGCAAGAAATGAATATTAAGGAGAAAAAAATGAATAGATTAAGCAAAATAAATAATATGGATAAAACTGACAGAGCCTATTGCGCTTTAAATAATTGGTTTTTATTTCTACAGAAAAATGGCATTACAAGAAAATATCAGAAAGATGTTCTTTGTATTTTATGGGGCCGCGCTACAGAAAATGGCAAAGATACGATTCAGGCTGATTTTTGGGAAAAGGAATTTTTCACATTAAAAGGATATTCAAAATATTAAGCTTTCTGGTAGTGGCCAGGTTCAATTCCTGGCAAAGCTATTTTAAAATTTTATCAAGGGGTTAAATATGAATAATTATTTTAAAGATTGTAAAAACTTAAATGAAGCTAAAAAATTGTACCATACATTATTAAAAGAGAATCATCCTGACCAGGGTGGCGATACTATAATATGTCAGCAGATAATCGAACAGTTTGAAAACTATATAATATTATTTACAGCTGATATTTTTAGAAAAGATGGAAATGCAAAATACGAACATTTCTCAGATGATTTTCAGGCTATACTAAATAAGATAATTCATTTTGAAAATATGAAAATTGAAATTATCGGCTATTGGATTTACTGTTTTAATTCTTATGAATACAAAGAAGAATTAAAAGCATTCGGATTCTGGTTTTCAAAAAAGCATAGAGCCTGGGTTTTTAGTGGAACATCAAAAAAGAAAATCCGGTCAAGATTAACAACAAACGATATAAGATCAATTCATGGAGTTGTTGATATTGAAACAGAAAAGTTATTAAAAATAAGTTAATATAAATCGGGCCCGGGTATCCGGGTCCTAATATTTTAAGGGGGAATAAGATGAAAACATTAGTAGTATTAGAAGGCAATTGCAACGGCGAAGGACAACAGTTTAAAGAATGGTTGGAAAAGAATCTACCAGAAGATATTCAATTAGTCTATAGAGATAATTGCTCTGGTGTAGGTGGAGGATTATTCGATGAGGATTTTATGCCTATAGAGGATGATAATGATTTTTGGTCACAGTATTGTAATAGTTAAGCCTGCAGGTAGACAGCCGGGTCCGACTCCCGGCAAGGCTATTTGAAATAAAATTAGAAGGAGAATGAATATGTCAGCATGGCTAGAACATAAAGAAACTTGCAAGTATTGCGGTACAGTTAAAATTAAAAATAAATTCACTTATGCTTATGATGGGCATCCGGAACAGAAGATAATAAGAGAGTATTGTTGGGAATGTAAGCAATCATTTATAGGTACAAGACAAAAAGTTATTAGATACGGAGATATTCCAAAATCAGGATTTTCATATAATTACCGAGAAAACCGAAATGAAATAGGGATATCTTGTTATTTGCAAAATATGAGACCAAGGCCAGAATTTACAAAAGGAAGGAAAAAAATAGTTTTTTCAGCAATAATAATTGATTATGGTGGAGACGATGAACCGTTAATCGATATGAAAACAATTAGAATAAGGAGTATAAAATGAGTAATTTTTATTTGACAAGGGGTGTAAACAACAGGGTTGCAGAAGAAGAAAATTTTGCAAAGTTTGTACTAAAATCATTACGCAGACATTTCAATAATGATTTTTCTGAATGCGATCCAGAGGACGCGGAAACTAACAGAGAATCTTTAAAAGATGGGAGCCGTATCTTTACGGTTTATAATTTTAATCCGGATGTGAAGATCTGGATAATCACAGAAGCAAAACCATACAGAGATAGGACGACAGTTTTATTTCCGGATGAATATTAAGGGGGAAATATGACTAATTTTAATAATGACAATGGCTTTGCGAAAGCACAAAGAGATTATGATAATCAATTACCAGATGATTCTGGAAACGGATCTGAATGTGATGGTAAATGTATCAAATGTTGTTTTGAAGATTGCGATAACAGAGAAGAATTATATGCGGAGGATTAAACATGTATGTTGATAGAAATTTTATGAGAGATGCGGGTTGTTATACAGTAGGATATTACGATCCGGATGGAAAATTTCATCCAGAAAGTGATCATGATACTGCAGAAGAAGCAGCCAAAAGAGTTCATTATTTAAACGGCGGGAAAGATAATAATTAAAACCTTGACACGATTTAATATTTATAATAAAATAGTATCAGATGATTTAACAGGGGGTTAAAATGGATATATTTAGAGAGAACGAAAAAGAATTATTAATAAGTCAGGTGGAACAAACGGTAAAAAATCATCCAATATCAGTTAGTACTATAATTGATTGGATTGTAGTAATTGGCATAGTTTCTGATTATGGATATAAGCCGATTGATCTACTTAAAATGATTGAATGTAAAAGATGATTAACGGGGGGTTAAAATGCCAAAGAAAAAAACAGAATCAAAAATTGCACCGGCAATCAAACCGGTAAAAGTAAAACGTAAAAAACCCAGAAAGAAAAAAATAGCTAATACAAGTCTGGTAGCAGTAAATCCGCAAAGACTTATTTTAAAGGCTATTGAGAAGGATCTTGATCTTGATAAAATGGAAAGAATTCTTGCTATGCGAAAAGATTTAAAAGACGAATTTGCAAAAGATGAATATTTCAGGAATCTTGCATTATTTCAAAAAGATTGTCCTATTATAGAAAAAACGACTCCGGTATATGAAAAGAACAGTAAAAAAGTTCGCTACATGTATGCAAAAATTGAATCTATTATTAAACAAGTAAAAATTGTACTAGAGAGGTATGGATTTTCATATAACTTTCTTACAAAACAAGAGAGCGGTAATTTTACAACTATATGTAATTCATATCATAAAACAGGACATCAAGAATCTACTGAATTTACAGTTCCAATTGATATGGAATCTTATATGTCAGATCCGCAAAAAGTAGCAAGTGCGTCAACCTTTAGTAAACGATATGCTTTTTGTAATGCGTTCGGCATAGCAACAGAGTCGGAGGACAATGATGCTAATACGACAGAACCTGAAAATAAAAAAATGACTGACAAACAAAAAAAGGAACTGAATAGAAAGTATGGATATGATTATAAAAAGAAATCTGGAAGTAAAATAAAAAATACCGGAGAAGAAAAAAACATAACTAATAATTCAGATTACAAAGAAGTCAGGCCGGATAATTCAAAAAAGGTTGAAGAAATAAAAAAGAAGACAATTGAATTATTGAATAGTAAGACCAAAGAAGATAAAAGGATTTTCTCAGGTGAGGAAATGATTAAAACTAAACGGGCTATCTATCGTTATATTGAAGAAGGCAAAATAGCTGAAGCATTAAACGCCCTTGATGTAGCAGAAGGAATTAAGGCCCAGAGAGTAGGAGAATAAAATGAGCGAAGAAAAACAGATGGTTGATTTAAAAGTGCAGGATGCGAAAGCAGTAATAATACTTGGTCAGGCTGATTATGAATATGCGGTTGAAATGTTAAGAGGTATTAAAGAGTATAGAAAAAAACTTGATGCCAGGTACAGGCCCATACAACAGAAAACAAAAGAAGCAAATCAGCTTGCATTACAACATATTAGGGATTATGAAGTACCTTTAAACGAAGCCGAACGGATTATAAAATCAAGTATGAGTAGATACGTTACAAAAAAAGAAGCCGAAAGGCAGGCCGAACAGGACCGGATTAGAAGAGAAGCCGAAGAAAAAGAGCGCGAAGCAATTAAAAAAGATCTCGAAGAATGCGGCCTTAATAAAAAAGAGGCTGCAGAAGAATCCGAAAAAATGGAAGTGTTTACTCCGGAAGTAGAAATTGAAGATACAACAAAAACAGAAAAAACAGAAAATATTTCATATCGGGAAAACTGGAAATTTGAAATAGAAGATGTATCAAAGATCCCAACTGAGTATATGGTTCCGGATGAAAAAAAGATCGGCGCGGTTGTCAGGGCTTTAAAAAATAATATCAATATAGCAGGTGTCCGGATCTATGTTGAAAAATCTGTAATAAACAGGTATTAAGATGATTGAATTTGACAGTATAAACCATGAGTATAAAATAAATGGTATATCGGTTCCAAGCGTCACGAGGGTGCTTGGAGCCGGCTATTATTGCCATAATGAGCAGGCTATGAAACGCGGATCTAAAATTCACACATTAACATATATGTATGATAAGGGCGATCTTGAGTTAGACTTTTTGGTAGGAACCGAATATTTTGGTTATGTTTCTGCGTGGGTAGATTTTAAAAAAATAACTGGAATTAAATTATTAGAACGTGAGAAAATAGTCGGTAGTGAATTGTATATGTGTGCTGGTACTTTAGATATATTGGGTATTATGAACAGAAATAGTTCATTTAGTTGGATGCCGGATCAAGATAATTCTATTAAAGATTTATGGTTATTAGATATTAAGTCTGGAAGTGTATCTAAAAGGCAGCATCAATTACAAGTATCAGGATATAAATTATTCCATGAAAGAAAAAAAGAAATTGATAAGCTCGGATGCGTTTATTTAAAGCCTAATGGCAGTTTCAATCTAGTCGAATATAAATACGATCCCAGTTCTTTTATTCAGAAAATAAACGATTATAAGGAGTAGTAAATGAAAGATAAAAATTTAGAACCAGATGCGATATTCTGTATATGCGGACACAAAGCGAAAGGAATTAAATGTACCGATTTTTATTTAGTGATTTGTGACAAATGCAAGAAGGAATATAAATTTGATAGTAAAAAATTATGCCAAGAAACTGTATACACAATGTTTATAGATCCGACCCCGGATAGAATAAAAGTTATTGCTATTTGCGGGAATTGCAAACAGTCTTTATATCACAATTATAAATATCAATTTTGTACTAAATGCAGAGTAATAAAAATATGGTATAAATAGGGGGTAATATGAATAAAGAAATAAAACTTTGTATGAATGAATATATAAAAATATCAAGAAGGGAACTTATAAAATGGGCTGGCTTATTATATAATACTAATTACAGGCCTGCTCAAAAAGTATTACATCATATACAACATAAATTACAAAATAAAAAATACGTAACAGAAAAACCAGAATCAGCCTGGGAAATATTTAGGGAATTAATAGTTCAAGTTGATAATGTTCAATTTGCAGATGAATTATTTGAAGAGCTTGGATTAAATACATGGGAATTTGTAGATGCACAAGAAGCAATAAAAATAATGCAAAAAAAGAAAAAGGAGATTAAAGAATGACTAAAGAAGGATACGATCCTAAGTGTTTCCATACATGCCCGGACTGTGATTATAGATGTAACTGTGGGGATATTCCCTGCTCACATTGTCTATCTTTATTTATAGCAACAGAAGAAGATGGATCTCAATGGGTTAAATATGAAGATTTTGAAAAACTTATGAAATATAAAAAGAGGTGGGTGAGGATAAAAGATTTTATTTATGAGAGAATAAATATTGCTAATTATACAAAAGGATTACCTGCTATGGAGCATGCTATAATTGTTGGTTTTTTAGAAGTCAGTGCAAGAATTAGAGATATAGAAAAGGAGATTAAAGAATGAAAAAAAAACCAAGCTATAGCGATGTTAAGTTTGATGTTAGTGATTTAGATCTCAGAAAACATAGACTTAAAAATAAAGTACCTGATAAAGAATCAAAACCATGTGTTAATGATATGTGTCACAGGTATGATAAAACGAATGAAACTAATTGCTTATATTATGCAATTCACAATAATCATATATTAACATGTCATAAATACCTAACAGAAAAACCAGATTCAATCTATAAAATGATGTGGAAAAAATTAGAGTGGGAAATAGATTGGAACATAGGTGATGTATCAGTATATAATAAAATGCAAGAAATAGAAAAGGAGCTTAAAGAATGAAAATAAAACCCTGTATGAATGATATGTGTCCTCTTGACTATTACAATAAAAAGTACGGCAATAAATGTAAAGATAAAAAGGGCTGTCCAAAATACATAATAGAAAAATCAGAGTCAGCATGGGATATGGCAAATAGACTTTTAGAAGTTATTGCTAAACTCCCATTTAAAGAACAAGAATATTATATATGTAAATTCCCATATGCTAAAAAATATAAAAACCAAGACGCAATAAAAAAAATGCAAGAAATAGAAAAGGAGCTTAAAGAATGAATATTTCAATTGCAAATGATAAAATGTTAAAAAAATATATGAAACGTAATCCAAATAATGTAAAAACCGGATGGATAAAATCAATGCTGAAAAAAAGAAAAAGGAGCTTAAAGAATGAATAAAAAAATATTAGAAAAGATTGAAGAAATAGAAAGTATGTATTCTTCTTGTTCTGGAAGATATTGTGTTGATGCTGATAAATTAGATGAAAAAATAAAAGAAATAAAACAGTTTCTGCAAGCAGAAGAACAAAAAGAGCCTGAGTTTGTTAAGGGAATGATTGTTAAAAAGAAAAATGTACATGAGGATAAATATAAATATCTTATGTATAGTAAGAATATAGAAAGAGCCGAACCTCTTGACTGGAAAGAATTAGCAAAAACAATAGCATATTTTATACCGGATTGTGTTAAAGTTATAAGAAATATACACGGTAGATTATATTTTATGAATAACAAGGATGAGGATTGTACGAGATCTGATGGCCATACTTATAATATATCTATTCCAAACCCAACAGGCAAACATCAAGAAATAGATATAGAAAGAGGTTAAAGAATGATAACTGAATTTACAATACTAAAAATCAAATGTACTCAGGAAATGATCGGTAAGGATATTATAATCTCTGCTTCAGAAGAAGGACAGGAAGCTTTAAAGTCAATGCCTCCGGCTGAAAAAATGGCTTGTGTAATAAAGTATAAAGGTAAACATAATTTAGATAGGCATGATTTATTTCATGCCTGTGTGAAATTAGTATCTGAAAATACAGGGAGAAGGGAGATTGAAGTCAAAGAACATTGTAAGCGCGATTGCAGGTGGTTTTCCGGATACGTATATTATAAAGATAAATTCGGAAAAGAAAGAGTAGACGTAATAACAAAATCAATCTCTTTTGCAAAAATGAGCCTGCAGGAAGCGGATGAATTTTATGAAAAAGCATTTGATATACTTGCGGGCTATTTGAAACTAAGTTCAGAAGTATTGATAAATGAAGCAAAATTACGAATGCAGGGAAAATATTATTGTGTAGTTTGCGGTGAACCGGCAAGCCAACGGCATCATTGTTTTTCACAGTCAAAACCGAATATAGAAAAATATGGAAAAAAAGTAATCGATGCTGATTTTAATCGTAGGTGGGTATGTATAAACTGTCATCCTGGACATGGGAATATACCGCCTGAATTAATATGGGATGAAAAAAAGTTTATATCAGTAGCCAGGAAAAACGGCTATTTACAGGACCCGGAAAAAGAATATTCCGCTGAACCAGAACAGGACTTGGAAAATGGGGAATTGGATATATATTAATAATAAAACCTTGACACGATTTATTATTAATATTATGATAAGAGGATGATTTATAAGGGGGATTTAATGGAAACAAGCAAAACAAAAAAACATATTTATAGTGAAGATTGTACCTGCGAGCAATGTTCAGAAATGTGGAGAAAGGAACTTATGAAAGCAGTCGAGCGTGGAGAAAGGAAACTAAAAAATAAATATATCAAGTGGCTAAGGCAGATTAATGATTTACACAATAATGAAAGATTAATATTTATTAAATGGCTATCACAAAAAAATAATAGCTTCAGTTACGGCCATATGGGAGATTATTTTAACTATATTTACTATAAATATAGAAATTTGCCATATCCTAAAAATCTTAAATTTGAAATAGAGCTACATTTGATAATGATTCACATATCAGCAATGTTTTTTTATAATAAAATTAAAGACCGTAATGAAAAAGTTGATTTTTATAATATTATAACAGAATTACCATTATCAAAAATAAACAATATGTAAATTAAGGGGGTTAAATTTTTAACAAAACTAATCTTCACAAAGTACCTGAGAATAAAAGAGAGTATGAGAACTGGCTTAAAAGAATTTCAGATCAAGAAATCGAATGTAATATCACAGGGGTGATGATTACTTGTGTATGTGATCTGAAATACGAAATTAAATATTTATATCGGTGTTATTATTGCGGTATATGGTTTTGCCCGGTTTGCGCTAAAAAACATTTCGGCAAAAGACCGAAGGGTAAATTTACATATAAAGAATATTGTAAGGAAAAAATGATGAAGAAGTAAAAACATATGAAGGATTAAGTGTTATTGATATAACAGAAATACCAATAACACTTAAGGATTGGAATGAATATAAACCAGACCCAATTTTCAATAAAAAAATAACAGGTGTTAACAAGGAGAATAAGGATGAATAAAGAAATAACTTTAAAATGGCTGAAAAAAAATCCTATTAATTACAGGCTTATTGATTGGTTTAAAAGTCAAGAAATATCTAATAACCGATCTGAAAATATAATAAAAATGCTACAAGAACAAAAAGAATATAATTTATTAGATGAATTATTGAGAGCTCTTCTAGTTGAGATAGATCTCGAATTGTACTGTATGTATTCTGATGAATACAATAAATATATAGATGATGAAGATTGCATATTACTTGAAAATGTTGAGAAGGCTGTTAAATTTGGATGTAACTTATTAAAGGAGAAAAAAGATGAATATAATATTATTAACAAGAAGACAAATAATAAAAATATGGTTAGAAGGAAATGAAAAATTTCTTGATTATCATTGCTGTCCTTATTGTAGAAATTTATTGGTTAAAACAAAAGATGAAAATTATTTTTGTAATAATGACAGATGTGATAATAATAATACGTATGAAAATCCAGAATTAAAGGAGAATGAAAATGGGAAGAATTAAGGGAGAACCAATAAGTAAAAGAATCGGTAGAGGGAATATTGCCGGCAAGCCGTCAAAGGTACATTACAACGGCAAGTCCGGAAGTGTACGAATATGTATATCTGCAGCCGGGGGCCTGCTTGCGGGGGACTGGGTATATTTAGAAAAGCTTGATGATGGCGTTATTCTGATTATACCCGAAAGCGTTTATAATAAAGAATGACTAAAGAACAAGAATATATAATAGCAGTTACTAAATATGGAAGGAGAAATTGTGAAAAAATTATTAAATCAATTTTGTACAATATTAGAAAAATGCACAAGTTAATTAATAAAATAGAAAGGAGCTTAATGAATGAGTGAATGGATAAGCGTAAAAGAGAGATTGCCGGAAAAAAAAGATTTATATTTAGTAATATGTGATTGGCCTGGTACAGAAGCTGTTAGAGCAATATCAGATTATTCAAAGGGATCTGGATTTGCAGCAAGATACGTCAGTTATTGGCAGCCATATCCAGATCCACCGGAGGTAATTAAATGAGTGAGCTTAAAAGAATTGTCAGTTTATTAAATAAAATATCTGAATTGGAAAAATATAAAAAGATGTGGGAAAATTTTTGGAGGGATTTTGATATTGTGTACGATTTGTTATCATTTCAGAAGAAATATTTAGGCCCGCGGTTTAGAGAGCAATTGTTATATAGAAAAAATATAATTGAAAAGGAGGCAGAAGAATGAAAGTAGAAATGATTAAAACAAAAAAAAGATTTATTAAATTGATAATAGATATGGAATATCCTGTTTTGTATTATGGTAGTAGTGATGATTATTTACAACTGAATATGTTTTTTTTAATTAAGGACGACAAAGACAGAAATAAAAGATTTAATTTGCCTGGATGCTTGCTTTCTTTTGGAAATGTTACTAAACAAGATCTCCAGAATTATTATAATAGAGAGAAAAAACTACTAATTAAATATGAAAAATGGATGTATGAAGTATGTGGAAATTATTGTTATAGTTTTAGGGAGATTAAAGAATGAATGAAGAAATATTAACTAAGCTTAAAGAAATTAACGACTTATTAAATGAGATTCATGGTAATCAACCAAAAGCGGATACGGCTTTTTATGAATTACAGAAGCTAAAAGAACTCTTGCAAGCAGAAGAACAAGAAGATGAATATAAAAAAAGGTGGGAAAATATTCTGCATGAATTAAAATGTGTATTATCAGATATTGGAGAAGCGATAGTATTAAAAGATTTTGAATTATTAAAAATGACAAAATATATGGCTGAAAAAAGAATTAAAGAAATAGAAAAGGAGCTTA
>LAZR01002110.1_pt1 | contig 11851 bp, 13 predicted proteins | sample 329461 | NCBI WGS metagenome assembly LAZR01 (sample SAMN03002196, study PRJNA259156) | marine sediment metagenome | biome: sea floor; feature: Hydrothermal impacted sediments; material: marine sediment; isolation source: Loki non-amplified sample from Loki's castle hydrothermal vent sediment ...
CTTGTAGCTACCAAGCCTGCGGTTGTTAGTACCCGTTCTGCGGGAGAGAGCATCTTCGGTCGTTCAGTAAGTTTCTTGAACTCCTCGAACGCAGTTGTCCTGGCTCCAGGTTCGAAGTGTTTAGCGACGACATCCTGGAAGTACTTATCCCGAATCTGCTCATAAGCAGCCTGCGGCATCATCGGATCGAAGCTCCGAGCGATCTCGTTAAACGGAGGTATAGTACCGTTTGGCATTATTGATGGCCTGCTGCCCTCTCCCTACGAGCCTTACGAGCTCGAGCTTCATCGCTTGTGATACCAAGCGTGTCACCTATCATTTGTAGCCCCGCCCCGACTCTCTCTCCCAGACCGGGTTGAGGGGGAGCTCCAGGTAACTGGTCACCTGCAAAGCGACCTTGCAAGCGTTTCCGTTCCTCATCTGTAAGGCTAGGTTTACGAACGAACTCAGCCCCCCAGAAGTGGCGCCAGACGCTCTTGGACCTCTCAACTTTCATGTTCGAACGCTGTGCGAGCTCGTTAATCAGCTGGGTCTCTACGCCCTCTCCTATATCTATCCCAGCTCGCTTTGCGGCGACCATGCTATCAAACCGGTTGAAGAAGTCCTTGTTTTTCGCTTCGGCCCTGGCAGCCTCGATCTTCGCGATATCCGCCGCATAGCTAGCAAGTGCGGCTTGAGCTTGGAGTCTCGCGGTCTCCATCCTAATCATAGTGAGCGACTTCATCCCTTCTGGTAGAGCTTCAGAGATCGGGATCCCAGCGGTCTGCATCTCCGCGGCGGCGAACGCTCTCTTCCCATCTAGGCCAGCTTCCATGAGAACTTGCGCGGTCGCTGATTCTTGAGCCATCTCAGCGTAGCTTCGCTTGTAAGAGATATCCGCAGGAGCTACTCCAGTCTCTACAATAGATTTCGCGAAGCGGGCCGCGTCAGCTGGACTCTTGAACCTACCCATAAAGTTCTCATTCCCCATCATAGCAACCTGGACACGAGAGAGTCTCTCGGCCTTCTGGACGGGCAGTTCGTTACCGAGCGCGAAGTCGAAGGCCTTTGAACGACCTTCATCTGAGTCTCCATAGAACCCTCTAATCGCTCGCATTGTTGAATCGTCCATCTGCCCTTTCGTGAGGAGAATGAACCTACCCGCCATAACCTCATCTCCCTGCAAGGCGGCACGATGCGCATTCGTTTGCTCTGTCAGGAGTTGTGCTTGAGCTTGTTGCATTTGCTGTTGAGAGATCGCCCCTTCATAAAGAGGAGAAAGCGCTCCGAACTTCTCCATTGGGTTATCCTGTGCTTGGGTGAAGAGCTTCTCGACAGTTCCCGTTCCTGGAGAGGTAGCACCCTTCACAACCCCACCTCCAGGAGCCTTCGTTGCCGCGTTCCGGGAAGGAGGAGTAGCGGCCTGCGCACCTGCCATTGGTTGAGCGATCGCACCAAGCTTTGTTACATCTTGAGCGGTTACGCTTTGAGGGACCGGAGCCGCAGGCGCACCTTGCTTCTGTTGTCCTTTACCTTCCAATCGGTTGAGATAATCGTTGAGTTGCTCCCCTTCCATGAACTTAACATTGAACCCCTTCTCAAGCTTCTTCTTCGCATCCTCAGGATCGACGGGTAAACCCATCTTAATCGCTTGGATAATATCCGCGGCATCCTGCCTAGCTTTGGTTTCCTTATTCCCTTTCACCTGCGCCATCATTCGGGCGAATTCGAGAAAGCGACCACCACCCTGTTGAGGGAGAGGTCTACTCCCAGGAACGTTGAGTGCGCCACCTGCGATTCCTGAAACTACTGATGGTCCAGCCATTTTAACCTCCTGTGGGCTGCTGCTCTGTCTGCTGCCCACCTCCTAACATTCCCATCTGTCGGAGAAGCATAAGCATCATCATTCCTTGCGAGCCTTCCTGTAGGCCTGCACCAATCTGCCCCGCCGTACTTACTCCCCCTCCCTCAACAACAGGTATCGCAGTCGGGTGGAGAGTCTGCGCGGCTGTGGAGAATAGATCAGCTCCATAGGTCGAGGCTCCAAGCTGCCTCCCTCTAGCGCTCTCCTGAGCTCTGAAAGTATAATCAGAGAGTATCCGACCATAATCAGCCGTAACCTGACTTTGGAAATCGACGAGATTCCTCATCAGGTCAGATCCATACCTAGCACCAGAAGCACCGAACATCTCAGCGATGTCAGCGCGACCCTGCTTCTCGAACCTCTGTCTAGAAGCGACAAGAGCTTCGAAGGCCGGCCCTACATCTGTAGGTAAGCCAGTCTCCGCGAACTGTTGCAACGAGCCGAAGGAGGTTTCGGTCAACCCGCCCTCTTGCCGCCCAACCAACTGTTGAAAGAACTGATTCAACCCTGGATACTGAGGTGCGGGAGGAGGGATATTCATAAGCCGAGCTTGAGAGCCCTGTTGCCCGCCAGCTGAGAGAGCGCTTCCGGCCGCACCAGCTACAGTCGCACCAATTGCTAGAGCGGTTCCTGTTCCTGCCGGCATTAGAGCCTCCTTTGATAACCGGTTTCGACTCGAACATAGCCCGACAGCCGAGAAAACAGAGCGTCTTGATCGGGAGGACAGGTTAGTTGCATCTGTACCGCTCCCAACTCTTTCGCCAACTTCTCAGCTGCCCACTTTAAGCGCAGGCCGGCCATCGTCTTTCTCGCTTCCGGTTCCACATACCAGATCAACTCTCCTGCTGTCATTAAACCGGAGTAGTAATGGGGGTAAAGAAGAAAACAGAATACCCCAACTAACTTGTTATCTTGCTCCTCAACCAGGATTCTAGCCTGTGGATTTGTAACTAGCTTCTCGGCAAGTGCAAGAGGGACCTCAGGGTTGTCCTCAATAATATCCTTGTAAGGGCCATCCAATAAGAAAGTTCTCCCCATCTCAATAATCCGAGGAAGATCATCCGGTGTGGCCTGTCGAATCATTAGTGGGTCACCTCCCCTCTAAGGTACTCCGAACGGAGAAGACCGTAAATTAGAGTGTTATAATACTTCCCCCCAGTCAGGAAGATACCCCGAATCTCGCCTTCGTACTTAAACCCGAGTAACGTCACGAGGCGGATCGCCTGCTCATTGAATATAGGAATGAAGGTCGATACTCGATTAAGCTTGTACTCGTCGAAGAGATATTTAATCAATTCCCTCCCGGCTTCGACGATCTCTGAAATCGGAACCTTATTCCATGTCACGAGACTGATGTTAGCGTTCACCTTCGGGACGATATTCTGAACACTGACATGTCCGTCTTTACCAAGTGCGAAGTGCATGGATTGAGGAGCTATCATACTAGCGACGAAGATGTCCCCTCGATCACGAGTCGTGTCGTCGAAAGCGTAGTCTTGCGACTTAAGATTATTCCACAACTTTTCGACCTCTTCTTTTGTGATCGCCTTCGGGTCGATCCATTTTAGAAGATGAAGACCGTCAGTGCTACGGTCGCCACGTTCGACTTCAGGTTGATTACCGCCGTTGTCCATGCCGTTCCTCCGTCGTAGATGATCGCGGCTTTATCGATTGAAACCGTGAGCCATCCAGTAGGTACTCTTTGTAGGTTGTGTGTTAAGCTGAACTCAGTATCCGCCACTCCTGGGGTAGTCGTTGTCGCCCAAGCTCCATCGATGTTATCCCGGCCATCTGTAGGATTACCTAGAGAAAGGTTCCCATTACATAGACGGGCGGTCTCCTCCCACATCCAGGTTAGCGCTCGCTGCATCTCCGGAGGGAGATCTCGTATAGGCCAGGGTTGATTAGGTAGCAGCAATTACCTCTCCTCTCTCTTCAACTCGTGGGTCGTATTCAGTGATCGAAACCGGACCTCCGTTCGCAAGTCGACTGAACTGTACTTCGATCAGATCGTGAGCCATGACTAAGTCTGCAAAGGCATTTTTGATATCCTCTCCCGCTCCTGCGGTTCCTATAACTACGTTCTGACTAACTGACTGCGTAGTCGGTCTGATCGCTCTTAGTTGTACATTCACCGTTGCGACCCCAAGATCCTCGTAACGGAATCGAACTCTCTGAATCGCTTTCTCTTTTCCTGGCAGGCCGAAGTCATGTACTCTTCTAAACGAGCCAGCCTCCTCGCAGTCCAGGTCTGCTGGATCCGCTCGTTTAACAACGACAGTTGAACCGGTAACGAATCCGAGAAGAAGCCCACCATCAGCTCCTGTTACGGTGAACACGGGAGCGATTAGGAATCCTGTGCCTGCTGTCTCCACATTAAACGGTGAGGAAGACGCGTCACTCGCGACGATTGCACCGTTCGACTTTGTTATAAGCCCAGCTGCGACTGGTGTGAAAATAACGCCGAACGTTTCTGTCGAGCCGGATGTAAGAGTAAAAGGCGTCGCTGGCGCTGTTCCCCCAGCCGAGAAGGGGGCGGTGAAGGTAATCCCTGAGATCTGAACATCCACATCACCCGTGTTCGTTATCGTGAAGAGTTTCTCGCTCGTCGGGATCGCGATCTTCTGATCACCGAAGTCCGATGAGCTTGGATCGACCCCAAGTGATTTAGTCCCTGCTGCAACCCCTGTTCCTGTTAAATTGGCAGTGACTGGGGTGTTAATGCCGGAGTTGGTAGCTGTGAGAACCCCGGACTGCGCCCCCGTTGCGGTAGGAGCGAAGGTGACAGTAATGTTCTTACTCTGCCCTGCTGTGAGAAGACCGATAATGCCTGTGAAGGTAAATCTCGCATTATCGATCGTGGGTAGATTGACAGAGATAGAGTTTACCGAGTCAAAGTTTGTAAATGTGAGAGTCAGATCTGTCGTCTGCCCGTCAACTACGTCTCCGAAAGCGAGACTTGAAGGGGTGATCCCTAAGATAGGGCCAACTGGCGGTCTTCCTCCTCCACCTTCTAATGGCATTAGCTCACCGTCACCGTGTTACAGAATGTTAGTCTCCCGGCTGCAGAGGTTACCCGAACCCAGCTCTTCTCGTCGTAGTGGTAAACCCAAGTAACGTCCTTCCCAGGGATGCTTAACCAGTAGGATAGGAAGTCAAATCCTGCTCCCATCTTAGGGATGATAAACCCTACTATCTGATCTCCCGAAGCTTGGTCCAGGTCTGCGAAGATCTTCTTCTTCGAATTCCCCGCAATCCGGACGAGAGTTCCACCGGTTAGGTAGTAAATGTCATCATTCGCTACGAAGACCGCCAGATCTCCATAAACTGCGAGGGAGTAAGGGTGCACATTCCCAACACCTCGATCGCTGTAGGAGAAGTGCTCGAATCTAAAAGGGATGGCCCCAATCCCGGTTGGGTACATCACGGTTATACCGTTCGTTCGGAAGATGAATCCATTCCTACCTAGAGCCGCGAGCCCTGTGATCTCGTCGGGGACTTCTTCCAGATCGTTGAAACCTGAGGAGAACCCAGTCCAATCGTCCGGGAGGCCTGACGCAGACCAGCGGACTCGGCGCGGAAACTGCTGCGATGTGTCCGTCCCAGGAGCAGGTTCGGTCGTATAAGCAGTTACAACATGGCTCGCGAGCGTTATCGCGAAGCGGAATGATCCTGGAATATCCCCCGCAGCTTTTACGGAACTCTCCCCATCAGCGTAGAGGCCTGCTACGCTACCGTTGGCGAAGTAAACCCGATTGATGATTCGCGTGGTTCCGTAAGGGAGTGCGGTTCCTGATAGATCGGTAACCCCGCCCGGATAGGTTAAGAGATTGTATGTCGGACCTGAGGTGAGGAAGTAAGCATTCTTCGTCGATAGAACAAGAGTATGAATGTTATTGAGAAGATCCGAGAAGGACAACATATTACGGATAATCGCGTTGTCCGGGGTCGCGCCGAAATTATTAAACTTCGGTCGGGATTGAATCCGACTCTTCCTACAGAAGAAGTTCAACACATCATCAAACGCGTTAGGGGGATTATTCGGACCTGGGGAGTCGATTATCCCTGCATATGGACCGCGATACGGAAGCCCTTTGTAGCTCATAAGCTAGCCGTGTACCTCCGAACCCGAGGCCGGATTGCGTATTCGGAATCGACGTTCTCTGCCTGGCTGCGGGTACGCATCTTCTCCGCGATAAGACCGGTTGATTTCTTCCCATTCCTTGGATCGACTCCACCAAAGAGGATCGCGTGAACCTCGGCAGCTTTGTCTCTCTCTAGGAGAGCAACGTGCCCGCGTAACGCGGCTGCGTAGTCTAGAACCTCGAGCCAGTCATCAGGAACGTTGAGGACTGTATCCTTAATAGTGCTCTCAATGATCGGCTTCTTCCAAATCCTCCACCTGAAGTCGAACTGTTGGTCGGGGATGGGGCGAACTATGATCTGATTCCCAAACGGGGCGTAGATAATCGGCCTGCCAGGTGCCTGGGTTGGATACCGTTCGATTATCCTAATATGCCTCCGCCAGAGTCTGCGTTCCTGCTGCTGGTCGAAGAGCATTGTGATCGTTTTAATCGCCCTAGCTTCGTCTGGGTAGTCATACTCAGCGATATCCGCGACCATCGTATCTTCGACGGTGTCCTCGAGTTCTTCGAATGGATACGATCGTCCGATCTCAAGATAACCATCCCTATACCACCTACGGATACGGTCGTCGAGATCGGTCCGATTCCCGAGCATGAATTTGACGTCTGCTTCTCTGTCTGATATAGTCGCCATCAGAAGGAAACCTCCCCGGTTTCAGTGTCGAAGATTTCATCTCGATCCCTGATCGACTCCTCCTCCTTCAATATCTCAGAGATGATGAAGTCTCTCTGCTCTACGTCAAGATTGTCGTAGCAACCGTGATCGTGGCAGAGGAGTAAACCTTTCTGTGGAGTGAGTCCCGTTACTGGATGCTCGAAGCCGCATCTATCGCACCTTGCCCAATCAACCCGCCATATTCCGCCATGGTAGGGCATTGTTAGTTTGCCTCCACCGTAGTGTTACCCAAGGGTTGAGATACGAGAATATAGATTCTCGCCTGGCCTGCGTTCGTATCAGCGTGATCATCTCCAGTCAGATCACATTGAATTTCTATATCCCCACCAGCTAAAAGCATAAAGGGAGCGAACTTGTCGGTGGTATCGAAGAGCTGAGACCCCTTCCCGCCGGTTGCGGTCGCATCATGCAGTTCGTACCGAGTTCCGGTGGCGAAGAAATCGTCGTCCAATGTTAAGCCATTGGCTGGGCCTGCTGCTGTCCCAACTGAACAAACCGCCGCTGAGAGTCCAACCACAGCCTCCCACGCTGTTACGACCGTCGCATAGACGTCGCGGATTTCAGTGTTGGCTGGTAAAGTCCAGAGCACGAAGTCGTCCGCTGTGGCCGCGGCCACCATGTCGGTGTGGTCTACCACCTTCATAATCCAACGAGGAGCATTGGACAACTCACCTTCAAGTGGGTTCGTTACAGCAACCGTAAACGAAGAACCCGAAGTGACAGCAGCGCCAGTGCTGGTTGTCCGGAGAACGTCCGTAGTGCCATGATGGATACGGACACCGGCACTGTCAACATCGTTCCCGATGCGGACAAGGTCATCTGATGCGACCACAATCGCCTGTATGTCGGCATCATCTGCATTATTACGATAGCTAATAGTTCCACCGTTCGACATGCGAAGCCCAGGACCTGCCGAAGCTGGTAGGGGGCCGATAGCTACGCCCTGAAAGCCTGTCGCAAATGTCAATAAATAATCTGTTGTATTAGCCCTTGCTATATTTCCATAGACCGAAAGCCGCGTGACTGTCCCCGTCGTGCCAAAATCCGTTATGCCCCTTGTGTGACCCTCGACAATGTTCGCCGTAACTACAACGTCGCTTGTGGCGGTAAAGGTGTTCGCGCCGACTTGGATACCACTAGAGAAAGCGCCGGTTACGATATTGCCCACAACCGAACCGTTGGAAGCGCCGTCTGTATTTATGCCGCTTCCGAAATTATTTGTGGTTGCTGTAACCGTGTTCCCCGTGATTGAAAAACCGACTACTCCCCCAGCGTCTATGCCATTTTTGGGATTTGCTGCTGTCGATTCCTCAATGGAGTTGCCAGAAATGACCAAATTCGTAAATAGGATACCCGTCGCAGCAATACCGTAGCTGCTATTCTGGATTGCGTTTCCGATAATGGTGATTCCATTAGTAGCGTTGAAGCTAGCCACGCGAATCCCAGCCCACGGTGTGCTGTTGATTGTGTTTCCGGTTATTGTCCCGCGAGTTACACCATCAAGAAAAATCGGAGCGTTTCCTGGTGCAGTGTCGTTCTGGTCGGTGCCTATATTGTTGAACTTGTTGCCGTGGATTACGATGTCAGTATTATTAGCCCCAACAATGTTAATGCCTGCGCGGGCAATATCCAAAAACTCGGAGTCGTGGATAAACACATTTGTGGCAGTCCCTTGGTCGAAGCGGATTGCCGCCCCTGTCCATGTGCCTTTCTGGCCGTCGAATGTGAAACCCGCAATCTCAATGTTGTCCATCTGAGTGCCATCGTCATTCAGAAGGTCGATATTCGCCCCTGCTTGAATGATTGTGGACCCAGCTCCAGCCCCATAGAGTCTTAGGTTGTCACAGGCGGTCAGACCTGTCGTAAGTGTATAAGTTCCAGCCGGGACATAAACAGGAGCGCCGCTAGCGCAAGCATCTGTAATCGCCGCTTGGATGGTGGTGAACTTATTCCCATCCACCTCGCGGACGTTGTTCAGGATTCCTATCGTAACGGTTTCTAAGAACGCATCCCACCTCGCGCTTGTAGAGCCGAGATCTCTTCCGGTCGCATCTGGAATTAGATTACTACCAACGACGCCCGTGACGTTCAAGTCGGTGAATGTGAGATCGTTTGTGATGAAAAGGCTATCGAGGTAGGCGTTGGCGTACCGCTTGTCGTTCGCTCCCAGATTAAACACACCATCAGCTGCCGGGACGAGGTTCGCCTCAACCCGGCCTGCTCTAACTGTTACCCTCTGTGGGCTGAGTTTTACATTCGGTGCGAAGGTCGGGTTTGCTAGGTTGTAGGTGGAGCCAGAGATTAAGAGAGATCGAATCCTATTCGTTCGAGTTCCATTCGGGAGGAATGATACATCGTAAGTAGTGTTACCGGGGGAAATGAGATCATTCCCCCACACCTGGCAGGCTCCAGTAAGGGCGAGATTCTTGATGTCCCCACTCCCGTCAATCCCGCAGTTCGCAACCTGCGGTGCGACTACCCCCACCCCCGAGACGAAGTATAGGATCGAGCTCGAAGAGGGTTTGATCTTAAACTCAACAGTCCCCGAAGTTGCGGCGATACCGGTTACGTCTTGAATGTTACCGGTGATTGTTGTCTTCGTCTGTCCTTCAGCGATGAGGGGAGCAAGGACAAGAAGAGCTAACGTACCTAAGACCTTCCGAAAGATCATAAGACCTCCTACTAGGAACATTTGAGTATTCCTAAGTGAATCCCGTACCAACGGCGTTACCCAACTCGCTGTCACAGCTACTGCGGGTCCGTCTGTCCAACTCCAGACACCAATTATCGGGGCAGGCATTCTTCTATCGCCCTCCCTATATCGCGTCTGCTGTCTTTCGGTCGGAGGTTCAACAACATACGTAGTGCCTGTGCTCGCTTAGCCTCTCCAGCTCTCCCCGCACCTTTCTTCTCCGCTTCCCGCGTCGCCATGCGGGCCGCGTAGAGCAGGTCAGAAGACAAGCCTGATGGTGAGTAATCCAGCCATCTTAGGAGAGTTAACAAGATTTTAACAAGTAGCTTTCTCATCAGCTTGGGTTTATCTCTATAATAGGATCTCCTGACGCTGTTGTGACAGCACCAGTCCAGGCTACTGTAGAATCGTCCTCTTCATGAACGGTCATCGTACCTCCTGCGATAACAACTCGATTGCGTAAGACACGAAGTGCGTCACGCCATGTTCGGGAGGTAGTAGTGTTTCCGCCAGTGTCCGTACCAAGATCAAGGCGGCGATCGAGCAAACCATCGGCGATGTTGATGAGTTCAGCTGCAGCAATAGCGCCATCAATGACTCCTCCCGTAGCCAAGGAGAATCCCGCTTTGTCTGTCAATGCGCGGGCCGCTGTAGACCACACCTTGTCGGCGGCTGCCTGTGTGATGTTGACTAGGCCAGTAGTGACCGCAATGGATAAGTCGCCGAAGTTGGTGGGGGCCGAGGAAGCTAAGAGGGCCGAGTCGGTGCCGACCATATCAGTGTTTGTGGTGGTGGTATCGCAAAGTTGGATGTCTGTAGCTGAGAGGTCAACGGCAGTGGTTGGACTTCCAATGTTAGCCCAATCTAGTCCAGCTTCGCCGCCAGCGGATACGTCGAGGTCGCGGCCAGCCGTGGTAGGCTTGAGGTAGCCAACGGCAGAGGCAGCGAAGATGTCGTCATAGGGCTCTTCTTCTACTATCTGGAAATCATGTCGGACAGCCAAGGCCCCGGCCACATGGACGTATAGCACAAGTTGGCCTACTGTATCCGTGTCGGTTGCGTCGAGTTCGCAGTTATAGAATCCATCAGCATCAGAAGCAGCAGCAGTGACATCAGTCTTCTGTACGGCTCCCTGTCCATTCTTTGAGAGCAATACATCGGCTCGGTTGATAGTTAGAGCGGCTTCTTCTGTGTCGCCGTCAGTAGAATCTACAAAAGGGCCGATTAACACATCGACTGCCGTTGACTGTCTTAGTATTCCGCCAAAGCTCATTTAGAAATTCCTCTGTCTATGATGATAAACAACTGGTATAGAGATTCCGGCGGCGGCAGGTTTGAAAGAGGCTGCGCTAGTCGCCCAGTTCTTTCCTCCTCCCGAAACGGTGAAATTCATTACAGTACCGCCGGCAGGTGTTATTGGGCCTTCGTAAGAAGCTCCTGCCCAATCCGTGGTACCAGTATTTAATGTTTCGGTTTGACTTGCTCCAACTGTCCAAGTTGCAGAGGCAGTATTAGATGAAACTATGTTGACTAACCAGGCATTATCAGCAACGGTGATAACAGTGGTTGTTGCGTCTGTAGTAACACCTCCCTCCGCGCCGTTGTTGGCATCGTTATGTGAAGTTTGGATGACTCCCGTAAGAGAGATTGCAGACCCAATCGATTGGTCGGGGGCAGTGCCCCATGTTACGGTAATGTCATGACTCCCACTGGCTGGATTTATCAATTCCCATAATTCTGTATGGAAGGGAGCAGTGGCATGAGTGTCAGTACGAATATTCGTAAGGGCAACACCATTATAAGTAATACCAGAAACGGTGTCCCCTGATACCTTTGCTGCAATTTTGACTGCAAGCAGTCTGTTCGAGCCTGTGCAGGTGTGAGACCAAGTGTAAGGAGTGGTTGTGGTTTGAAATCCACTGTTGCTGGCGGCATCGAAGGCTATTGCCATTAGAACCTATCCGGTCGTGCGAATTGAGGCATTTAGTCCTCTACCCAATATGAAGCTGAACTGTCCCACTCCCCAACGTCTGGAGCTGTAAACCCTGATACCATTGTGGTTCGACGCGGAACACTTGACTTCCGTTGTTTGCTTCAGCCCGAGCGTCGAGAATCGGTCGTCCGTTGATATCTTGTAGCAGAACAACGTCACCACTCGCAGATGGATTAAACCAGTAAATTAGAACGATCTTCACCCACCCTGTATAGATGTTCGCGGCTCCAGCAGTGTCGAGAGTCCATACCCTACCTTTCAGAACGTTTGCCATTTAACTATCCTCCATCGCACTTTTGAGAGAGCTTAGAACCTCGTTAGGAACGGGGTTCTGGCCTGCGATAAAGAAAACCATCGCGGTTAGTGTCGCGCCGGTCTTTCTCTCCAGCTTACCAAGCCGTTTATCGATGTTTCGATAACCGATCCCGGCGAGAACTCCGATCACGCTGATTAGGCCTCCGATTAGGGCGGATTCCATAGAGGTCTCCTAGTACTTCTTACC
>LAZR01002111.1_pt1 | contig 11851 bp, 9 predicted proteins | sample 329461 | NCBI WGS metagenome assembly LAZR01 (sample SAMN03002196, study PRJNA259156) | marine sediment metagenome | biome: sea floor; feature: Hydrothermal impacted sediments; material: marine sediment; isolation source: Loki non-amplified sample from Loki's castle hydrothermal vent sediment ...
TTCAATCAAACCCTCTTCCAGGGCTTTTAAATAGATTCCTTGAGTGGCAGGAATGATGATCACCCGCACTCCCTTCGCAACCCTCTTTCTTTTTAGTATGCGCGCAGCCATTCGCATGTCTTCCATCCGGCCGTTGGTACAGGAGCCAATCACAACCTGATGGATATTTATATCTTCTATTGCATCGATCGGTTGGGCATTTCCAGGCGAATGAGGAAGGGCAACTGTCGGTCGCAGGACACTCATATCGATTCTAAAATGTTTATCGTACTCTGCATCACCATCCGGCTCGAAAATCCTGTATTTTTTCGTTGAGTGAGCTTCGACGTATGTCAGTGTTTTTTCGTCTACCGGGAAGATACCGTTCTTTGCGCCGGCTTCTACTGCCATATTGGCAATAGTGAAACGATCATCCATTGAGAGAAACGCTAAGCCTTCTCCGCAAAATTCCATGGCTTTGTTCACTGATCCATCCACACCGATAAGGCCGATGATGTGAAGAATTACATCTTTTCCCATTATAAAATTGGATGGTCTTCCATCTATCACAAACTTTATAGCACCAGGCACCTTAAACCAGCACTTTCCGGTTGCCATGCCCGCGGCCAAATCTGTACTCCCGATTCCAGTAGAAAAAGCTCCCAACGCGCCATATGTGCATGTATGGGAATCTGCACCAATCACGATTTCTCCGGGAACGACGAGTCCTTTCTCGGGGAGTAACACATGCTCAATACCCATCTCGCCCACTTCGAAATAATTTTTTATTCCTTTTGTCCTGACAAATTCCCGAATCATTCTGCATTGTTCTGCAGATTTGATGTCTTTGTTGGGCGTGAAGTGGTCAGGTACAATCACAATTTTGCTTTTATCGAAAACATGGTCCCTTCCTATTTTTTCAAATTCCTTGATGGCGATCGGAGTGGTAATATCATTACCCAACATCACATCGCAATCGGATTGAATCAATTGTCCGGACTTGACCGACTCCAAACCTGCACCAGCAGCCAGGATCTTTTGCGTCATGGTCATTCCCATTAATGTTCTCCTTCTTGTCTCATCATGACATCCAAGTCTCATTAAATAAATCGATGTTTATCATGCAAATGCCTTGAATTTCTTCTCTATATCTTTCAGTAATTTATGTTCGATGGAATCTACCAACGCAATCCAGCTTGCATCTATTATGTCAGTCGATACGCCAACAGTTGTCCAAATATCATTTCCATCGGTCGTTTCTATCAAGACACGAACCTTGGCTGCTGTAGCCATTTTAGGATTAAGCACTCGCACTTTGAAATCAGTTAAACGCACATTTTTTAATTCTGGATAAAAGACTTCCAGTGCTTTACGCAGCGCCTTATCCAAGGCATTGACCGGCCCATCTCCTTCGGCTCCGGTAATTTCTTGTTTTCCGTCGACGTTTATTTTAAGTATTGCAGAAGCACTTGCGTCACTGTTTTGTGCCGGCTGTTTATCAATGATGCTGAAATGCTCTAATCTAAAAAACGGCTTGTACTTTCCGAGTTGTTTACGGACCATCAGTTCAAATGAACTTTCCGCTGCTTCAAACTGATATCCTGAATGCTCCAATTTTTTCAAGTGATCGATGATTTGCTGAGTTTCCGGAGAATCTCTTGTGAGTTCAGGATCGACCTTTTGGATTGTTTTTAAAATCGCGCTTCTGCCAGAAATTTCTGACATTAAAAATCGTCTTTCATTGCCCACTTTTTCCGGCTCAATATGTTCAAACGAACGTGTAACTTTGTTGACTCCATCAATGTGCATACCGCCCTTATGAGCGAATGCACTTTTTCCCACATACGGCATCCGGTTATTCACTGCTATGTTAGATATTTCTGCAATATATCGTGCAGTCGAAGTGAGTTTAATCATTTGATCTTGTGGTATGCAGATATATCCTTTTTTCAACTGCATGTTAGGAATAATTGTGGAAAGATTGGCATTTCCACACCGTTCTCCAAACCCAATAAACGTTCCCTGTACTTGTGTTGCTCCTGCTTCTACGGCCATAATAGAGTTGGCAACCGCCATGCCGCCGTCGTTATGGCAGTGAATGCCAATGGGTATGGAAAATTGTTTGACCACGTCTTTCGTGATTTCAAACACTTCATCCGGAAAAGCTCCACCATTAGTCTCACAAAGAACAAGCCAATCCGCACCACCATCCACTGCAGCCTGCAATGTTTCCAATGCATACTTCGGATTTGATTTATATCCATCAAAAAAATGCTCAGCATCGAAAATGACCTCTTTGTCATTTTTGTTGAAAAATGCAATTGTATCCCTGATCATTTTTGTATTTTCTTCCAAAGTGGTTTTAATGACCTTGGTGACATGAAAATCCCAGCTTTTTCCAAAAATTGCCACTGCCGGCGTATTTGCCTTTAATAGTACCTGGATATTGCTGTCGTCTTCAGCTTGAACGTTCTGACGTCTTGTGCTTCCGAAAGCTGTTAATTTTGCATGTTTCAATTTGATACTATTTATGGATCGGAAAAATTCTAAATCTTTCGGGTTCGAACCTGGGTTACCGGTTTCGATATATCTAACTCCAAGGTTATCCAAGGCCTTTAAAATTTTCAATTTGTCTTCGATAGAAAATGAAATTTCTTCTGCCTGAGCACCATCTCGTAAAGTTGTATCAAAAATTGTCAGTTTTTTTTGCATTTGTATCCTCCTCTTGGGTAGTAGCTCCACTTAGCATTTTATTTACAGCATTCAGGTATGCTTTTATTCCGGCTTCCACTATGTCTGTGCTGAGACCTCGACCCACAACTATGTTGTCATCTTTCCTGAGTTTTACAATTACTTCTCCTTGAGCATCCTTTCCACTTGTGACAGAATGAACAGAATAATCTTCCAACATAAACGAAGTCCCAATTATTTTTTCAATAGCCTTGAAGGCGGCATCCATCGGCCCATCTCCAGTCGCCACTTCCTCTTTGGTCATATCACCGTTTATCATCTTGATACTGGCTGTAGAGGTTATGGTGTTGCCGCTGTTGACTATGAATCGATCTAGTCTATAAATTCCAGTAACCTCTGTGTATTTACTCTGGATAAGGGCTTCAATGTCTAAATTCGATACGACTTTCTTTTTGCCGGCAAGATCTTTGAACCGAACAAAAGTTCTATTCAATTCTGATTTTGTTAAATTGTAACCAAGTTCCCTGACCCTGGCGTCAAAAGCGTGTCGACCCGAATGTTTACCGAGTACGATTTTGTTTTCAGACAAACCAATGGACTCTGGTCTCATGATCTCATACGTGCTTTTTTCCGACAGCACGCCGTGCTGATGGATGCCAGCTTCGTGAGCGAAGGCGTTCGCCCCTACGATGGCTTTGTTTGGAGGGATGGCTGTCCCTAAAAGTGCGCTCACCAGCTTACTGGAACGGTAGATTTGGGTGGTATCGACATTGCTGGTTAAACCGAATAAATCCTTTCTCGTGTCGAGAGCCATCACAACTTCTTCCAGGGCTGCATTTCCTGCCCTTTCACCGATCCCGTTTATGGTACATTCAAGCTGGGTAGCTCCAGCTCTGACTGCAGAAAGTGTATTGGCAACAGCCATTCCCAAATCATCGTGACAGTGTACGGAGATTGTTGTTTCGTCTATATTGGACACATTTTCTCTGATCTTCGTGATGAGCGAGTAAAATTCATCAGGAGTTGTATATCCGACCGTATCAGGAACATTGATCACAGTAGCGCCAGACCTGATAGCCGTTTCAAAAACTTTGTACAAAAACTCAGGATCGCTTCTTGTGGCGTCTTCTGCTGAAAATTCAATATCGCTGCAGTACTTCTTGGCATATTTCACAATTTGCCCGACATCTTTTAATACTTGCTCTCGCGTCTTTTTTAATTTGTGCCTCATGTGTATATCGGAAGTGGCAATAAAAATATGGATCCTCGGCTGTTTAGCGCTTTTTACGGCTTCCCAGGCTGCATCCACGTCCTTGGACAATGTTCTAGCTAAGGCAGCCACCGAAGAGCCTTTTATACTTTTAGCGATAGTTTTGATTGCTTCAAAGTCCTCTTTTGAGGCCATCGCAAATCCAGCCTCGATCACATCAACTTTTAAACACTCCAGATGCTTGGCAATTTCTAATTTTTCGTGGATGTTCATACTGCATCCGGGAGACTGTTCTCCATCCCGGAGGGTTGTATCAAATATTTTGATCTGTCTGTTCATCTGAACTCCTCGTTACTAGAGTAGTAAAATCAGTTCTTTTTGATCCAGCTCATCATTTTCCTCAACTCTTTCCCGACTTTTTCAATCTGATGCTGTTCTTCCATTCTTTTTTTCGCGTTGAAGACAGGGCGGTTTGCCAGGTTTTCCAGTATCCATTTCTTCGCAAAGGTTCCATTCCGGACCTCCTCGAGTATTCTTTTCATTTCCTGTCTTGTTTCCTCTGTGATAATGCGCTTTCCTGTCGTATAGTCGCCGAATTCGGCAGTATCGCTGATGGAATACCTCATGTAATTGAATCCTCCCTGATAGATCAAATCAACGATCAATTTCATTTCATGCAGGCATTCAAAATAGGCGATCTCCGGCTGGTACCCTGCTTCTACAAGTGTTTCGAATCCGGCTTTGATTAATTCTGTTACCCCCCCGCATAACACGGCTTGTTCCCCAAACAAATCTGTCTCGGTTTCTTCTTTAAATGTTGTTTCAAGGATGGCCGCCCTTCCTGCGCCTATCCCACAGGCATGAGCCAAGGCAAGTTCTTTGGCTTTTCCAGTCGCATTCTGTTCAACCGCAATGAGCGAGGGTACGCCAGCGCCTTTGACAAAAGTGTCGCGTACAAGATGGCCGGGTCCTTTTGGTGCTACCATATATACATCGACATCCTTGGGAGGTATTATCTGTCCGAAATGGATATTGAAACCATGGGAAAAAACAAGGGCTTTCCCTTTCGTCATATTCTCTGCAATTTCATTGTAATAAATCTTTTTCTGGACATCATCTGGAGTAAGAATGTGAATGATATCTGCTTTTTTTCCTGCTTCTTCAGCGCTCATAGGTTCAAAACCATGTTTTTTAGCTAGGGTGTAATTATCTGTGCCGGGCACTTCAGAAACGATCACCTTAAATCCACTATCCCGAAGATTTTGTGCCTGGGCATGTCCCTGACTTCCATACCCAATCACTGCTATAGTTTTTTCCTTTAGCAATTTCAGGTCACAGTCATGATCATAGTAAATTTTTACCATCTCGATACTCCTTTTCTTATTTAAATTAAAAAATAAAAACCTCAAAATATATGCAAAAAGACTCCGTTCCTTTTAGGAATAGACAGGAATGGATCCCTGTCTATTCCATAATTAATATAATTATGGAATTATTAGGAGAGGAAAGGAATAATGCAGATGTGGGGAGTGTTGCATTAGGCAATCTTTTTGAATACTTCATTGCAATAATCCTTGTGTTTCTTATGAAAAACACAAGTTAATAGCAAGGTATGCTACACTGCCTTTTTGAGAATGTCAATAGTTTTTATAGAGAAATTTTCAGTTGTCATCAAATCCGATGTTTTGAACCGCATTTCTATATTCGATGAAATATATCAAAGCTAAATTTTTATAAGAGGGGAATGTTCGCTTTCTGGCACTCTTCCAAAATTTCATCCGTCCATAAACTTGCCTGAACCTCTCCAATATGAGCTTTCTTAAGGAAAAACATGCAGAGCCTTGACTGTCCGATCCCTCCTCCAATCGAGAGAGGCAATTCGCCTCCTAATAATTTTCTGTGGAAAAACAATTCCTTTCTTTCGGTTGTCCCTGTCAATTCCAGCTGATTTTTCAGTACCTGCTGATCCACTCGTATTCCCATCGAAGAAATCTCAAAGGCGTTTTCCAGCTCTGGAGACCAGAATATGACATCTCCATTGAGCCCCGGCCCTTCTTCTGTTGGCGTTGTCCAGTCATCGTAATCTGGGGCTCGTCCATCATGGGGTTTTCCGTTTTTCAAAGGGGCTCCGATCCCTGAAAGAAAAACTGCCCCATACAGCCTGCATATGGCATTCTCACGTTCATTTGGGCGCAAATTAGGAAATCTTTTTTCAAGCTCTTCTGTGTGAATAAAATATATATCTTCGGGAAGACCGGGCTTGATGACCGGGTAATGGGAGTGGACGAAATGTTCTGTTGCTCTTATAACTCCATATATTTTTCTCACTATACTTTTCAAAAAATGTAAGCTTCTCTCTTTCTCGGAGATAGCTCTTTCCCAGTCCCACTGGTCGACATAAAGGGAGTGAAGATTATCGAGGATCTCATGGGGCCGGATAGCATTCATATCCGTGTAAAGTCCTTCACCTGACCGTATTTTGAGATTAGCCAGGGTGAGCCTTTTCCACTTAGCCAGTGACTGGACGATTTCAGCCTTTGTGTTGCTCATGTTCTTGATCTTGAATGAAACCGGCTGCTCCACACCGCTCAGATCATCGTTAATACCGGTTCCTGCTTTTACAAAAAGGGGTGCCGTTACCCGTCTTAAATTCAGGTTTTCCGCCAGATTGACCTCAAAGTAATCCTTGGTCAACTTTATCGCCTTCTCGGTTTCCAATTGATCAAGAAGAGTTCGATATTTTGTTGGAATTCTGCTATTAGAACTCATTGTTTCCTCCTGATTTAGTCTTGAGTGGAAGTGTAAGGTGGGTTTAAAAATTATCGGACGGCAGGCACCGCCCGGTTATAATTGAGAGCATTACTGTCTGGATGGAGGCTGAATCCAACAACTGAGAAACTTCCGTTCAAACGCATGCTCATATAGTATTCATTTATTTCCACATGTCAACGCGACAGTCTGGAAAGGAAGTATCTCCAAATCTGTGATTGGAGAAGGTTTTAAGAAATAGCCTAGCTCCCTTCAGATTTTTAACGCCATTCTCCATTCGCTCTTCTCGGCGTCTGCGTAACTCGCTCCGCTCAGACATACTCGACGCCCTACTCCGTCGGGTTCCCTCCAAGAGCGAATTCCGAAGGCTAAATCTTCAATGGTCGCTGCGACTATTTCCCAAAACCTGTACGTCGAACATAGCAACCAGTTATCACGGAAATGGAAATACTTACGTCTGGAAAGGTTTCATAAGAAAATCTATTGACATCAGTTAGGATTGCTATTAACATCTTAGCAATGACCAAGACAAGAAAGCCAGCATCAAGCCATATGGATCTGTTCTCTCCTCTTTTCTGGTGGGCGGTCCCTACCGCCTGATATCTGCATACTTTTCCATCCATTCCCCAAATTAAAAAACACATTAGTCCATCATAGGAGGTTATATTAAGAAGCATCATGTATCCAGACAGAAAACAATATAAAAATCTTGCCGAAAATCATGATTTGATTCCGGTATATCTGGAATTGATCGCCGATATGGAGACTCCGGTTTCTGTTTTGCACCGTTTTGCAGACCGTAAAAATGCCTTCTTGCTCGAGAGCATGGAAGGAAATGAAAAATGGGGCAGATACTCCTTTATAGGGGTTGAGCCTGAACTCATGATGCGAGTTGATCATTCGAAGGAAAGTTCTGATGGCCTAAAGACTCTACGCAATGTTTTTCGAGGCATGAGAGTGGCTAAAGTGCCTGGGCTTCCCAGGTTCTTTGGAGGCGCGGTTGGCTTCCTTGGATATGAGGCCGCGGGAGAATTCGAAAGAATGCCTGAATCCAAGCCTAGGCAATCATTTGCTGAGCCGCAGAGCCTTTTTCTCAAGGTCGATAAATTGATTGTCTTCGATAATTTCCGACACACAGTAAAGTTAGTGTTCTGTTCATGGCCAGGAAATCATTCCTCATGGGATGGAGCTTATGAGTATGCTCAGACTGAGATCGAGACCATGAAAAAATTCCTGGGTAAGAGTCATCAAAGGCCAGAAATGAAAACGTACCCCAAAGCTGTCTTCACTTCAAACATGTCCAAAGATGAATACTGTAAGCTCGTCACAAAAGCCAAAGAATACATCCGCAATGGAGATATCATCCAGACCGTGATCAGCAGGAGAATAACGGCTGAGTCAACGGTTCCTTCATTACAGCTGTATAGGGCTCTCCGGCTGGTGAATCCATCACCCTATACTTTTTTTCTAAAGATCGATGAATACACCCTTGTGGGCTCTTCACCGGAAGTGATGGTCAGACTCACAGGGAACAGGATTGAACTCCGGCCTATCGCAGGAACGCGGCCACGCGGCACTTCCGAACAGCAGGACCGCAAGCTTGCCAGTCAGCTTTTATCCGACGAGAAAGAAAAAGCAGAACACGTGATGCTCGTCGACCTCGGAAGGAACGATCTGGGAAGGATAGCTGAGACAGGAAGTGTTCAGGTTACAGAGCACATGCTCATCGAGCGGTACAGCCACGTCATGCACATCGTCTCTCATATTGAAGGTATTCTTAAGAAAGGATTAGACGCCTACGATGTTATCGCCGCGACTTTTCCTGCAGGCACGTTGACAGGCGCACCAAAGATCAGGGCTATGGAGATCATCCATGAACTCGAAATCCAGCCGAGGGGTGCATACGGAGGTGCCATCGGATACATAAGCTATGATGGCAACATGGATCTTGCGATCACCATCCGAACCCTTGAGGTATGCAGGGGAAAAGTTTCGATCCAGGTGGGAGCAGGCATAGTTTTCGATTCAGATCCTGAACGTGAATTCGATGAAACCAGCCACAAAGCATTGGGTATGCAGAAAGCCTTTGATCTTGCTTCAAACACGCTGCGGCTTTATGAGGAAGAGCTATGATAACGGTCATCGATAATTATGATTCTTTTACTTACAACCTCGTTCAGTACCTGGCCGTGCTCGGAGCCGAGGTCAAGGTATTCCGCAATGATAAAATTTCCGTCGTTGAAATCGAATCCATGCAGCCTATGGCGATAGTCATATCACCGGGGCCGTGTACTCCACGGGAGGCCGGGATATCTGTCGACCTCGTAAAAAAACTTTCCGGCACTATCCCCATTCTCGGAGTGTGTCTTGGGCATCAGGCGATTGCTGAAGCCTTTGGTGCTGAGATCACTCGAGCAGGCCAGATTATGCACGGCAAAACTTCGATGATTGAATTCTGTGATTCTCCTCTTTACACCGGCATAAAATCCCCAGCTCTTGTAGGGCGTTATCATTCTCTGGTTGTGAAAAAAGGCAGCCTTCCGCCAGAGTTGGTGGCCGATGCATCCAGTGAAGATGAAGAGATCATGGGGCTTCACCACAAAAAACATCCGACTCATGGAGTCCAATTTCATCCAGAGTCAATCCTGACTCCGTGCGGTAAGAAGCTTCTGAAAAACTTTCTAAGAATAGTAGAGAAAAACAGGGAACATCTCCTTTAAATGAAAGGTATTCATCATGAAAGAGTATATAAAGAAAATTGTAGAAGGCCAGGACATGAATCAGGAAGAAATGTCCGGTTCATTCGATCTGATCATGGCTGGCAAGGCAACAGCTGCCCAGATTGCAGGATTCATAGTGGCCTTGCGCATGAAAGGAGAAACGGTGGAAGAGATTGCCGGCGCTGCTTCATCGATGCGGCGTCACGCCGTTTTCATCGACACCAGTGGTTTAGCCGTCGTTGACACCTGCGGTACAGGTGGAGATTCTCTCAAAACATTCAATATTTCGACCACCGCTGCATTTGTTGCCGCTGGGGCAGGAGTGCCGATTGCCAAACATGGAAACCGGGCCATAAGCAGCGCCTGCGGCTCTGCAGATGTGTTGGCAGCGCTTGGCGTCAACATAGAAGCGGCCCCTGAAGTTGTTGAAGAATGCCTAAGCAGAATCGGATTCGGTTTCCTGTATGCTCCGAAACTTCATCCGGCGATGAAGCATGCTGGTGTTCCCCGGAGAGAGCTGGGCGTGAGGACCATTTTCAACATGCTGGGGCCTTTAACGAATCCTGCCGGCGCTAAAGGGCAAATTCTCGGCGTATTTTCACCTGAACTCACGGAAACCTTCGCGAGTGTATTAAAATTGCTTGGCAGTAAACGTGCGTTTGTCGTGCACGGCCAGGACGGCATGGACGAGATAACTTCTACCACAACTTCCCGGATCAGTGAGCTTCGCGAGGGAGTCATTCGAACTTACGAGTTCGATCCACTTAAATACATCGACCAGTACAGCGATCCTCAGGCTCTCCAGGGAGGTGATCCGTCCGTGAATGCGGAGATAGTGAAACGCGTCCTTTCCGGTGACGGGGGGTCCTGCCGCGACATAGTATGTCTGAACGCTGCGGCAGCCATTGTGACAGGAGGCAAAGCCGATAGCATCTCAGACGCAATGGGGCTTGCCGAAGAATCCATCGATGACGGCCGAGCGATGGCTGTACTGAATGGTTTGATCGAGTATACGAATGAATGAAAGCAGGAGAGCTGGTTTCCGTGCGCCAGACGTTTCAACAGCATAGAGAGCAAGGATGAAGAAGAATAATCGGAATAATCTGTTAGAGTCGATTGTCAGAAAACGCAGAGATGATGCCTATTATGCATCAGCGGAAATTCCTGCCTCTGAGCTGGAATCACTCGCAAGAAAGAGGGTTCACAGAAGCTTGACTAATGCATTGAAAGGAGCAAAAGAACCCTGTATCATTGCAGAAATGAAAAGAGCGAGTCCCTCGGCGGGGATGCTGTGCGTCGAGTATGAACCTGGAAAGATAGCCCGCATCTATGAAGAGTCTGGGGCAAAGGCTGTTTCTGTTCTGACAGAACCGCATCACTTTCATGGAGACATTAAACACATCAGGGAAGTGAGACAAACCATCGGTCTGCCCATCCTGAGAAAGGACTTTATCTCTGATTCCTATCAGGTATTCGAGTCGGCAGCGTGGGGTGCGGACATCATACTCTTGATTGCATCAGTGCTGGACTCCTTTCTCCTGAAAGACCTTTACCAGCAAGCACTGGAATCGAACCTTGAAGTGCTCATCGAATCGCACTCGAAAGAAGAGTTAGAAGCTGCAGCCGAATACCAGGATGCTGTTTTGGGGGTCAACAACAGAAATCTTAAAACAATGGAGACAGATCTCTCTATCGGGCATGAACTTGCTGAATTTGTTCCCCCTGGAAGGGTGGCCGTTGTCGAGAGCGGGATCAAAACGCGTGCCGAAGTCGTTCAATTTTGGGAGCTCGGGTACAAGGGATTTTTGATTGGGAAAGCGCTGATGAGAAGTGACAGCCCGGGTCAGCTGCTGCATGACCTGGCAGGAAGGTAGAGAAAGATTTACATAAGTATTGGTGAAGGGAAATATGGAGATTAAAATCTGCGGACTCACAAATCTTGATGACGCTCGCTCAGCACTGGATAATGGGGCTGATTATCTAGGCTTCGTCCTTTATGGGAAGTCGCCCCGCGGGGTCTCTTTCACACGACTTCGACACATCCAGGAGAGACTACCCGATAACAAGCGATCTGTAGGTGTTTTTGTCAATGAGTCGAAAAAAAAAGTCCTGAAAATAGCAACAGAGTGCGGACTACATGCTGTTCAACTTCACGGCAAAGAACTGCCAGATGAATTCAATAGCCTGCCCCTTCCTGTATGGCGTGCGGTTCATTTTCAGCACGGCAAGCCAATACCAAATCCCGGAAAATGGCAGGCTGAACGATACGTGATCGACACAGCCTCTGAAGGGAAGTATGGAGGAACGGGAATGGTCGTGGATTGGGAGAAAGCCGCAAAATTTTCTCAAAAATGGCCAGCCATGCTGGCAGGAGGTCTGAGCGTGAACAATATCGAAACAGCGATCAGAAGGGTAAATCCGATTGGCGTTGATGTGGCAAGCGGCGTCGAGCTGAACCCAGGAAAAAGGGATCATACGAAGA
>LAZR01002112.1_pt1 | contig 11850 bp, 9 predicted proteins | sample 329461 | NCBI WGS metagenome assembly LAZR01 (sample SAMN03002196, study PRJNA259156) | marine sediment metagenome | biome: sea floor; feature: Hydrothermal impacted sediments; material: marine sediment; isolation source: Loki non-amplified sample from Loki's castle hydrothermal vent sediment ...
GATATTCCTCACCTTTACTGAAAAAATAAGTTTTTTTTTCTTTTAAATAGATTGAACTATATTTGAACCGAAATATATTCAAGATCATGAAAAATGGAAGATTTTCTATAATAACCAAAATAAGCTATTACCTCGAGAGGAACTCGTAAAAGTCGCTGCTGAGTATTTCAAAAGTGAAATTATCCAAGATTTAAGGAGAAGGGGAGTGATTGAAAAGACAGAAGCTCTTGATACATATACTTTGAAAGAATTTGGTCATTATGATTTTTATAGAGCAATTAATAGGAAAGGACTTATGTATCATGAAGTTGTCATCGAGGCAGGGTTTAATCCAAATAGCTTTAATACCTTATCTTCAATTGGAAAGGATCTTCATTGGAATGCGGAAAAAACTTTCCTAGAACATACTAGAAACCAGAACTGTAAATCATTCTATGAAGTTAGAGGAAATGGGGATAATACCATTATTGTTGATGAAAAATTCAAAAAATTATCGAATGGGGCTGATCTATTTACCCATTTGCGATCAGATATTAAAATTGTTAATATTGACTATTATCTCGGGAGTTCAAGTGGAAACGCCTTCGATCATAGCACCAGAGAATATCAAAGAGATGGGGTGGCGCTCTTTCTTGTTTCCGTAAAAGCCAATAAACCACGACTTGTAGACTATCACATGCCCCATGAAAGAAATATCTTTATTTTAGATCCAGAAAATTTTGCTGCATTTATGGGTTATAGAGGTAAAATTTATGATGATTTTAAGGAAAATGTTAATCTAACTAAAGACGCTATTATCAATAAGGAGGAGGTAAGAATTATTCTTAAGGAGAAGGCGATAGAGAGCTTTAAGATAATAAAGAATGATCAAAACCACTTGAATTATTCTACTAAGGAATTTAAAAACACTACTGATGAAATTAAGTCACAAAAAGCGCAATAAACTAATAATCTTTTTTTGTTTTTTTATAGAGTACAACTCCAGTATTTAAACAGAAATTATAAATATTTAAATTATTATTATAAGTTCAAATTAATATCTTTATCATTAATTTATAATATAAAAGGTTAAAAAAGGTTAAAAAAAATGTTTTATGATAAAGGAAATTGTCGGGTTTTGAAGACTGAACAAGGAGGTGCAAGATACGCTTCATAATGTCTATTTAATTCATCAGCATACAGGAAAAAAAAAAATTGTGGAATTTCTCCAATTTCCGGAATATGTCTGATTCATAGGAAATACGGAAGCATCGAATTCAATCAGGATTTAGTCAGTGGTTTTCTAACAGCCCTTAAAGACTTTTCAGTTGAGTTTTCGAAAGGTTCGGGAGAACTCAAGGTTATAGATTTTAGATAGTTTCTATCTAATTGTAAAGACATGCAGATTTTTTACCTGCTGTTAGTCTTTAAGGAGGGAGTGTTAATCACGGCTGCGGCTGACAAGAATGATGATGCGAAAATTACCCATAGAGGGCTAACTGATATCATCGACAAATTCGTGGCCGAGTTCGGTGAGACACTCGAGAATTGGAATGGAGACGTGCGTATGTTTCGCGATTTCGAGCATATCATTGACGACATTTTAGACACCGGCAAATTGGCAGAGATCCAGTTAAAACTTCCCATTTTAAAGATATTCAAGAAAGATTTTCTAAAATCCCGAAAACGGATTGCGAAGAAGGGTTTGGTGTTGTCTGAGGAGGATCTCCGAAACGCAACAGACAAGAAGCCAGAATGGACTGCCAAGCGCCTACCCAAACAGGTAATCTCGCAAGGGTTCATGAGCAAAAAAGAGTATAAAATAGCACATTTAGCAGATGGTTTTCATACAATTTCTGAAATTGCTGAGGAGAGTGGTAATCCAGTGCCGGAGATTCAGAATATTATAAACAATTTGGACAAGTTACAGCTCCTTGCTTTTATAGAGATAAAATAGAGCCCGCGCTGATTTTTGAAAGTAGGTTGGATTTTTACTTTCCTTTCATTTCCCAGCTTTATTTGTTCTTGAAGTCGCATCCACACCCGTACTATATTAAAAAACTTATTTAAAGTTCTTTTCTTGCTATTTTTTTTTTCATGATTTAAATTAATGTACTCGAATTTTGTAATTATTGATTATTAGATTTGATTATTACATTATTTTACTAAATAATTATATGAGAAATGTTTTATTCGAGAGAAGCCATTAGTTTTAAAGAACATTCACTATAAATAAAAATGTTTTTGAAAATTGTTTTATTTATAAAATTAAGATGAATGTAACTAAAATAGGAGACAATATTTACGAAATAGCTCCGAAAACGTTAATGACTCGTGTTAGAGGTAATATTGAGAAATTTAAGATGCGAGTTCCGGTCAAGATTTACGCTAATGAATATATTTTAGAAAAAATAAAGCAAGATAGAACCTTAGACCAAATTTCTAATGTTGCGTGCTTACCAGGGATTAAGAAACATGCTATTGCACTTTCTGATGCTCATCAAGGATATGGATTTTGTATAGGAGGGGTTGCCGGGACTGATGCAGAGAGTGGAATGATATCTCCGGGTGGAGTTGGCTACGATATAAATTGCGGTGTTCGCCTCTTGAGAACAAATTTGCATCTCACTGATATTAAAGCTGCACTTCCAAGTTTATTAAATTCAATATTTAGTAACATCCCTTCAGGTTTAGGGTCAAAAGGTAAATTAAATATTAGCTATTCCGATTTAGATAAAGTATTAAACACTGGTGTCAACTGGGCGCTGGAAAATGATTATGCTTTAAATGAAGATATCACACATTTAGAAGAAAATGGATGTTTGGGTAATGCAGACGCAAGTTTAGTTTCACAGAAAGCTAAACAGCGAGCAGTTAAACAACTTGGCTCTTTAGGAAGTGGTAATCATTTCCTTGAAATTCAAAAAGTTGACAAGATATATAATAAAGAAATTGCTAAAAAAGTGGGGATAATAGACCCAAATCAAATCTGTGTAATGATTCATACTGGGAGTAGAGCTTTAGGACATCAAGTATGTACTGATTCATTACGAAATATTGAGCAAGCAATGAAAAAATATAAGATAAGAGTTCCTGATCGGGAATTAGCATGTGTGCCTGCTGATACACCAGAAGCCCAGAATTATCTAAAACAAATGGCTTGTGCAGCTAATTTTGGTTTTACAAATCGCCAATTAATAACTCACTGGATCAGAGAATCATTTCAAAATACTTTTAAAAGAGATACAGATAATCTTGATCTAAATCTGATATATGGTGTCTGTCATAATATACTAAAAATAGAAGAACATGAAGTTGATGGAAAAAAAATGAAGTTAAATGTGCATAGAAAAGGTGCTACCAGAGCCTTTCCCCCCGGTCATCAAGTATTATCGCAGGATTATAAAAGTATTGGACAACCAGTTCTAATCCCAGGAACAATGGGAACAGCTTCATACCTCTGTGTTGGTAGACCAAAAGCTATGGATTTATCATTTGGATCTACTGCTCATGGATCAGGTAGAGTAATGTCCAGAACTAGAGCTACTAAACAATATTGGGGTAAGAAAATAAAAGAAGATCTAGGCAACAGAGGAATTTTAGTAAAAGCAGCATCCATGAAAGTCATAGCTGAAGAAGCTCCTGGAGCATATAAAGATATTGATCAAGTTGTTCAAGTGAGTCATGATCTTGGTATCGTTGAAAAGATAGTCAGATTAATCCCTGTTGGAGTAGTTAAAGGGTAAGTTATTTTAAGCATTTATATGTCAAAAACTACTTTTATTTTTACAATACCTTTATTCTCTTTAATTTCCATGAAAGAATAAGTTACACCTTTCACCTCTGTCCCTACCTCATGCTTATCTTTATTAAATATTTCTCCTTTAATATGGGCTCTTAATACTAATTTCTTATGTTTTTTCTTGATTGTACCAACTGAGATTTCACTGAAAATTAATTCTTCAACATCGAAAATATAAAGAAACTCAGATAAAAAATCAAATAAGAGACTTTCTTTATCTTCGGCTTCAATCAGAATTTCTTTATTAAACGAAGGTGATATAAGATTTAAATTTGGAGAGATTATAGTCATTAGACTTAAAGCTGTTTGTGAAAAAGCTTCTTCCAAGGTTGGAGCCCAACATTCAACCTGAACATCTGCTGTGTGATCTAAAAAACGAAATCCTAATTTTTTCATGGTTTACATTTTTGAGTGTTACTTGACCAACTAGATAAATCAATCTATAGATCCTTATATTTTATAAATTTTGTAGTGGTTTAAATCCATTTTAAGAAACATAACTTTAATGTTTTATACTATTGCAGATGATTTGATTTTTTATCGTTTATTATCTTTTATTAAAAAATTCTCTAATTTTGAGCTTAAATTACTTAAATATTTTTATAAAAAAACTAATGGAATATATTCAGAATCGATTATACTAATAGACCAATTTATCTTTTTCTTTGTAAAAAGTGAAGACTATTTTAATTCAAAGCAGTACTTAAAATCTATGAGAAGGGAGTTAACCAATAAAAAGGTTTTAATTATAAGAGTTGAGAGGATTTTCATAAATGTATTATTTAGTTTTTTTCCTGATGTATGTATTCATGATATTAAGATTGATACAAATTCTAAATCTAATCAAAAAGAGATTTCTATTTATTTTTTAATCGCTGAAGAACGAGGTATTGCAATTGGTAGAAATGGAGATTACATCAAAGTAGTAAATAAGATTTTTAAAAATTATATTAATTTTGAGAATAATGACAGTCCCTTAGCAATAAAATGTAAATTCATGAATTAATATTATTGATTATTACTAGATCACCAAGGAACACTTTTAAGACCCACGAAATAAGCCACCGCATTGGCAATAATACTTACCGCGGGAGTTAAAATTATCAAAAATACTACTATAAAAATATCTGGAACTAAGAAGAGACTAGGAAATAAAAAACCCGGTATAGCTACAAACAATAATGCGAAAAGGGCAAAGTCTAGTTGATCAACAATCCAAAATGGTGCACCACTTCCTATATCAAACCTCCTTTTTAAAAAAGATCCAATTAAATCACCAATTACGGCACCATACGATGCCAGAATAATCCTTATTATTAAAATTATAAAATTTATAGGGATGACACCCCCTGTAAAATAATATTCAAAAAATTTTACATTATTGTAGAGAACATATTGCCCTTGAGCCAACGAATCTATAACAATTTCTTTAATAGGAAGCCATAATCCGATAAAAAGGAGAAAGATTAAAAAAGAAATTGGTATACCAATAAATAAAGGTCCTTTTAACCCATTCCAAGTTTTGTGGTCCCCTAAAATTCTCCTCCCATCGCGAAAATTTCTTCCACCATCAATAGGTTTACCCCCTCCAGTAAACACCATGGAAGCATTTGAAATATATGCAGGAACCATAAACAATAGGCTAAATATTAACATTGAAACCCAATCTGCCCATGTGAAAATTAGAGAAATAATTACAAAATCTATTAAAATCAAGAAAAGAAAAATAACAGCTAATATTAAGGCTATCTTTTTCTGTTTTGTTTCTAGTTCAGTTAAGTTATTACTAGCTGGCAATTTGCTCTATTTTCTTACTAGAGAGATTATTTTTCAGAAAAATTGAATAATAAGACAAATTCATAATTAAATTAAACTTTTTTTAAAAAGAAGAGCTTTTAATAAAATCATAATAAATATTCTTTCTTAAATAATATTCTTTTAATATTCCGACGATAATATCATAATTAGTTGAAATAATCTGTCAAAGATTACTATTAAACCTTTAACATTTTTCATTTTAAATTTGAGATTAATAATTAATTTTATATATGCAGTTGAAATATTTTATATAACCTTTAATTTCGAGTGCAAAAAAAGTTCCTTCTGAAAGTATGGTGCTAAAATTGTTGAAAAATAACGAGAATAATATCCAATTTAACATTGAAAAATTTTACAAAGACTATCTTAAAGGACCAAGAATATTCAAATACCGAGATGCCTTAGAAACTTTATACATTCCTGAAGAATTACCACACCGAGATGCTCAAATAAAAGATATTGCTGAAAAAACCGTATGCGCTTTACTTGGTGATTCCCCCCCAAATTTTTTATGCTATGGTATGACGGGAACAGGTAAGACGGCAACAATAAGATATGTAAGTCAAAAATTAGCACAACAAAATTCAAAAATAAAACTTTGGTGGATCTATATAAATTGTAACGTAGTTTCAACTCCGTATCGTATTTTAGCTCACATATACAATACAATTTCAAGGCGAGAGAAGATTCCGCCAACAGGACTTCCTAAAGATGTTATATTTAAGAAATTACTTGGATTATTAGATTCTAAGGTAGCTAATTCTATTTGCTTTTTAGTTCTAGATGAGATTGATATTATTGTAGAGAAGAAAGGAGGTAATGAGATTCTTTATGATTTAACAAGGTTGAATGAAAATTTAGACAATTGTAAAACGAGTTTAATAGGTATCTCTAATAATTTAAAATTCCGAGAGAATTTAGATCCACGAATATTGTCAAGTCTGGGGGGAGAACATATTGTATTTCCTTCCTACAATGCTAGCGAGCTCAGGGATATTTTAATAGGAAGAGCTAAAACAGCATTTCAAGAAAATACTTTGAAAGAAGATGTTATTCCTCTTTGTGCGGCATTTGCAGCAAAAGAGCATGGAGATGCTCGAAAAGCGCTTCAATTGTTAAGAAAAGCAAGTGAATTAGCGGAGAGGGCCCAAAATAAAATGGTTACGACAAAACATGTAAATATGGCTCAATTAAACTTAGAAAAGGATCATGTAGTGGATTATATAAAGGGAATGCCACTTCAAGCACAATTAGTTTTAGCATCAATATATGTGATAATAAAATATAGTCCAAATCACGTAATTATTTCTGGTGATATTTATGATGTCCATTCTGAGGTAAGGGGGTTAATCCCAGGAGTAAGAGAGCTTACTAAAAGGAGAATTAGTGACTATATTAGCACTTTAGCACAATCAGGAATAATAACTGCAGATATTAAATCAATGGGGCATTACGGCAGAACTAAGATAATAAAATTGGACATTGGAAAGAATATCCTTGAAAAGGTACTATCTAAGATAGAAAAAATCAATAGTATTCTAAACTACAAACCATCCCTATTACAAGAAGACAAAGTTAAATTAAAAAATAATATTTTTAAGAAATTGATCTAAGAGTTAAATTCCCATTTATCAATATTTTTCGCTATATTTTTAAGAAAAAACTCAGTACTAGTGGAATTTTTGGCATATAAAAGGAGGAATAATTTCAATAAATGTTTACAAAATTTTTTTTCTTCTGCCCTTCTCGTTATAAAATCATGGCAATTATGCTTTAGTACCTTTTTGTTTACATCTATCTCAATATTATATTGTTCTTCTTTTGACCCTTTAACCTCGGATTTAATTATTCCAATCTTGGGATTAAAAACTAATAATTTAAAATGAGAATTTGGAATAATTGCTGCTCTATTTATAGTGGCTTTATCTGTGAAAAATTTTAATAGGGTTTTATGATCATTATTAAAGTTAGAATTTAGATCGGTACTTTTATTGATTAATATAGATTTCTCCAAAATCTCATTTCTTCTTCGGCTTTGCCATTTATTTAAATTATTCCTAAGGGAATTTGACAATTTTAGATTTTCGTTTTCATCTTCTATAATGAATTTGTGATCTATACAGTTTTTGATGAAAATTTTAGCTTTTTCAGGTGTGAGGATATATAATACAAATGAAATTTTATAAAGTAAATCGTTTTGTGATAAAAAAGGAAGATCTATCACTTTCCAGATGTAACTGAGCATTTCAGATGTGTTATTACGAGGAATGTTGAAGTTCGGCACCATATTAATATATTTCCAATTTTATTTAGAATATCTAGATACTACTTTTTAAGTCTATCTGTATTCCTTTTAAAGTATCCAGTTCAATCAAGGATAAAATCCCTGGTGTAGGCTTTATACCTAAAGATTTCATAAAAGATGTTTGACTTTGAAAACAACCTGAATTAACTAATGCAATATTGTTATAATGATCCATGCCGTTAATATGAATGTGTCCCGTGTGAAAAATATCTGGAATTTTGTTGATGACAAGCCAGTCCTTGCTAAGTGGAGCAATTTGTGTTTTTTTTCCAAATACAGGTGCTAAATGTCTACATTTTAATAATTCTTTCATACTTTCAACAGGCTTATTATTCTCTAATCCAGGTATCAACATATTAATATCAAGAAGGCTGTCTCCATGATAGATTAATGTTTTAACGTTATGAGTTCGAACTATTGAAGGATTTCCTATACAGCTTACTCCAATGTCTGTAATTTCACTAGCGTATTTGTTAGGTACTGCCGGTCTAGGTATAGCTGTTCTTACAGGTTCATGATTACCTGAACTATAAAAAATTTTGATATAATCAGGAATCCCTAAAAGTAGTTTTTTTGCCTCGTTAAATTGTTTGTATATGTCAGTAAATACAAGATCTTTCTCTTGACCAGGATACACACCTATTCCATCAACCAGATCGCCATTTATTATTATGTATTTAATTCTTCCTGCTCTTTCTTTTTGTTTTTTGTTTCCAATTTTCCCATTTATCAAATCGATAAATCTTTTCCACAATTTTTCTTCAAATTCTTTGCTTCCAATATGAAGATCTGAAATTAATGCGACTGAAATTGGATCTTGCGCTTTACTGGGTTCAAAATCTTTTGGAATATCTATTTTTGATATATAATTACAATATAAAATCCCGCTATTACCTCTTTCTCCTGGATTATATAATCCTTCTACATAAACCATCTGATCATTAAGAGTTCTATCAACTACTTTTACAATATCTTGATTTTCTGAATCTTTCCTAATAATTACATTAATTAGACTTGTAATATCCTCTAATACAAAAAAATAATTTCCATTTTTTGTTTTTCGAATCATTTTCACAAGTCCAATGATAGACACTTCTACTTTGTTTGTTAATCTTAGAATATTGTTAATGTTATTAGCAGAAAGTACCTCTGGTCTTTTTCTCATTAATTTTCGTAGTTTATTAAATTTATCTAATGTCAATTCATAGAATTCTTGATAACTTCCATCAGTATAAAGTTTATCAGAAGGGTCTTTCAATATTTCATAGGCTAAATCGTAATCTTTAGCAATAGGAGTAAATCCTAAGGTTGTTTTTGCTCTCCCATAAATGGTACTTTTTTTGACTGGTTTATTGATAGATAAATTATTGTTATTAATATCATATAGAAAATATTCTTCTTGAGAAATCGCAAGTACCTTATTTTTTGGAGAATTTTCTACTATTTTTGGTTTTTTCTGCTTTTGTTCAATAGGGTTTTTTTTATTTAAAAATTTAGATAATTTTTCATCTTTAGATTCTTTTAACCCTTCTTCTTGATCATCTAGTATTATAACTTCTTTAAATAAAGTTCTCTGTAAAGATTTTGTTATTTCCTCAACTGAAATTTTTTTTAAGATATCTAAAGTAAGATGTCCTTTAAAATTAGGAAGGAAACTTACGTTCTTTATTATTAATTTAACTTTATTTAATGGATTATCAAAAATAGAAATAATATCTAAAATATGGGGGGTGATATTTATTCCAGAATTAATAAACTCATTTACGAGAACTTTTTTTTCAATAAAATTATTGACTTTCAATTTTCAATATCTCAAAAAGAATTATAATTATAATTTGAAGGTAAAATTAAATTATTTTTTATTAAAGAAAAAACAAATTTCCTTTTATACTACGAGAGTGCAGAAAATTACCATTCTCTCTAATTTTATATGTGAAATAGCCCATTAATAAATGAATTTAATTAAATTCAGAGAATAAATAAATTATAGTTTTGTTGCATATAATCGACTTCTACAATTTATAATTTGGGTTAGTTTATGTCTGAAATGAGTAAAAAAATGGAAGAATACTTTAGAGAAATCCAAACGCAAGTAGATCAATGTTATAGTACCGCTGAAAAAGCACGACAGAAAGGATTTGATCCAGAATTATTTGTTGAATCTCCTCAAGCAAAAGATTTAGCCGGAAGGGTAGAGAAACTTGTAGGTCCAAAAGGAGTCGCGGAAGTTATAAGAAATTTAAAATCGAAGGGGCTCAAAGAGGATGAACTTGTTTTTAAAGTGGTTTCAGATATTTTAGATAAAAAAATTGGAAATATTGATTCTTTGGGGGAAAGAGTTGAAAGATCAATTAGAGTTGGATTAGCAATAAAAACTATGGGAGTAGTGAGTGCACCTCTTGAAGGAATTTCTAAGATTTTAATTAGAAAAGATCAAAATGGTAAAAAATATTTGTCGTTATACTTTGCAGGCCCAATTAGAGCCGCTGGAGGAACAACTGCAGCATTATGTGTACTAATTGCTGATTATGTGAGAAAGAAAACGAATATACCAAAATATGAAGCAACAGAAGGGGAAATTGGTAGATATGTAGAAGAAGTTAAATTTTATGATAGGCTAGTTCATTTACAATATCCTTCATCTAACCAAGAAATCAGGTTTGCTGTAAAATGGTTACCTGTTGAAATTAATGGAGATGCAACTGAAACCGAAGAAGTTTCAGCTTTTAGAGATTTACCTCGGATCGAAACAAATAATATAAGAGGGGGGGCATGCCTAGTTTTAAATGATGGAATTCTTCTTAAAGCACCAAAATTACTTAAAATAGCAAAAGCTATGAAAATGGAAGGATGGGATTGGCTTGCTGACTTGAAAATCATTGGCCAAAAACAAGAAAAAAAAGAGATTGAAGAAGATAAGGATCTAAAAAAGAAGGAAATAATCCCACCTAATTCAAAATATGTAGCGGACATAATTGCTGGTCGACCTGTATTCAGCGATCCTTCCGAAGTAGGAGGTCATAGAATTAGGTATGGTAGATCCAGAAATACTGGGTTAGCAGCCGGAGGAATGCACCCTGCAACCATGGCGATTTTAGATGATTTTGTAGCAATAGGTACACAACTGAGAATTGAACGCCCTGGAAAGAGTACAAGTATTTGTCCTGTTAGTTACATTGAACCACCAATCGTAAAATTGAAGAATGGTGATGTAATAAAAGTTTCCAGCTTAAAAAAGGCTAAACAAATTTTTCCTAATATTAAAAAAATTCTATTTCTTGGAGATATTTTATTTGGTTTTGGCGAATTCAATGAAAATAACCACAAATTAATACCTTCTGGGTACGTAGAAGAATGGTGGGCATTGGAATTAGAAGATTTTATTAATAAAGCAGGAATTAGTGATAAAAAGCTTACAACTTTTGTCAAAAATCCTTTTGAGAGTATTCCTACAGCTTATGAAGCAATAAGCATATCTACACGGTTTGAGATTCCTCTACATCCATTTTACTTAGATTTTTGGGGTAATATTTCAATAAAAGATTTAATTCTCCTTAGAAATTATATGATGGAGAATTTATCTGAATCTGATGGAAAAATTAAAATAAATTATGAGAAACCAATTAAAAAAATTTTAGAAAAAGCGTTCGTATGCCATAGAATACAAGATAACAAAATTGTATTCAATAAAGAAAAAAGTATCATTTATAAAAAATTATTTAACCTAAAAAGTAAAAATTTATTAAATTTTGAAAAAGAAGATGACGTGTTTAAGTGTCTTTGTAAATTATCTTCTCTCAAAATAAAAAATAAAGCCCCTTACTTTATGGGATCTCGTATGGGACGCCCAGAAAAATCAGAAAGAAAAAGTATGAAAGGAATCCATGCTCTTTTTCCTTTAAGTGATGTAGTGGGGAACTCAAGGTTAATAGAAAGAGCGATGGAG
>LAZR01002113.1_pt1 | contig 11850 bp, 13 predicted proteins | sample 329461 | NCBI WGS metagenome assembly LAZR01 (sample SAMN03002196, study PRJNA259156) | marine sediment metagenome | biome: sea floor; feature: Hydrothermal impacted sediments; material: marine sediment; isolation source: Loki non-amplified sample from Loki's castle hydrothermal vent sediment ...
TCAACCCCGGGATGGATGCCTGTCTGATGATTTCATCCCAGATGTCGTTGGGTGACTTAATCTCATCCCTCCATTGACGGAAGTATTCACCTCTATTTTCCTCAATTAGATTTTCTTTTTTCTCAATTGATACCTTCCCTTCTATTATAACAACCTTAGTCCCACTTTCTGAGTAAACAATAATATGAGGATTTTCAGCTAAAGTTTTACGATTTTGTGTTTCTGAGCCTCCCCCAAAATAAAAATCATCATTAATCCAAGATCCCCATGTAGGAATTGCATGGAGACGACTATCTGATTTTGTAGTACTTAACCAGTAATTTTTTGCATCCTTCATCTCATTTTGTACAAAATCCCCACCTAATAATCCGTTATCTGATTCTTCTATACCATAATCAGGTATATACGGACGATCACGTGTTTTTTCTTGCTTCTTCATTTAACTTGTGGTTTTTCTATCATTTTAAATTTTTACTTTTCTATCTTCATAGTTATACTTGTATCTTTATTACTAATTTGCAATGGTTCTTACAACACATGGATTTATTATATTAATAAAGATAAGGAATTTCTTAAATCACAAGGTCAATTAGGTTAAATTAATTTATTTACTTTTTTTTGGTTTAAAAATGATAGAAGGTTTTATTTTATCATTATTAAGAAATCCTTCTGCGTTAACATTATTTCCATATTTTTGCTGTAATTCATCCATCGAATCTACATCCAAAGCGTACATAGGACAAGCTTCAACACATATCGTTTGTTTCCCTTGCTCTAATCTCTCTAAACAAAGATTACATTTTCTCATTTTAGCATTTTCTTTAGAACTAAATTGAGGTGCATCCCATGGGCACACTTTCAAGCATTTTGATCCACATTCTGTTTTACCTAAGCATAATTCTTGATTTACTACTACTATTCCATCTTTTTCCCTTTTAGAGATAGCATTCACAGGGCATGCCTTTACACATGGAGGATCAGCACAATGATAACAAGCCATAGCAAGATATGTTAGAGATAAGTTTGGAAATTTCCCATTTTCAATTGAGATTATACGCATCCAATTTTCAGGTCCCGCATTAATATCATACCAGTCTTTACAAGCAACCGAACATGTGTAACAACCAGTACATCTTGTTTGGTCGAAATATACTCCCAATTGTTTCATGAAGAGCCCTCCGATTCCTTTTTGGAAAACAATTCTACTTCTACCAATGAGCTATTTAAAGGAAAGGCTCCTCCTGGAGAGTATCCGTCCTGCGTTAAAACATTAGCACATCCTCCAAGATCAACACCATCTTTATTCGGCTTATACCACTCTCCCTGATAAATACATATCACTCCTGGGCTAATACGTTCTGTAACTTTCGCAGGAATTCTTACTCTTCCTCGATCATTAAATACATCTACTAAATCTCCATTTCTAATATTACGGATTGAAGCATCTGTTGGACTAATCAAAACAGTATGTGGTTCTATCTCTTCCAACCATGGAATATTATGGAGAGATGAGTGAGTGCGTCTCTTATTATGAGGAGTAATTAATTGCAATGGGTATTTTTTTGCTAAAGGAGAATCATAATGCTCGTTATGACTAAAATATTTAGGAATCGCTGGCATTAATGGATTGTTCTTTTCTTCCATGTGTTCACAATAAATTTCAATTTTTCCCGATAATGTTGGAAAAGGATTATTTTCTGGCTCTTCAATTTGTTTACTAAAAGCAACAAAAAATTCTTCCACTTTGACCTTATAATACCCATCTTTTTTCATTTTATTGTAGTTTTTTATATCTTTGCGAGGAGATGTAAATATTCTTAAAATTTGGTCTTCAGATAAATCTAAGAGGCTGGATTTGATTCCCAGTTTTTTAGAGAGTTCCCGACATATTTCTAAATCAGATTTAGATTCATAAAGTGAATTGATCGCTTTATTCAGGTAAATATAATAAGGAGATCCAAGCCAAGGAACAGCAATATCATTTCGTTCCATAAATGTGTTAGCTGGTAAGATGATATCAGCAAATTTAGCTGTTGGATTCATAAATTGTTCATGAGTAACTATAAATTCTAGCGATTTTAAAGCCTTTATTCCTTTGTTTACATTACCATATTGATTTAGGCGATTTGTACCACATATATAAGCCATTTTTATATCCGCAGGATAACCTCCTTTGGTCCCTTGTAAAATCAAATTATAATAATCATTTAAATGAATTCGAGTATTAGCTGGATTAGTTCCACCTTGAAGTTTATATAACGCATCTTTACGCGGCGGAGCATTAAAGTCAACAAGATTATCTTGAGGTCTTAACTTCTTAGATTTTAATTTTTCATCTGTAAATTTGATAGGTCCTACTTTCTTTTTTCCTGCTGAACCAACTCTTTCTCGGCTATAGTATGCCCTCATAAAACCGGAAGCATATCCTCCATTAATTCCAATGTTACCAGTAATAGCACATAAAACATTGGCAGCCCTAGAATATTGCTCGCCAAAGGCGGTTCTTGCAGGCCCCCAACCTGCTATAAGGGCTGCTGGTTTGTTTGTTGCATATTCACGAGCTAATTTTATAATGGTTTCTTCTGGTACAGTAGTAATATCTTCTGCCCATCTAGGTGTTTTTGGTTGTCCGTCTTCATGACCAAGCACATAATCTTTAAAATTACTAAACCCTACAGTATATTTATCGATAAATTGTTGTTCTTGAAGATTTTCAGTTATTATTACATAAGCCATTGATATTAACATCGCAGTATCTGTACCCGGACGGATGGGGATCCAATCATCTGCTAAAATCGCAGCTGAATCCGTAAAAATGGGGTCAATAGCCGTTATTTTAATTCCCTTTTCTCGAGCTTTAGCTAGCCATAAACTTGTTCCTGGATCCCATACTGTATTGGCAGGATTCCAACCCCACATAATTATTAATTTAGAATGGAGTAAATCTTCACGAGCATTCCCCGTCATTATAGTCCCATATGTAGCCATTGAAGCAAAGAGAGCCCCTTCATATGAGGCTGCCCCCCACATACGAGTATACCCTCCAATTTGGTGTAACATCAGAGCAACTGGTGTAATACCATGGAGCATTCCTTGATTTCCACCCCCAGGGACTAATAATATTGCCGAATTTCCAAATTTCTCTTTTATTTCTAAAATTTTAGAAGCTACTTGGCTTAAAGCTTCATCCCATGAGATTTTCTCAAATTTCCCTTCACCACGTTCTCCAACTCGTCGTAGAGGGTATTTAAGCCTTTCATCAGAATATACTCTTTGTCTATAGGCTCTACCTCTTAAACAAGCCCTTAGCTGTGGTTCTTTATCATTGTCTGTTTCAAATCGCGTAATCCTTCCATCCTTTACATGAGCCTTAAGGACACAGCGTCCTCCACAGTCATGACAGCATCCAGTATTTATTATTTTTTCATGACAATCATTCACATCTGCTTTATTATTATTCATTTACGTTATCTTCAAGCTTAATTTTTATTATAATCATGAAATATTTTTTTATATTTTTTTTCTTATTAATAAGATTTATTTTTTTCTTTAAACAATTTTCAAGATTATTTCCTATTGAATAATTTGACAATTTTATTGGAATTGGATCAAAGAAAATTCGAGACTTAATCTTCGCACAGATTTTCTGTTTCAAAATAGGAATTAATCTTTAATTTAAATGATATTGAACTAAGGGATTGGGTCGATCACTTCAATGCTGGATACTTTTATAAAGCTTTTATCGTGGGTACAAATTTTATTAACTGATAATTTTTTCATTGAAGCTAATATGGTTGCATCTCTAGCCCCTATCCCTGTATGTGTAAAATTAGATAATTCATTAAAAACTAAGTCTAAATCATGAAATGTTAAATCGTCGCATATGAAATTCATTGAAGAAAAAAGGTCCCATTTAGGTTTAGCAAGATTAGCTCCTAATCGCTTTACAAGGTAATGCATAACTTCGATCATTACAGGGATATTAATAGCAATTTGACATTGATTATAGATGTTTTCAAAATGATTTTTAACATAAGTGTGTTCTGCTGTAGTTTCGTCGAAAAGGTAAATCCAATAATTTGAATCAATGAAAACTATTGTTGCATTTTCCATGTTTCTTTAATCGACTCCGGAGTTGTTTTTTCTTCAGAGGGTGTTTTGATACAACCAACTAGGTTCTCAAATATTTCTTTTTTAGAAGGATTTTTCTGAAGAGTTATCATATTATCTTGATTAATTTTAATAGTCAGCCTATCTCCTGGCTTTATATTTAAAGAATCTCTTATTTTGGATGGCAATGTTAACCGACCTCTATCATCAATTTCAATCTTTCCCATCTAATTTCCCATTCCCATAAACTTACCCATTATTATATATATAAAATTTTTATTTATATACTTATCTCAAAAAGCCTCTGTTATAGAACCCATATTTTTACTTCTTGACCGTTTTCAACTTTTTTCTTTGCTAATCTTTCTAAATAATTCCATACCAAACTTCTATTAAAATGGTAAGAAGTTAATGAAAGCTATTTTGGAATTTTTCAACTCAAATAGTTCATAACATTATGAACTCATTTTAATTGAAGAAAAGATCTATTAGGGAAATAAAAAACTACTTTTTGGATTCCTTGTCCATCAGTTTAGCAAATGAGCTTTCCTCTTTCACAACGTTAAGGATTAAATGAGTATTTGTGTGTTCTACATTGGCTGAAATATGAATCGATTTTACCATTTCGCTAAGCTCTTGCCGATTTTTAAATCTAGCAAGAATTAGGGCATCGTATGTGCCAGTAATATCATAAACGGCAAAAACATTTGGGTTATTTCCAATTTCTTTTTCTACATCCAACATTTTTCCTTTTGAAACAGTAATCTCTATAATCGCAATTATATTATATCCGAGTTTTTCAAAATCTATTTGAGCTCCATATCCTTTAATAATTCCTCTTTTTTCTAAATTTTCAACATGTTTTTTAATAGTAACAGGAGATTTTTTTAATACACTAGCTATTTTATTAAAAGTCTCTCGACCATCTTCATTTAAGATTCGTAAAATCTCAATGTCAATATCATCAATTGAAGATAACTCAAATTCTTTCATATTTAGACCTCTATCTTTCTATCTTTTATAAATAATACAGTTTATAAAAGGAATTTTTAAAAAATATATATTGCTTTTTTAAAGGTAATATAAACATTATAAAATTTTTTCTTATAAATTAACAATTGAAATATTTGTTTTTTATTTAGGAGTTAGTTTACATAATAAATTTTATTAGTTTTAGATAGTTTTCACAAATTCTTGTCCCCCTCTTAGTGTAGCTTTCTTTTATAATATTAAAATCTTTTTCCAACTGATTTAAATCATGATTTATTAATTCTGCTGATAAATCATGGATTTTCCAAAATAAATCTTCATTTAATTCAAAATGGAACTGAAACCCATAGTTATAGTCACCAATTTTTAATATTTGATTTCTGCAGAGCTTACTAGTGCCTAATAAGGTAGCTCTCTTGATTAGTTTTACTGTTTCGCCATGTAGTTGAAAAACAATAAAACTGTCATTAATATTTTCAAAAACAGGATCTCTTAAACCTTCTTCAGTTAGTTTAATAGTATACCAAAATTTCTCTTTATGCTTAAATCCAACCTCTTCTACTTTATTCTTAAATATTTCTCCTCCATTTACATGTATCATCAATTGTAGTCCTAAACATATACCCAAAATTGGAATTTTCTTATGAAAGGCTAATTTCACATAATACGATTCTTTAATAATCTTTTCTGAGAAATCATTAGCACTATCCGGACCTCCCATTATTATTAAAAGAGCATAATCATCAATTTTAGGAAAATTCAATTTTTTAGACAAGTCGATAACATCATAGGGAAGATAATATCTATTGATTACATCAATTAACAAACCTGGTTCCTCATGGGATATATTTTTAAGTATTAATATTCTTTTACTCATTATTTCCTCTAATTTTCTAAGTTAATTGAAATTAAAATTTTAGCCGTTTAAGTACTGGATAACGTCTTCCTATACCAAATGCACTTTTACTAACTTTTATTGATTGAACTAGCTGTCTGCGTTTGAACTCAGAGTTTAAATACAGTTTTCTTACCTTCAGTATTGTTTTAAAATCAATTCCTTTTTCTTTCAAATGTTCAAATTCAGCACCTATTCCATTCTCTATAATTTCTTTTAAAATTAAATCAAGAATTTCATATATGGGTAGATTATCGCTATCTTTCTGATTTTTTCGCAATTCTGCTGTTGGAGGTCTTTCTATAATGCCTATTGGAATTTCTATTTTTTCTCGATTAATATATTCACATATATCATAAATTTGAACTTTCAAAAGATCTCCAGGAATATTTTTTCCACCATTTGTGTCTCCATAAAGAGTACAGTACCCAACACCAATTTCTGATTTATTTCCAGTTGATACTAGCAACCAATTAAATTTATTTGAATAATACATTAAAATTGTAGCTCTTATTCTAGCTTGTAAGTTTTCATCTGCAACGTCGAATATTTGCTTTCCTAGATTTTCTTTTATATTTAATTCATATCTTTCAAATAAATCATCAATAGGATGAATATATAATTTAATTTTTAGATTCTTACAAAGTTTTTGAGCAAGATCAATGCTTTCCTGAGAAGTAAATCTTGTAGGCATCATTATTGCAGTGACTTTTTCAGAACCAAGCGCTTTTACACATATATAAGCAGTAAATGCTGAATCTATTCCTCCGCTAAGCCCTAACACAACTCCCTTAAACACTCCACTTTTATGATAATAATCAAATAAGTTTAATTCTAACGCTTTAACAGTATTCTCCCTCCAATCAACTTTATATGATTTTTCATCAACAGGTTGCACTTTTTCCATGGGAATTTCAACCAAACATACATCTTCTTCAAAAGCTTTAGCCTTAAATACAATTTGACCAAATTTATTTGTTATAAAACTTTGACCATCATATACTATTTCATCAATACCTCCAACCATATTAAGGTATATGATAGAAACAGAGAGTTTTTTAGATTGTCTTTTTATTAAATCTTTTCTTAAATTAAATTTATTGATGTGAAACGGCGAAGCATTTATAACAGTTAAAATTTCTGCTCCGTTTGAAACTAAATTTTTAGATACTTTGTTATTGTAGGTTTCATCCCAAATATCTTCACATACTAATATTCCAACTTTAACTCCTTTAATCTCTACAGGTTTAAATTTATTATCAAAAGAAAAATATCGCCTTTCATCAAAAACATCGTAATTTGGTATTAAACGCTTATTTTCAATATATTTAATTTTGTTACCTTCAATAACTATTGCTGAATTATAAAAAGGTTGAAATGAATCTCTCAATTCGAGAGGCTCTGTAAATGTGCCTATAATTATTGTTGCTCTTGAATTCAAATTTTTAATTTTCTCAACTGATTCAAGATTAAGTTTTCTTATTATAGGATCAAAGATATGATCCATCAATGGATATCCAACTAAAGCCATTTCAGGAAAAATGATCAGATCTACATTTTGATGATTTTTTACAATTTTAATAACTTTTTCAAGGTTATAATCTATATCACCTACAATAGGATTTATTTGACCAAGAACAACGCTTAAATTTCTCATTAACATTAATAGACCCTTATCTTTGCAAATTTAATAATTTTATTTTGAACTAAGATTCATTTAATTTGACATAAAATTTAATTATATAAACATTAATTTTGTCGGGCATATAATTTTTATTTTTTATTTAAAATGCTGAATATTATTACATTATATGAAAAACTTTATAAACTTTTGTTCACATTTTATATTAAATAATAAAAATGGTATACTATTCCCATTTTAAAAATGTTAAAGAATAAAAAATAAACGAAAAAAATAGAAAAATGCCACTAAAATGTCCAGTATGTGAAAAGGAATTTCATTATGAAAGTAAAATTTGTCAGGAATGTGAAGATTATTCAATTTATAGCGGTTTGATTAATAGAGAAGGAACTAATATTCAAAAATGGAATTGTGGAGTTTTTTTAGGATTTAATAGTTCAGCCTTTAGAAACACTAAAATTTATGATTCTTCTGTCAAAATTATCTCTGAACCTAAAAAGATGAATACTAAAAAACAAAAAATCGAATATTGGAATTGTGATATAAAAAAGGGTAATAATCCATATACAAATATAGAACTTTCTAAGAAACTTGATCCAATTTCATTAGTTGATGAATTTATAATTGATAAGAAGAAATTTAATTATTCACTAATTTTTGAATAATATAATAATGGGAAATATATAGTTTGTAATTCTTTTAAAATTCAAATTTCTTTATCAGAAGAAAAAAGAATATGATTGAAAAAAACAACCCTAAAAGGAAAGAATATTGTGATAAGGTAATAAAGAAGGTGAAGGAGGAAGATATTAAATTTATCTACCTTCAATTTACCGATATCCATGGTATCATCAAAAGTTTTGAAATCAATTCAAAAAGGATTGAGGATATATTTGATGTTGGAGAAAGCTTTGACGGGAGTTCCATAACAGGTTATGGTGCTATTGAAGAGAGTGATAAAGTTGCCCTTCCTGATCCTAGTACATTTTATGTTTTACCATGGAGAAAGGAAAATAAGGTTGCACGTGTGATTTGTGATATCTATAAGCCGGATGGAGAGCGTTATGAAGGAGATCCGCGTGGAGTTTTACAAAGAGCAGTGAAAAAGGCAGAAGAACTTGGTTACGACTATTATTGTGCTCCTGAAATGGAATTTTTTATATTAACTCCAGATACAAAACAAGCTTATAAACCATCTGATATGCGAGGTTATTTCGATTATGATCCTTATGACATCAACGAAATGATACGATACACAATAGCCGAGTATTGCGATGCAATGGGGATTTCTGTAGAATGCATTCATCATGAAGTTGCTTTTGGACAACATGAGATAGATTTTCGTTATGATAAAGCTATTGATACGGCAGATAATACAATTACAATCAAAACAATAGTAAAAACCGTCGCAGCACAGCAGAATTTAATTGGGACTTTTATGGCTAAGCCATTTGAAGGCATTAATGGTTCGGGAATGCACGTTCATCAGTCTTTATGGGAAGATGGTAAAAACGTATTTTATGATGAAAATGACCCAGATAACATTTCCATTCTGATGAAAAAATGGATTGCAGGGCAATTGAAGCATGCACCAGCAATGTGTGCTGTTCTAAGCAGTTGGCCTAACTCCTATAAGAGACTCGTACCTGGATATGAAGCACCCGTTTATCTAGCTTGGGGTTTTAGGAATCGATCCCCATTGATTAGAGTTCCCGATTTCCATGGAAAACCAAACTCCGCTCGTAATGAAATCAGGTGCCCAGATCCCTCGGGAAATCCATATCTTCAATTTGCGGTGTTAATACGTTCAGGCTTGGAAGGATTATTATCAGATGATATAGAAATACCTGATCCGACAGATAGGAATGTTTACCATTTATCATCAAAAGAAATGGAAAAAGAAGGAATTATTTCTTTACCAGGAAGTCTAGGTACAGCATTAAAAGAATTTAAAAATTCAGAACTGATGAAAGATGTGTTTTCAGAAATAGCATTTAAAAACTATTATTATGCTAAGCTAGAAGAAAATGATGCTTATCGTTTAGTTGTTAGTGAATGGGAGCGAAATAGATATATAAGATTATAATCTTCGGTTTTCAACTGAACAAACTTTTAATAATTTTATTTATAACAAGTGAGAAGATAATATTTATAATTATTTAACTGTTCGTGAATGGGAGCTAAGGTTTGGTCGATGCATGGAAAAATCTTAAAAGTATTCCATGACCAAGAAACTATACTTAAAGACTTTCTAAATCCTCTAATGAATATACAATATCATTCGCCCGCAGTTAAATCAGATATTTTACTCAAAGATCTAAAGATAAGTGCCATTTCGGATGATGGCATAATCATGGGCGTTAGACATAATTAATATTCTGTTGAAAATCTTTAATTCTACCCCGAATCAATAAAAATGAAACTGGATTGGATGGAAATACTAAAAAATTTCTTAGAATTATAAAATTTCTATAATAGTGAAACTTTGAAGTAAATAAATATTAAAGGTTAAATAACTACATTAATAATAGTGACTATTCATGAGTAATATTAATAAAAAAGATTTACATGATCTTATCGAGAGAATGCCAGATAATTTTACTTTAGAGGATTTACAGTATCGCCTATTCGTTCTTCAAAAATTGGAAAAGGCTGAACACCAATTAAAACAAGGGTGTAAAACTTATAATCTCGATGAGATGAGAGAATTAGTAAAAAATTGGCGTGGAGAGAAAGAGCAAAAGATGGAAGAAAATATTATTTAATTTTTATAATCTCACCCAAAATATGATTGAAATTGAATTCCATCCTATTGCTAAAGAAGATATTAAAGACCTATATGATTATTTTTCCCGTTATTCATTACAATATGCGGATTCCTTTCTAGAAGGTCTTTATGATCAAATAGAAAAATTAAAAAGATTCCCAGAATTAGGAATGAAATACCCAGAAAATGAGAAATATCGCCAATTAATTTATCAAAACTTTAGAATTCTTTATTTATTTAAAAAAGAAGAAGAGAAAATCATTATAATGATTGTTGTACATTGTTCTAGACAATTAAAACTTTAAAAATTGTTTAAAAACTAACTCCATATCAATCGTTATTAAATGTTTTTTCAGAAATTTCTGCTTCCGTTGCCTTTGGTTCGAATTTAACAATTAAAAACTATTATTATGCTAAGCTAGAAGAAAATGATGCTTATCGTTTAGTTGTTAGTGAATGGGAGCGAAATAGATATATAAGATTATAATCTTCGGTTTTCAACTGAACAAACTTTTAATAATTTTATTTATAACAAGTGAGAAGATAATATTTATATTATTTAACTGTTCGTGAATGGGAGCGAACGCAATACATAACTCGTCTATAGGCTTTTTTCATTTTTATAAATTAAGAGAAACGAGTAATTACTAAAAAAACGTAAATTACAGTGATAATAATCCAAATAAGAAAACTTGTAATATAATAAAAAAGCCCCTTCATGTTTCTCACACCTTTAAAGATAACAGTGTAAGAGAAACATCCTAATACAACTGAAAAAGAAATTGGATGGTAGATAAACTCAAAGGCTTTTTTGAGGAAATTATAAGTAGAATAATATTCAACCCATTCTGAAAAAAAATCTCCACTGGTTAAGTCTTCAACCCAAAGAACAACAAAATTTATCGCAAACCACATTAACAAAGACAATAAGGGGATTGCTACAACTCCAATGATTAAGTAAAATTTTAAATCTTTTTTAATTTCAACTAAGCTAGAACACTCTGGACATAATCCCCGATAATTTTTTTTCTGTGTAGCGGTAATTTCTCTATCGCAAGTTCTGCAATAGAATTTCTTTTCTCCAGCCATTGGTTTACGTTCCAAATAGGGTATTTTTTTTTTTACAATTAAAATTTAGGCTAATAATCTTAAAGTTACATTAATAATAATATATAAATAAATCATAAGTAATTAATATAGACCAAAACTAGTAATTTTAATCAAATGAGTGTAAAAAATAACCAACCTACTAATGATGAGAACGAGAGATGGAAAATTAAATTACATAAAGAAAAGGCATTAAAAAGAAAAAAGCAAAATAACAGAATAGGTGTACTTAAAATTGTTGCGTGGATGCTTCTTTTTGGGTTACCACTTCTTTTTCAATATGCTTATTTTACCTCGCTGAAAAATATTTCATTTTCTGTGGACCTGGGATTATCACCT
>LAZR01002114.1_pt1 | contig 11845 bp, 19 predicted proteins | sample 329461 | NCBI WGS metagenome assembly LAZR01 (sample SAMN03002196, study PRJNA259156) | marine sediment metagenome | biome: sea floor; feature: Hydrothermal impacted sediments; material: marine sediment; isolation source: Loki non-amplified sample from Loki's castle hydrothermal vent sediment ...
GACTATCTACGAAATCTTTTCTTCTTTTGGCTCCACTTGATAAATACATTATAATATTATATTGTATTGGTGTAAGATCAGGTGTTATTTGTTTTAATATTTTTTCCATTTAGTTTTCACTTTTTTCTTTTAATAATTTTATTAAAATATCTCCGTGGCATGGCTCTGGCTTACACCAGCAACCCAATACTTTATTTTTTAGTTCATGTAGTGCATTCCATAATCTTACATTATTTCTTATATGTTTTTCATAAAGTTCTAAAGCCTTTTTAAGACCAAATTTTTTAACTCTAAAAGGATTATGCCATTTACTTTGTGAGAATCTGGCATTAGGATAATATAATCCACGACCAATATAAATGTCATAATATGGTCGTATTCCATTAACTATTCCTATATTTACTACTTTTTCCAATTTAATTCAACCTTTTTAGTTTAACTTTTAATTAGGACAGATGTGGATACATAAAAATAAAATTTTGAGTTGGTTTGAATTTAATCATTAGTATCCACATCTGATTTTTTAATATATTTTTCAATTTCTATTATATTACAGGTTTTTTTTCTTAATAATTTAATTTCGTCATCAGTAAGTTCCATTATCCAATTTACCTTTTCTATATAATTTCTTTTAGGTTTATTTTTTGATATATTTCCTAAAAATATATTATAGAACCATGGTTGATTGGATCTTTTTGATGGATTTTTGACAGCACACAATTTTTTCTTTTTTTTATATATTGGTGTGTCAATGTTATTAACTTCCAATATACTAACTTTTATTTCTTTTGTATATAGTTATTTAAAGACTATTTTAATATTTAAATTTATTTATTTTTTATGTTCAAGTGTATTTCTAATAGTTTAAGAAAAATAATATAAAACATCTTTCATTTTACATAAAATATTACACATTCCGTAGTTTTTTATTTGAGTGCAAGATATATAATAATCATTTTCTATTATGTCATCTGTTTGATATTCTATTTTACTTTTTTGTCGTGATGTTGGTCTATAATTGTTAAAGATTACACCACAGGTATGGTATAATCTGTCTGGAGTTAAAATTAATTTCAATACTTCTATTATTTCTTTTTTGCTGAGTCCACAACGATATAAAAAAGTTATTATAAGATATCTTTCATTATAGTTCAGCTTTTGGGTTTCTTTTAAGAAATATTTCATACATGGTGGTATTTCTTTCCATAAAATACCTAAAGATTCGAGAAGCTCTTTAATATCCGACGAATAATTTTCTAAATTTAGTTCTAATATTTCTGAACATTTTTCTAAAATATCAGAACGATCATAAGACTCATCAAAATACATTAATTTATTCCCTAAATAATGGATTTTGTTTTCTTGTTCTTTTGCTTTTATTTTTATCCTTACTATTCCCATATCTAAATCTTGTTCGTCTAAAGATGTACAAAATAACTTTCTTTTAGGATTATAAGTTCCTATTACACGTGCCATCTGGGAAAGTTTTAGTGGACTATGTGGATCCCATATTTTTCTTATTCTTTCTTTTCCATTTATATCTATATATTTTTCTTCATCTTTACAAACCAGTTTATTTATATAATCAATAGCATTTCTACAAAAGTATTTTTTATTTTCTGGTCTATTCCATATATAACTATATAGATGAAAACCACCACCACTATAAACATAAATACGTAAAATTTTATCCTTTCTTAAGATCAGTTCTAATTCATAAGCTTTTTCATATAATAATTGTTCTGCTATTGGTAATTTTTCTTTTGTATATTTTTTGAGTTTATCTTTTTTTTCTTTAAGTTTTTTAATTTCTGTTTCTTCTATTTTCTTAAAGTCAGGATTCTGTTCATAAAAATCCTTATAATCTACAAAATCTTTAGTATCCATATCAATATATAATTTATCAACGACAGCTGATTCAGAATCTATTCTATATTTTCCGTTCGATCCTTCTTTTAAATATGTATAAGCAAAAACACTTATAAAAACATCATTATATCCATTATCTCTATTAACAAGATTTAGAAATTCTTTTTTGGAGTACACTACTTTATTAGATTTTCCATATCTACGTGGATATTGTTCGTAAAGACCAAATATTTTCATAACCAATGACGTAACCCTGATTTTGTTAAGTTAATACTATTTAATCTACTTTCAATATCTTCTTTATAGATTGGATTAATTTCATAACCAATCCAAGGAATATTTAATTTTTTACAGACTTCGGCAGTTGTTCCACTTCCAATAAAAGGATCAATTACAGATTTGGGTTTTAATCTTAATATTAAATCTTCCCAAAAAGCATATCTTAAGGGACAAGGATGGATTAAGTTTTTATGTCTTGCATTCTTTCTTAAAAAACCACTATTTACATAATAATCAAAAAAATTATTATTCATTCTGTTGGTTTTTCCATAAAATATTAAAGTGGCAATCATATTTTTATAAGCAATTGGACTTAAAGTTCTTGCATTTCTTTTTAAACAAAAAGCATATCCTTTAGGAATTTTTATATTACACCACATTGGAATGTTTTTTTCTCCTATTTGTAATACAATTCCATTACAAATCCTTTCTAACTGTTTAAACCAAGAGATACACCAATCTTCATAATCTGTTTTATTATCATCGTATGCTTTTTTATTTAGATTAATACTTCTATGTTTTGAATCTTTTTTTCTACTTGATATTTGTATATTTACATTGAAAGGAATATCAGTTATGCATAAATCGATAGATTTATCTGGGAGTGATGGTAATCCTTTTTCTTTGTTCATACAATCTATATATTGAACTGTTCCCCATGGAATATTTATAACCAACCTAATACACCAGATTTTGTTCTGTTTATTTGTTTTAATCTTTTAACACTTGCCAAATAATATTCTTCATTAATTTCTATGCCTAAACATTTTCTATTTAACATTTTACAAGCAAAATTTGTAGTTCCAGTGCCAGAAAAAGGATCTAAAACCATATCTCCAATATTTGAGGAAATTTTAACAAAATGTTTAATTAGTTTTAAAGGTTTTTGCGTTGGATGAAGTGTTCCACCATCTTTATTTTTTAGTCTTCTTTTTCCTAAAACTATTGGTAATTCCATAAAATCATGCATTTCTGTTTGTTTTAAAAAATTAAAGGTATAATTTCCTTTAGTAAATATTAAAGTCGTTTCCACTGTTGATCTGAAATGTCTTTTTCTAACCTGTAACATAGGATTGATTTTATGCCAATAAAATGTATCAAAATAGGATAAACCATATTTTTTACAAATATTAATGAGATCGTTTGAAAACTGCTCAGCATAAGAAATATACATTGTTGAGTCTTTTTTCATTAAATCAGATACTAATTTAATCCATTTTTCAGTAAATATAGCAAAATCATCATAAGAATCAAATAAATCAAACCCTGCTTTTCTTACGAAGTCTTTTCTGTTATTTAGTTTAATATTTTCTTTGGTTAATCTATATTGTGGTGGATCCGTTAAAACTAAGTCTACTTGCTCATCCACTGATTCTAAAATATCCAGGCAGTTTCCTAAGATAAATTCGTTCTTATTTATTTTAGCCAATATTCTACACCACTTTTCGTTGTATTTATACTGCTCATTCTTAAATTAATATCACTTTGGTATATTTTGTTTATTTCATAACCAAGCCATGGTATTTTTAGTATTTCACATGCCTCACCATATGATCCACTTCCGAGAAAAGGATCCAACACGGATTTCGGTTTTAATTGTTTGAATAATATTAAAGGTATTTGAGTACCTTTTGGTGTTGGATGTTTTCCTTTCCAATTTGATAAAAATCCCCATCTTAAAAGTTGGTTTGGAATTACTATTGATATTATATTATACTTAAGTTTATTTTCAAGTTTTTTAGCATAAACCAAATACGTTGATTTTCTGTTAAATATTGCTACTTTTGAACTCGAATAACCATTAACCCATTGGATAGTTATATCTCCTATTGGATTGGTGTTCCTAATCCACCAATATTTATGTGTTTCAGATAATACTAAGATCTGATATTTCGTGACTCTTTTAAGTTGATTAAACCATAATAAATTCCATTCAGGATCGAAGTTATCTTTATAATAAAGTTTCTTGTTGGTATTGACTTTAAGCATAGAAGTGTGATATTTTCTTTTGGTATGAATTCTATTATGTACATCAACTCCCCATGGTGAGTCAGTGAATCCTAAATCGAAAGCGTCATCCTTTAGTGATGGCATACCATGATCTTCATCTAAGCAATCACAGAATTTTGCTGAGCCATAATTATATTTACTTATTATCAAATTTATTTTAACTCCTCAGCTTAAAGCTTATTAAACATTTCAAAAATTTAAATAATCTATATCTAAATGTCGTAAAAATAGCAACATTAAATATATCACATATAATATCAAAAATAAAATGTTTAAATTCAATGAAAATAAATTTTGGATAATATTTAGGAAGATTAAATTTATATGGGAATGTATATTTGCAATATGCATCGTAATAAAACCCTATTATATTTTCTTCTTCTGCCTTTTTTAAATTTAATACTATATCTATTGTTTTAGCACTATTTTTAACAATTTTGTAATGTATGACTTCATGGAAAACAATTTTTTTAAATAAATTTACTACTTTTTTATCTATTTTCAAATTATACATGTTTATTTTCCACCAATATCTAATATCTTCTTTTAGTTTGTCTAAAAGACTATATAAACTATTCATCACCATGGTACTCTTGATATTACATTTTATTTCGTTCATAATCTTCTGGAGTTTTTGTTAATTTTTCCAAATCTTTCTGCAAATCTTTCTGTTAATTTTTCCAAATCTTTTTCAAAAATTGTATCAACATAATCAGTTTTATAATCTTTTTCAATTTCTTTTCTTTCTTCTGGTGTAAGATTATCTAAACGATGTTTAAATTTTTTATAACAATCTTCACAGATAATATCAATAGGAAATTCTCTATTTGGATCATTTGGAAAGTTTTCTTTATACTCCTTATCACGTTCTTCATCTGACCATTTTTTCATCCAAATCCCGCCACATTCGACACATAGAAACCATTTCTTTGGAAATAACTTTAGCATTAATTTTCTAAATAATTTCAATTTAATCAATAATACTCAACCTCTCTTTTTTTCCTAATCTAATAAAATGACCAATAGTGTTCATCGTTCCTCCTCTTCTGTATAATGGAAATCCATATAAGTAATCAGATTTTATTGCAATAAGTTCATTTCTTTCAAAAAATATATCATCTCCTTTTATTTTATATTCATCTTTATTAGGATAATATATTAAAATAGGTATCCCTAATGTTCTACATGCCCATTGTACATCATCATCTATTCCATTTGCTCCTCCAGAAACTGCTATAATATTTCTATGTTTTTCCCTTTTTTCAAATAATATTTTTCTTATTTTTATTTTTTCAGTTCTTAGTCTGCTTCCTACTATTCCTATGTAGATTACAGATTTAAATTGATTTATCATAAAGCTCATAAAGTTTTTGTGTCCTCATATTTAATGTATTTGACTTGACATAATTTTTTATATATTTCTTCATAATTTCTATTTTAAATTCAAACCTTTCACATATTGGACATCGTATAAAACGGAACAATGGACTTTTAACTTTTGCATAATTAAGTGCAAGATATTCATTACATTGATTACAAGTTATTTTACAAGTATGGCATGCATGATGAGATCCTTTTATAACTTCTATTTTAAATTTTGAATTTCCACATTCTGGGCATTGTATAAAAGAATCTTTAATTTTTGAAGAACTAATAGACATGTATTTACTACATCCACAACAAATTATTTTATAACCCATTTTATTTAACTCCTGTGTATATTTCTGGATAATATTCGCAAACATAAGTAAGATCGTAATTATGGCATTTCCATTTATCTTTTTTTGGCACTTTAGGAAATTTAGAAATCTGTATTTTTCTTATAAAACCTAAAACTTCTTTTTCAAGTGAATAGCCTGGTGTTTTAGACTTATTAAAAAACAATGAATCTTTAAGAAAGAATATCCCTATTTCTTTACAACTGTGACCAATATGTGGTAAACAAATAGAATATCTATTTAGTTGTGGAACGTGGCTCTCAAATTTTTTTTCATTACAATCTTTATCTGTTTTCCAGTCTACTAAAATATTACCAGTAGGATTCCAGAATAGTGCATCTATAACAAATCCAAATGTAATATCACTTGTTATAGAGATTTTTCCATATTTTTCAGAAACATACTTATGGTTTTTTTCATCGATTATTGGAAAAAACAATTTATTAATAATTTTATAGTCTTTTCCATATTTTTTTATGTATGAATTAATTCTTCTTATCTGAAAATTAATAAAATTTGAGAAATACAACTGAAATTTTATACTGTTTTCTGAAATTAATCCTTTAACTCTTTTAATAGTGTTGATATAATAATTTTCTAAGTGTATAAGATACTTATCTAAATCAAGATTATATCTTTCCCAAAAAATATGTATTTCTTTATGACATACACTTCCAAGTTTTAATGCTGGATGTGGTGGAACTGGTGAAGGAATCCCTTCTATTTCTTTTATTTTATATTTTCTATTACACCAATCATAACTATCCATTAAACTACTACTTATTTTAGTTTTTTTCATTTTTAATCTCCTTTAATGAATTTATATCATCACACACAGGACAGTAAGTAATTTTCTTATCAAAATTTAGTGATAAATAACAACCACAAGTGTGACAACATTTTTCTTTTTTATTTTCTCTTCTTAACGTTAATCTTCTCAGTAATTTCATTTTTTACTTTAATTGTTCTAATTTTTTTTTATTTTTAATTAATTTTCTGCCTACTGATGAAGAAGAAAGTCCTTTTGTTCTGTTAATTTTACCACAGTATTTACATTTAATTGTTTGATAATACATAGCTTTAAATTTCTTACCACAAAATAAAAATACACATTTATGTTTTATAGTTTTTTTAAGTTCTAATTGCTCCTTTTCCTTTAAATTTCTAATTTTCTTTTCTAATTTTCTTTTTGTTTTCAATTTTCTTTTTGTTTTCATTTTTAAACCTCTTTTTTCATTATTTTAATGATCTTTTCTGAATTAGTTAATACTTTATTTAACCTTTTTTTATCAATCAAAAAATCGTTTTTTCCCAGTGTTTCTTTATTTTTAAATTTATCCATAAAATCAAATAAATTAGTTTCTTTTAATCCATCTTCAATTTCTGACATTTTTATTCTCACAACATCAAGAGTTTTTTCAAGTTTATTAAAAACTGTTTTTTCCATCATTCTTTCTTTATCAATGATAAAAATTCCTTCTGGAACTTTCATTCCTTCTTCTACACATAGTACATCAGTATGTGGGTATTTCATTTTTAATGTCTCATCAACTTTTCCTTTTACTTCTTTAATATAAATCAATTTTGGTTTGGAACCAGCACGAAAATTAGTATTTAGGTATTTATTGGCATATTCACATCCTCTTAGATGTGCACTTGTCACCTTATAATCCTTAAATTGTTTATTTATTTTTTTAGGTATTCCAATTATAAGCAGATTATCTTCTGTAAATTTATTTGGATATTCTTTTCTTATTTTATATAATATTTTTTTTTTTATTTCTTTCCATCCTAAAGTTCTCGTTTTATTTATCAGACCAAATATTTCTTTTTGTACTTTATCTGTTAGATCACTACTGTCTGTTCTTCTTGTTTCAAATCCTTTTACAAGCAAACTATTTTCTTCTTTTATATAATTACCATCTGCCCATAAAATATGTCCAAAATACTTCTTCTTTTTTCCTATACTTACAAATACATCTAATATCTTTTCTAATCCTATTTCAAATTGGTGTGTTTCTAAATTTAGTTCTTTAGCATATTTATCAAACCCAACTTGTATCCATTTGCAAATTTCTTCAGATATTTTTTTGGCGATTTCTACATCTTCTATATTTTTTAGCCACACAAAAATTGAATCAGTATCTCCATAAATAACCTTAAGTTTTACTATTGTTTTAGCACCAAATTTTGTTGTATATTCAGCAGATAATAATATTTCTTTTTGTCCAGTTAATCTACATGAATCTGCACATATTGGGTTAAGGATAATTGAGTTATCATAGTCAGCTTGACCTGTAACAGCATTTATTATATCTTTTACTGTTTGCCTTTTTTTATTCATATCATTATATTTATCAGAACCAAATTCAAACTTATCTCTTTCTTTTTCTATACGATCTCTAATCATATAGAAAAATTTAAAGGCAAATGGAATAAATCCTATTGGTTCTTTAACATAATATACATCATTTTCTTTACAATAATTATATTTGTCCTTTTCTTTTTGGTCTATTATTTTAACTAAAGTTTCTGGTGAAATATTCAAGCTTTCTATTATTTTTGGATATTCTTTTTTAAGATCAAGTATTATCATAAGACCTTTACGATAAAATCCTTTTTGACTCTCAAGTACTAATGCACCTGCTGCACTCTCAAATTTCATTCTTTTTTTAGTGTTAAAAGCAATTTTATATTTATTTTTTAATATTTGTTTTTCATAAATAGGTTTAATAAAATTTAAAACACTTTCAATAAGATTGGAAGTAAAAAATATAAATTCAGGATTAGTACCAGTAAATTTCTCAAATCCTTCTGCCATGTTCATTAATTCAAGTTCTTCTTCTAATAAAATACATAATTCTACATCTGTTAAACAGTATTTTTTAAATTTATCCCAATCATTATCATACCAATCTTCATTTATAATACTTCCAGATGTTTTAGTTATTTTATGGTTATCATCTCTTTTCAGATGTGATTCAGCTATTTTTTTAAGTGAATTAGCATGACGATGTGTTCCCATATATTTTGCATATGTTTTAGGAAGGTCATATATTATACTTCCTCTTATTTTGGCTCTTCCATGACTCAAATACACCTCTTGAAGTGGGCTTAAGTAATTATAACTAACTTTTAGTGTTCTACATCTATTTATAATATAAAGAAGATCAAAAGTTTCTACAAAGAACCCTGAATAGATATCTGGACTTAAATCTTTAACAAGTTTCATAAATGCTCTAATCATTACTTTTTCATTGTTAAAATCAAGATATCTACATTTCCATTTTCTTCCACTTTCATCTGAAATAAAATTTCCTTCTTTTACAGTAAATCTTTGAGTTCCAAAATGTTTTTTGAGTAATAAATATAATTTTTTATCAGTTTTATTTTTAATTTCTTCTAAAGGTATTATTTTAACCTTTTTATGATAAAAAAAAGAATAAAATTTATTTTTATAGTAATCATAACATCCAAACATTTGAATAGGACTTGATCCTTTTTTAATTACTAAATCAAATGGTTCTATTTCATCATAATTAATTTCTATATCTAATGTGAATCTTCTTCTCAATTTTCAACACCTCTTATTTTAACCAATAATATAATCCTGATTCTTTTAAGTTAATTTCATTTAATAAATTATTAATATCTTGAGAATAAATTTTATCAATTTCATATCCAAGCCAAGGTATATTTAGTTTTTTACAAACAAAAGCAGTGGTTCCCGAACCGATAAATGGATCTATAACAGATTTTGGTTTGAGTTGAGATATAAAATCTAATACAAATTGTTCATTCATAGGGCAGGGATGTAAACATTCTCGTTTTCTTAACCATCCCCAATTTGATATATATTCAAAACAATCTCGTTTTAATCTATTTTTAGGTTTTCCATAAATAAGAACTGGAAAAATAGTTCTATTATATGTGGATTTCCCACCACTTGGAGAGTTAATTTTATATAAATATATAGTATCATATGGATGTTCTATATCATGCCACATATCTATATTCATACCACCACAATGTATTGCTATTATTTCACATATTCTTTTGAGTTGTTTAAACCATTCTTTACACCATTTGGTGTATTTAGATTCTTCCATATCATCTTTATAAATTACACTTTCTTTATTATTAGTATAGTACGAAATATTGAATGGTGGATCAACAAATCCTAACTCTATACTATTATCTGGAATAGTAGAAAGACCGTTGATTTTATTCAAACAATCATCGTAAATTATTTTATCCCATTCAATCATCATAATCCCATGTTTTTGTATTAAGTGCAAATTTATATTTTTTTAATATTTTAAAATAATAATTACAAATTTCACAACTTCCTTCTTTTTGTTCAATTGGACAGTCTTCTATGTATATATCAGACATGTGCTTTATAACTTTTTCAAAATCCATTTTTATAAACCTCTTCTAAATTTTTTTCTTTCATAGAAAGAATTTCCATAATCTAAAGCATTCATGATACCCTCATAAGCAAATTCTTTAAGAACACACCAAAAAACAACTAATGCTACCTTTTCATAATCTTTATTATGTAATGCTTCTGAAAATAATTTTCCAGATTTTTCTATTGCTTCACTTTTCCTTTTCTTTCTTGGTATTACATACATTTTAATGAATCTTTATATTAAGTTTTTTATATAGTATATTTCTTATGTTTTTAAGATAAAATTCATCATCACAGAGCTTATGTTCTATTGGATTCTCACTACATTTATTAATATAACCACCAACAAGCATAGAAAGAGCACCACAATCTGGACATAGGTGATTTTCCCATCTATTTATCATTTCTAATATTTTATCTTCTAAATAACTCATTTTTCTTTAAAACCTCTGTTTAATATAATTATAATATTGATTAGCAACCTTTTTCCATGTATTTTCTTTTGCCAATTTCAATCCTCTATCTATCATAATACGTTGAACATTTCTATTTAAAGAAAATGACATAATTTTAGCTGATAACGATAAAGAATTTCCAACTGTAAAATATCTAACACAATTTTTATATATTTCTTTAAATACAGGAATATCAGAACATATCACAGGTGTTCCACATGATAATGCTTCCATTATTGATAATCCATAACCCTCATAAGAAGAAGGAGAAACAAATAAATCTACAGCATTATATAACATATTTAAATCAACATCGGAAATCTCTGAAATATAAATAATATTAAATTCTAAATCTAATTTTTTTATCTCATCTAAATACTCAGGGTTTCCAACTCTATAAAGGATAATATCTTTAATATATTTCTTAACACTATAAAGAGCATATAGAAGAGTCATAAAATCTTTTCTTCCACTCTCAGTACCAACATGTAAGATTTTAAACCTTTTTATAGGATTAGTGATATCAATTGGATGAAAAACTTCTCTATTTACACCACATTTGATAACAGTAATTCTATTTTCATCAATTCTTAATTTATTAATCGCTTCATTTTTACTAAATTCTGAAATTGAAATAATATGCTTACATTTTTTTAATCCTTTCAATCTCATTTTATTTATTATTGATGAATTTTTTAATCCTTTATGTTTAATAAAATTATATATATCCAATAAATGGATTATTGTCATATCTGGATCTAATTTTCGAGCCAAATCAGATAAATGTTGTACAATAATATGATTTATTGTGTCTTTATCTTCTGTTTTTCTAAGATGTTGTGGATATTTTATAAGACGTTTTATGAAATGATCAATAAAAGTTTTTGGTGGTTTATAACAATCATAAAAGAATTCTGTATTTTTGTATAAGAATTTATCCATTTCAATTTGGATTCTACTATATCCATTTATGAAGGTTAGATCTCTTCCAGCAATCTTTCTAATTTTTAACATAGATTTTATGTTCTTAATTTATTTTTGATTCTTATCAACCACCAGTATATTCCTTTCTTTTTCTTGATATTATACATTATATAAAG
>LAZR01002115.1_pt1 | contig 11844 bp, 11 predicted proteins | sample 329461 | NCBI WGS metagenome assembly LAZR01 (sample SAMN03002196, study PRJNA259156) | marine sediment metagenome | biome: sea floor; feature: Hydrothermal impacted sediments; material: marine sediment; isolation source: Loki non-amplified sample from Loki's castle hydrothermal vent sediment ...
TATAAGTTCCTTTAAGATCGAGAGTATAATATCCTTCATTCATATCTTCGAGAAGTTTTCTATATTTTTTTTCGGATTCTTCTAATTTCTGTTCTGCCTCCTTACGGTCAGTAATATCCCGAATAAGACCAAAAAATCCCACCTTATTTCCTTCAGAATCGTATTTTAAATCAATTAATCCTTCAAGAAATAGTTGTTTTCCCTTATTTGTTGTCATTTTAGCGAAATTAGAATGAGGGACGGGAATACCAGTTTTATGAACTTGATTAAATAATCTAAAAATCTCTTTAGATGATTTTTCGTCAAAAACAATTCGATAATTCTTTCCTAATAATTCTTCCTTTGAATATCCTATTGTTTTACAAAAATAATCGTTCACGAAAGTATAATTTCCTTTAAAGTCAGCTTCATTATAACCTACCATCATATTTTCAAGTAGTTTTCTATATTTTTTTTCGGAGTCTTTTAATTTCTGTTCTGCTATTACTTTTTCGGTAACATCTCTTACAAAACCATAAAATCCGATCTTAGTTCCATCAGAATCGTATATTAAATCAATTATTCCTTCGAGAAATACCTGTTTTCCCTTACTTGTTAACAGTTTAGCGAAATTAGTATGAGGAGGGGTAATTCCTGACTTAGAAATTTGGTTGAATAGCTTAAATAACTTTTTAGAAGACTTTTCGTCAAAAATAAGGCAATAATTCTTTCCCAATAATTCTTTCCTAGTATATCCTATTATTTTACAAAAATAATCGTTCACGAAAGTGAAATTTCCCTTTAGGCCGGCAGTATAATATCCTTCCCTTATTTCTTCGGGAATATTATGTGATTTTTGCTCTACTTTTTTATGTTCTGTAATATCGCTTAATACACAAATAATTTTAATATTGCTGTTATGGTTTACTACCCTACCCTTCATTGAGATTGAAACGTAATGTCCTTTTTTATGTAATAATTTTAATTCGACAATTAATGGATCTCCAAGTTTCAATGCCTTATCAAATGCTTCTTTGAAATATGATAAATACTCACGATGGATGAACTCATAGACTCTTAATCCAATCAATTCTTCAGGTCGAAAACCGAATATATCATAGACTTGAGGACTCAAAAAAATGAACTTTCCCTTCGCACCTACTTCTACTATAAGATCTAAAATGTTATTGATAATATCTTTATATCTTTCTCCTAATTTTATTAACGATTGTACTGTTTTTCTCATTATAAAATCAATATTTTAAAAAATTTCTCAATAGTAATAGTAAATTTCAATCTTTTAATTTTAATGAAAAAGAAAATCATTTGAAAAATATGATGATAAAAAAGTTATATTACTGAAATACAACCAATATTAGTTTTTGAATTGATAGTCTGTGAATTGATATGACAGAAATTAAATTCCCTTTAAAGCAGAAATGGAAGAATTTTTAGAATTGGTTAAAAATCATCAATGATTACGAATTTAATAATGAATCAGAAATATTTGGATTAAAAGAATAGATACTAGTCTTTGATATTTCATATTTGAACGGAATATTGATGGAATTTATTTTTTGAGTTAAAATCTCAACATTTTTATTAATGGTTGGGGAATTTCTTATATCAGGATCAGTTTTATGAAAAAGAACATGTAATTTAAGTTCAGGACCTAAAATATCACAGATTTCTCTTGAATTGAAAATCTCTGAAAAATATTTTATTGTTACATTAAATAAAAGAGAATCTTGAATGTCAATCACATATATAACTTTATTTGATTCTGGAAATATTAATTCTCTTCGCTCGATCCAACGCCTACGATAAGTTGATGCCCCACCTAAATCCCAAATAGCAATTCTCCCATTATTAATAAGACAGAATTGTATTGAAATACCTCTTGTTGGAAGCAGGCTTTCAGGATCTTCTAAGTATCTATCTTTCAGTAAATGAGTAATAGCTGTTTTTCCTGAATTTGGAAATCCAAGAATTAAAACTTTTTTTAGTTCAGAGACGTGTAATATTTTCCCTTCTCTTTCTATATAACACTTACAACAAAAAAATTCTAAATTTGAATTAAACCACAAGTCTTTTGCTCGTTCTAGACTTAATGATTTATTACTGCCGCAAAAATGTTTGAAATTCAATTGATTTTTGCATTTCCAACAAACTCGTTTTTTCAAATTTTCTTGCTTATAACTCATTAATTAAAAAATGAAAAAAAGATTATATAAGAATTCTCAAAATAACATTTAATCGTCCTAATAACTCGAAATATCTAAAAAAAGAAATAATCCTATGATAATTTGTTATAACAAAAAAAATATTTTTGGATTTTAAATTGTTAGCGTGCTATTAAAACAATAAAAATTAAAAAAACTTATGTTATTTTAGTTTTTATCCTATATTTTGAATTGTAACTTTTATTATCTTATATGAATTATTTATAATTAATTTAAAATTCAAAATATTATTCTTTAATATCAAATTCAAATTAGAATTAATCATGTCGCTCCCATCTAAGAAAGCAATTGAAATAGACGAGAATATAACTCATTATCAATTCAAAATGCTCAGTCACGAGATGGTTTTAAAATATGATGCGAGTAGGTGCATAGCATGTGGTTTTTGCCATAAAGTCTGTCCTATCACAATATCAATTTACGATGAACCGCTAAAACGAACCGCTATTGGAACTCCAGATGAAATGGGTATAGAATCTGATAAGAAGATTGTCGTAGACACAGAGAAATGTATATGGTGCGGGTGTTGCTCGTGGATATGTCCTGGATTTACGTTAGAACTTTACATTAATGGAGAACATAAAATAAATTTAGTTGATAATGGTTCCCTACCAGAATTTGAAGAAGAAGTAAGAACATTAGACAATGGTCAGAAAGTACGAAAAGTGGTTGATGGTTCTATAACGGTAACTTGCAATGAAAAGGATACAAAAATAATTGATGAATATTGCGAAGTGTGTGCAGTTAGTGCAATGTCTCGAGAAGGGAATGAAGTTATGGTAGATAAAGATAAATGTATTCTCTGTTTTAAGTGCTCTGAAGCCGCTCCGGATTATGAAAACATAAGTGTGAAAATCTTCCGCGATCGTTTCAAACAAGTAAAAGGAGATCCTTCTTCTGTGTGGGATGGAATTATGTTGAGAGTTCTTGGTAAGGAAGGTAAAGTAAAAGGAATCGTTTCTCGTTCCCAAAACAAGCTTGCAGATTCCGTATTACGTTTGTTAGGAAGAACTGAAGAAGAATCTTAAATTTTTCATTTATTATTTTTACTTAATTAATCATTCTTGTTTTTAATTACCATAGTCAATAACTTTGTTAGAGTTTGTTAAATTCAGTTTGTTTAGGTATAATACAAATCAAATAATTAGATGATGAGAAAATGGAATTCCGTAGATTGATAGGTGCACCCAAAATTCGCTTTGCTAAACCTGAAGATCTCTCTGAAATTTTAGGCATTACTCCTGGTGCTGTCTCTCCGCTTGGATTAGTTAATGATACTAATAATAAGGTCACTTCCATTGTAGATAATAATATATGGAATTCAGAAGAGATTTGTTGCCATCCGAATGTTAATACAGAAACATTGCAAATCCCTGGATCAGATTTTCGAAAATTGATAAAAGCTAGCAGAACTTCGATGGAAGTAAAAGATCTTCCATATTTTGAGCCTGAATGTACTTTAAATGAATAAATCTCTAGAATTTATGGGTATTTTTCATGTAAATTCTTTATAAAATCGTCCAACTCTTTCATAGATTTTTTTTCAAAAGCTACTTTACCGCATTCATCTTCTAAATCGAAGCATGATTTAATGTAGGCTTTATTCATGATTGTTAACATAGATTTTATAAAGAATAAGAATTCTGTTTGGTGTTTAGTTAGAACCTTTAAGAATTTTCTTGTTTCTAGATCTATCGTATCAAGTGGAAAAATTCGTGTTGGAAAATTAATGTTTTTAAGCTCTTCTAATCCAGCTTTGTCAGCAGTAAAAAGTAAATTTTTAGCATAGCTTAATCCAAAACCTAATAATGGTAGAAGAGTCGCCCCTGTCTGCGGAAATGCGGAAATTGCAATCTCAGGAAGCCTTAGATACAATTCATCTATAGGTCTATCTGCAAAAATCCTTAGATCAGAAGCAAGTATCATCAAGACTCCAAAACCTACGGCAATTCCTTGAACCTGCGTAATGATTGGTTTTTTCATTAAGAGCATTGTTTCATTAACTTTTCTGCCCCATTCTGTAATTTTGGATATATTTTCTGGAGAACCTTGTACTTCTTTTAAATCATAACCTGCTGAAAAGAAACGCCGTTCAGTACTTTTAATTAAAACACATTTTGCTTCTTCATCCTTATCTGCTTCTATTAACCTACTATGCATCGTTTGTAGCATAGCAATACTGAATGCGTGTGCTTTATCTGGTCTATTTATTGTAATTGTAGCGACACGGTCTTTAACTTCATACAAAATTAATTCTTGATTATTCATAAGATCATTAACTCAAAATTTCATTTAAAATATATTAAATGCAATTTTTTATTAATAATATAAATAATATGGAAAAAAAATGAAAGAACGTTTATTCTGTAAAATAGAAGGTGTAGATATTCCACTTGTTTCAACAGGTGTATCTCCTTTTGCTGGTGCTGGGCAATTTGGAAAAATGGCTCCGATCTATCGTGAAAGATTTTTTTTTAAAGCAGATGCCATGTTAGAAATTATGGAGGCTTGTTATGAGGCCGGGGGGCGAGGAATAGGAGCGATTCCATTTGGAAAAGTAAATAAAGCATGTAAAATCATGAAAGAGACACATAACGATTATGTTATAACAGGATCTACTTTACCAGGACCAAATCCAGGAATAGAAAAATTAATTGATCTCGAAGCAAAAATTATTTATGTTCACGGTTCTGTTTCAGATGGAAAAAATGCTAGAGTAGTTAAATTATTGGATGAAATAACATCTCGAGGAGTAATTCCAGGTATTGCTACTCATAATCCACTATCAACAATAAAATATGCTTTAGAAAATAATATAAAAGTAAAGAGTTTTTTGGTTCCCTTTAATGTAAAAGGGATGATGATGGGAGACCAAAAAAAATTAGAAGAATTAATTGCCCAAGAGAAGCAAATCTCATTTATGGGAATGAAAACACTCGCAGCTGGAAAAATAGATCCACAAAAAGCATATGAGTATATTTCAAAACATAATATTTGTGCGGTTGTTATAGGGATGGTAGAAGCTGAGGAGGCGAAATCTGCTACTAAATTTGCTTTGGAGGCTTTACAAAAGTAGTTTTAGAACAATTAATTGGAATAAATTATCTAATTTTAGATAATCCAATATTTTAATCTCAATCCGGACAAGGAATTTGTCTTTTCTTTTTTTTTACTTATTTTTGATTCGATTTTTAAACTCCCATTTTACATCTTAGAAAATTTTTGAACAAATGCTATTACACCATTTGTTAGGATAATTAATCCAGTGATTTTAAAGACTAAGAAAAGAAAATATAGAGTAATCCGAGTATTTGTTCCAAATATACTTTCTAAGGCGATTATGAAAGCCTCAATAACTAAATTTGACCCAATTGCATAAATAATAACCCCAATTGCAATTAAAAATGCAAGTTTTCGATATCCCGATGATTGTGGAGATTTTAGACCTATATAGAAAAACATTGTTGGAAATACGATTGAAATTACATTTGACAATAATGAAATCGTAGAAATAACATCAAAATCCTGCGAAGAATTCGTTGGATAAATAATTTGGACAATTCCCACAATTATAACTATATCGGCAAAAATTCCTTTGAATTTAAAGTCAAATATTTTCTTATCAATCGTAAATAATACAATTGCATAACCAAAAGCATTTATTAATGCACCTATTTTCCAATATATAACATTTGGCATGATATAAAAACGGGAAGGATCAAATTCTGTTAAAAGGAAATCCCACATTGTATAAATCAGTCGTGAAATAAATAAACAAATAAAAAGAATAAACACACTCGTCATAAAGCCAAAAGTCATTTTTCCAGTTTCTTTTTTTCTAGAATATATTTTTACTCCTATATAGACTATGATTAAAAATTTTGCTACTAAAAGAATGATTGTTAGAATGAAAAATAAATTAAATTCGAAAGTATTTGGTTCCAATGACATATAAAATTAGAAAAAAAAAGAAATTTAAACTTACTGAATAAGAAAGAACCTTAATTTATTTTAAATAATTCAATGCCGTGAGTGCGTATAATTTGGTGGCATTGATTAAATCCTCAATATACACAAATTCATCAGCAACATGACAATTATTGTCACCTCGGACAGTTCCAATTATAATTGTTTCTATTCCTCTTTCTTGAAACCAATGTGCGTCTGTTGAAGGCATCATTAATTTGAATTTTCTTTCATCATTATGAATTATCTCTGACGATTTCTTAACAGCTGAAGCAAAATCAGATTTTCCATCAATCACGAAAGGCTCCATTGAAATCGGGATCTGGACTTTGATACCTAAATCAGGATCTTTTGTTTTCAAATCTTCTACAAAATCTAATATTCTTTTCTTGATGCTTTCTGTATTTTGTTCAGGGATGAGATTTACACTACAATGTAGTCAATATCCTTTAAATCTCTTTTTGTAGTCATAACTATTCCGCTAATTCCGATAGCTAATACTATACATAGTAGCGAAAATCCTTTTTTTAATCTCATAGAATCTAATTTTTAGTTTAATATATTTATCCTATATCTTAGTCATTGTATTTAAACAAAAAAGTGCGACAAGAAAGTCTTATGTCCGAATACAGGACTTGAAAAGAAAGGGACATGAAAATAATTTTCAAAAACTGATATTAAGATATCTTTACTTATAGTATTGTTCTTTAATTTATTCTGGTGGTTTATATAATTATTATAATTTAACTAAAGAAGATATTGCATTCATTTCATTATGGTTTAATATTGGAAATGCCATTTATCAAATTCCTGCTGGACGCATCACTGATAAAATAGGTAATAAAACTGCCTTAATTTTAAGTGAATTCTTTGGACTTGGTTTTTGCTTCATGAATATATTAACTGTAATTCTATGGATGAATCAAATTAGAAATACAATATTTATTACTTTGAGTATTGGATATATCATATTTGCATTATCTGTCTACACATTTATACCAGCTGAGCAAATAATTATGACTAATTTAGGTGAGGATAAGAAAGCGGAATCTTACGGCATCATTTCATTCTATGAAGAATAGAAAATTTAGCAACCTTTATATAATTAAATTTTAAACTATAGATTATGTCTAAAAAATCTAGTTTAATAATTGGTATCATTCTATTAGTAATCGGTGGTATTTTAATACCATCTGGCTATTTTATAAACACTATCTTTAGAAACCAAATTTATGATGGAGTACCTGAAGCTCTTTTAGGGATTCAAGAAGAAGCTCTTCCTGATTTAAAACCTGAAATACCAGGAATAGCAACCCCCGGAATTCTTTTAGGTATTGAAGAAGACGCTCTATTAATTTTACAAAACCAACTATTTATTGCCCCTGAACTTGTTCAACTTGCATTCTATGATCAATGGGCAAATGGAACTATCAGTGGAGCGTCAATCCTCCCTAATGGACTCCTAAGTCAACTTGATGCTACCTTAACTGGTGCACCTTATTTTGAAGTAGGTTTACCTACGGCAATTGGTCTTTCAATCGAATCAACAACAGAATTGTGGAATGAAAATAATGCTTATGCATTTGTAAATATTGATGGGATAGCAGTCTGGGAAGAATCAGGTGAAAATTACACACTTCAAACTCTCTTGGCCGCTAAATTCGAAATTTCAGCTAATGATTTCTTTTTTATTCTACTATGGCTAGATAGTTTCGTTGGAACACGTACAAAACAACTTCTTGATATAGAAACAGGTTATACCATACCAGAACTTACTCAATTTGGATTCTATGAACAGTGGGCAAACGGTACAATTTTTGGTGAATCTGTTTTAACTGAAGGATTTCTCACTCAGACGGATTCTCCTATTTACGGACCACCCTTCTTTGAAGTTGGATTACAAACAGCTCCTACTGGTATATCCGTTCCACAATGTGCAGCCATCTGGAATGAAAATAGTGAATATTCGTTAGTGAGCGCTCAAGGAATAAATAGATGGTATAAAGCAAAATCTGGAAATTCTCTTTATGATGAGTTGAAATTAAATAATGGTGGTTTAAATAATATTCAAATGGATGCAATTCTCACTTGGTTACCAAAATTTAGAGATATTCTTGTTAATAAACTCGCGAAAGAAGAATTGAACCTATCGATGGAACCTTATGACCTTGGAAACACAATATTTGTTGGTTTAGGTGCAGGAGGAGGTGTTCTAGTGGTTTTAGGTGTAGTAATTTTAATCTTCTCAAGAAGAAAAACCTAAATCTAATCCATTGATTTCAAAATCTTTTTATAGTATTATTAACTCCGCTGTTAAATATTCGATTTTCGAAAGAAAATTTTATCAATTTTATAACTCGATGGAGAAAAGCGGTCGATGTATTAGAAATATTACCAATACCCTTAAAATCTCTTGTATTAGTCATACTATTCCGCTAATCACTATAGCTAATGTTATACATAGTAGAGTAAATTCTTTTTTTAATCTCAGAGAATCTAATTTTTAGTTTAATATATTTAAACAAAAAATTTTAACGAGAAAACTATGGGATTTCAATACCGGAATTAAATCCTAAACAAAAAAATGAGTAATCTTTTCAATCAAACAATTTCTTTCTTCCAAGACACTACCTAACATTCAATTTCTAAATTTTCTAATTATCCTTCTCTTAATTTTTTTTTTAATCTCCTGTAGGTCTAATAGTACTCTTTTCTACCAGTAAAACAGATGTACGAGATGGAGCTCTTGTTCGGTGTATTATACCCATTGGTACAGTAAAACCCTGATTGGGTTTTAACTTAATAGTTTTATCTTCCAAATCAATTAATAGTACTCCTTCGATAACTAAAAAAAATTCGTCTTCCTTTTCATGCTTATGCCAATGAAATTCTCCTTCGATGACAGCAAGCCTAACAACAGAATCATTAACTTTACATAGAGATAAATTTTGCCATTTTTTTTTACTATTTACTATTAATGTTGAGATGTCAATAATTTCTAGGGGCTTAAATTTCAGTTCAAGATCAATTGAATATTTATTGTAATCACTCATATTTCATCCTCCTTATTCAAGAGATAAAATCCTAAAATTAATTTTCCATTTTTAATGTTTGTCTTTTAAATTAATTATGGTAAATCTTTTTTTCAATATTCTATTTATTAAATTATAGCAAGATATTCTTATTATGGACTTCTTCACTCATTCTGTTTTTGGAGCTTTAATGTACATACTCTTTTTAAAGGAGGTAACTTTTGAATATTTCTTTATAGCGATTTTTTTCTCATTTTTACCTGATTTAGATATATTTTTAATGCCTTTGAAGAGAATATTTAAATCAAATTATCTTGAACATCGCGCAGGATCCCACTCTTATATTATAGGTATAATGATGTCAGCAATTATAAATGTAATATATTCAGTTCTAACACAAAAATCATTTTTCATAGCTTTTATTATCGGCATGGTTTTTTATGGATTACATGTATCCCTAGACTTACTTACTACAACAAAAATTCCTTGTTTTTATCCCTTTTCTAAAAAGGAATATTGTTTTTACATCGAAAAAGCAGGTAGCTCATTTACATTACTAAGTTCGTGGATATTTCTTATTATCCTTGTTCTAATTTATAATATTTCTCCTGAGGTATTCCTTTTTGTGATGGTTATTAACTTTTATACCTACTTTTTTCTAATCTATTATTTCTATCGAAGTTTTACAAAAGTTTGGATAAATTTACATCTTAAAGACAATCAGAAATACTTTCCAGGAGTCTTACCATTTTATTTCTTTATCTTTGAATATGAAATTGCTCAGAATGGAATATCATTATCTATTGAAAAAAAGTCTCATTTTTCAAAATCTAAGGTGATTTATAGAAATAAATCTATCCTTGATTCAGAAGAAATGGCTCTCTTCAAGGAAGGATTGAAATTGTGCAAGAATGATTATTATTTTGCGAAATGGACCGTTTTACCAATATTTTTTAGGATTGAAGGTATGTTTTCCATAAGATTTTTCTTTATAGAGCCGATGGTAAAAGCACGGGCGATGTATATACAGTATGATTTTAGCTTACTAACTCATCAAGTAATTGCTTTTAATCGGGGTTATGGACCTATCCAACCTAAGTAATTTAAACTGATAAAATTTACCCAAACTCACAGAATTTTATCAATTCTAGAAATTTTATAATTTTAATATAAATGGTTAATCTTTCAATATAAATATTTAATAGTTTCTTTATTTATAACCTAGTTTTGTATACAAAATACAACTATTATATTTAAGTTCTTTCTGTAAGAGTTGATTTTCTATTTAATTTTTCATAGAATTCAGCTTCAAAGAAAGTTATTCTTTGTCATTTCTTATATAATCTCATAAATTCATCCTTTTAATTATTTAAACAAAAAAAGAAAAATATCGAAAATATTCAAAAAAGAGAAAGAAAAAAAGATAAAATAATAGGTTTAGATTTAATGAAGAAGGGTTTGTCAAGGCTCTATCTTAGGAGGTCCTTTAGAACAATAATATTTATATAGTTCAAAATCAAGCAAATTATTGTTTTGTACTTCTGGATTCTTTTCAGATTTAAGATCCAATGCTAAATCATTTATTTTAAGCGTGATGATTATGGAAGTGTTATCTTCACCTCTCACAGCAAAATAATAGTAGTCATCATTATTATTTTCATTAAAGATTTCAGAAGCGTTTCCAATAACAATTTCAACCCTTCCCGAAGTGGCAACTTCTTCTTGAATTTCAATCTTATTTTCTCCGATTAATCCAAGTTTTTCCATTATTTTAACTAAGATATCAGATGATTTAATCAAACTGATAAATCCCTTAACTCTAAAACGTTCAAAAATCTTTTTCTTGACTTGAGCTTGAACAGTTGACATCATGATACCAAGATGAGTACAAATTGCGCTAATACTTACTTTACCCTTATAAGAACATAACATGGAAATAGAACTTACTAATCCCGCAACAACATTATCAGTCGTATCTTTAATACCGTTCCACAACTTATCTAAAATGTTCTGGGCAAGATTATAAAATTCCATTCCTAACTCAAAATGCTCTGATAGTTCATAAATTCTGCTTCGAATATTTTTTACTCTATTTCGTGTAGCATATTCCGGTAAAAATAACCGAACTTGTAAGATAAAGTCATTCAATTCGATTTTTGTAATTTTAGACGCATCAATTAACTCATATGGATTAATTGGAATATTTCGAAGTTTAAGACAAAGATATGTGATGACTGACACGAGTTTTTCAGTATTTCGATATTTTGTTCTTTTTCGTAATTTAGGTCGTATCTGCTTGAACTTTTCAAGTACCATATCTTTAAGGTCTTTATATTCAGATATATTTAAATTACTGAATAGCGTACCTATTTCTGCCCGTGCCTTCTCAATTTCAGCTTTTTCGTTGTCAACTACCAAATTATATCGATTTAATCTATCCAATCTTCTGGAATCAGGTGAAATTAATCGTTCTCTTTTGGTTCCTATTTGTGTTGTACCAAGTTCTATCGCATATTGCACAATATTATCATTATAAGGTCTATCATACTGTAATTTTTGTACTTCCAACACGATCCCACAATTTCTACATACATAGCCCCGATCTGTATCTATAATATCAGTAG
>LAZR01002116.1_pt1 | contig 11843 bp, 12 predicted proteins | sample 329461 | NCBI WGS metagenome assembly LAZR01 (sample SAMN03002196, study PRJNA259156) | marine sediment metagenome | biome: sea floor; feature: Hydrothermal impacted sediments; material: marine sediment; isolation source: Loki non-amplified sample from Loki's castle hydrothermal vent sediment ...
GTGGAACAGCAAGGGTTAGATGTATTATTAATTTATTTGGAAAAAGTTAAGAATGATGCCAAGAAGGCAAAAAGTAGCAAGGCGATAAAGATTCTTGCATCAGATATAAGACTCCAGCGAATCTACATTGAATTAAAAAAAAATCAAGAATTCTCTCCCGGGAAGTTAGTGCATCCCAAGTATCATGTACTACTAAAGGTACTTCAGGACGAATTAACTCAAAATTCAGAGTCACGAATACTAGTATTTGTAAAGCTACGGGACTCTCTCAAAAACATCGTGAATCATCTCAAAGAGTATGAAATTATCAAACCAGCACGATTTGTGGGGCAAGCCACTAAATCTGCTGACGATAAAGGATTATCTCAGAAAAAACAAATAGAAGTCTTAGAACAATTCAAGACTGGTAAATATAATGTTCTCGTTTCTACAAATGTAGCAGAGGAGGGCTTAGATATAGCTGAGTGTAATCTGGTAGTGTTTTACGATGTGGTCGCTTCCGAAATTCGTTTGATACAGAGAAAAGGGAGAACTGCTAGGAAAAAGGAAGGAAAAGTAGTAATTCTATATTGTAAAGGAACTCATGATGAGGTTTACCTTAAAATTGCGATGGCTAAATTAAGGAAGATGAATGTGAACCTAAAGAATCCTCAACAGCTCAAGGAATCATACGATGAGGAAGGAGAAAATAACATTGCTAAAGAGAATCCCCCTCAAATACATCGTCAACGGCAATCGAAATTGGGATCATATCTTACACCTGAAGTTGTAAAAGAGGAAAAAACTCCCGTGGTTATGGTTAAAATAAGTAACCGACTCCCTATGAAATTTGGAATTCGAAAATGGTTGCAAAGTGATAGTTATGAATACAAAATTGTTGACTCAGATCTCCATATAGTTCTACATAACAAAGTTTTGATACAAATTTATACTCCCAGACAAGCTTTTCTCTCAGAAGTTCACGAGTTCTCAGAGATTTGTGAACTATGTGTTATTATTATTGATTTTATCGATTTCAAAGAGGAATTTTCAGGAGAAAAAAGGAAAATCAAGCAAAATATTCAGAAAATAGCCCAAGAACACAAAATTCAAATCATCCCCCTTGAGAATGAAGAGGAGCTCTATTTTATTACTAAAAGCATATTAGATAGCATCCCGAAAGAGGGTTCTTGAATCATGGAAGAAGTTGGGTTTAAAAAAGATGACTCCCTATATCATATTTAATTGTTCTAAATGTAAGCAGTATATGTATGTAAAAACGACTCAAAAAACTAAGAAATGCTTACGCTGTGGCCGTCATCATAAAGTTGCTACTATCATAAATTCTGGAGAGATTGTAAATGGGATGACAAATGCTTTGAATATGGTAAAACAAAAACAAGCTGAGTTTGGGTTAATAAAGGGTGCTGATACACCAGAATTTAGAGCTACAGGAGATTTTAAATCTTCAAGAAAAGTAGTGTATAAGTCTGCGAGTAAGATCAAGGAACTTGATGTAAATGAAGATTATTCGGCTAATTTTAAAAGATTACTTTCTGAAGTATCGAGATCATATAAGAAATTTCCATATTATATTATCGAAATAATGGCAGAAGAGTATAATATCCCAGTAATGAGCTCAAGATATTGATACCCGATTTTTTACGTAGGGGGTTTTTAAAACGAGTTAGGGAGAATTTATTTAAAATCTCTTTTTAGTTTCTTCCCATTTTTAACTTTTTATTTTCACTCACTTCTATCCTTATCTACATCAAGAAGGAAAAAGGTGGTTCCTACTTTACAAGACGCAAACAAGCGTCAAAAACATGTGAGGTATAGGAGGGTGAAATCAGAGTGTAATTTCTTACACTACCAAAAGACAAAAATCCAGGATGTAAGTAGGAACCTTGTTTAATATTAAAATATAACCTCATCATGATATACTCTTCATGAAAATTCTTGTCAATTATAAAAATGTAAAATCCTATAAAATTCTTCACTTTTTAATAAATAAATTCCCTGAGAATAAAACATACTCTTAGTATATATATTAAAGCAAAACATTTTCTTTTTTTATGGTTTTATTTTTCTGCATCAGGTTTTGCCCGTTTTTATAACACACTACACACAATCCTTCAAACTCCATGAATTCTATTTCATCAATTTCTTGACGACAATTAGGGCAATAACCTTTCACACGATATCACTCACATTTTTTTAGGTATAGAACTAATTTGCAATAGATATATAAAAAAAAAAATAGAGTCTTTATTAGTAGTAGAATAAATTTAAATATAAGAAATAAGACATTGTAAATCCTTGTGGTTGAGAAAATGCCTGTAACGTTGGAAAATCAAACAAATTCCCAGAGCAAAGTAGCTATCTCGAGCGACGGAGTAGAAATTCACTATAAAATTTATGGGACGGGGGAACCGACATTGGTCTTTGTCCATGGCTGGTGTTGTGATAAAAGTTATTGGAAGGAACAAATTCCATACTTTTCCAAATCCTACCGAATGGTTTTAATCGACTTAGCTGGGCATGGGGAATCCGGACTTAACCGTAAGGATTGGACTATGGAATTATTTGGTGAAGATGTTGCTTGTGTGGCAAAAAAACTAGGCATTACCAAGATTGTCTTAATTGGACATTCAATGGCGGGTCAAGTTATTTTAGAAGCTGCACGATGGTTGCCAAATGTAATTGGAATTATCTTCGTTGATGCATTTACCGATTTTGCTCAAGACGATTTGGGGCAATTTATAGGGCTTATGCAAAAGGATTTTCAAAATAGTGTAATTCAATTTGTCTAAGGATTATTTTTACCTTCATCGGATCCAAAATTAGTAGAAAGAATTGCAATGAATATGGCTTCAAGACCGCCTAATATTGCAATTGATGCTATCACGCATTTTTGGAATTTTCCACACACCAGAACTCGATTACAGGAATTACAGCTCCCAATACGCTGCATCAATTCCTTTAATAGCCCCGTAGATGTTGAGGCAGGTAGGCGGTATACACCATCTTTAAAGGTGAAACTCATGGAAAATGTGGGGCATTTTGTTATGTTGGAAGACCCTGAGACCTTTAACCATCTACTTGAAAATTTTATAAAAGATTTAGTTTAAAAATTTATTAATCCATGCGAGAGGGGGTTAAAAGTCCTTTTGAAATATGAAAAAATCTTTAATAAGGAAAAAAGTGATAATAAATCAAAAACCAGTAAATGAGGGATTTAACGATGAATAATAAATCAAAAACAGGAAAAATTGAAGTACCCGACGCCTTACTCGGGTATCGAATTGAAGGTGAAGGTCGATGAGTTCCCGAAAACATGATTTATTCCAGAGATTACGCAATGAATGGTTGAATATTTTACAGCTACTTAACGAAATTAAAAATCAAAAAAAAGAATATGATCCCATTGGAAATTGGACAACATTCGACATGTTATCCCATTTAGCGGGGTGGGCCGTATGGAGAATGAACGCAATGAAAGAATTACTCGACACGGGTCAGACAGATTATTCTCATTTTTCTACTACGGACAAGTTTAATGCAGATATCGTAGCGAATCGTGTAAATCATACATGGGAGCAAATTGTCCAAGAAGTGAGAAATGCAGATGATGAATGGATTTCCCTACTGAATTCATTGGGTGAAGAAGATATCTTCGTTTCCACGCACTTCCGCAGTCCCGCTTGGGAAACTCTCGCAGATTGGGTTCAATTAGCCCTTGATCATTATACCATTCATGCACGTAAAATAAATAGTTAATTATCGATTTATTCATAAATTTTTTTTTCTTAATCGAAAAACACATGAGGTGCTTAAAATATCAGAAAATCTCAAAAATCTCGATAACAATGTGGCTATCCCCGAAAGTGACTTAAAATTTTGGTTAATGGTTAGAAAAAGAGAATAAATTCAACAACTCATAACATAATTAAATTTTTTATTTTTAATAGAAAAACCGTGATGTGCAGAGGTCCTCTCCATTGATGTCTTCAAAACTATTAGCAGAAACGGTGAAATTTGTGGTGCTGGAGATGGTTATGCCATTATGTTGAATTTAAATAAAACTAATGTAAAAACACCAAAATTCCCATAGGAAAACAATCTATAATGTCAGATTTATTGCAATATTTAATATATGGGATTTCTAACTTTGACTATTCTAAATCCATCCCTGCTTCTTCATTCCCCATTCCTATTGATGCATGAAATTGAACGGCTTTCCATTCATTATTCTCTTGATGGAAGACACCTGTGATGCGAAAGGGAATTTCTATACCATCAGGCATTTTAAAAGTCATTTCTTCTGCAAACCAACCTACTGCGCCTTCACAAAAAGCTTGAAGGTTGCCCTTGGGAATCACCTTACACCCACTCATTTGATCAAATTGAGATTTCAAAATTTTAACGATGTTTGCATGCCCTGTCAACCACTCTTCGGGATCAGATCCAATCATAACCAGTCCATCTTTTTGAGATAGCATTTGGGAAAAAAAAGTCTCATCTGCATTTTCCATGGCTTTATGGAATTCTAAAACAATTTTTTGAATTTCATCGGATTTTTCCATAAATGAGATAAAAGACACTTGTATATAAATTTTCACAATTGAGTGATTTATTAAAGTGTCTATGATATGTTGCCTGGCTATAATATATTATTTGCATTAAATTTTTACATCATATATAGATTTTCAAACAAATTTTTTATGAAAAAAAATAACTATGAGACCGAATAAACTAATTCAGTAATTCTACCGGATATTAATTTGATTTCGCTTCTTTCTTCAAAAATTTTTTTCATTTCTACTGCATCTGTTAAAAAACGTGAAATTATGCTGATTCGGTCCAAAAACGGGAATCTAATTGGAGAAATAGATTTCCTTGAACAAGACTCTCTTCATAGAGAGATTCACTAAGGGTAAGCCATTCTTCAATAGCCATTTGATGCCCTTAAATTCGAGGAAACAATTTATCCCAAATTACAATCTTATCATTCAGCCCTTTGAGTATGAAAAAACCTTGTCGGGACTGCTCTATCTTTTATCTCCTTTTTTTAAAATCCCTGTCTTAAATATACGAGAAATCCAAGCCAAAGAATTCATGAGTTAGAAACGGAATATCACTTAATAAACCTTTAAAAGATGTTAAAATAAATGCTGACCTTCCATTATACCAAGGACTACAGTAAATCCCACCTGTTTTGCCTTCTCGTGTACTCGCATCTATATGATTTCTCTCAAAAATATCGCGTACAATCTCTTCAAATGACTTATCGAATTTGTTATATACTTCAAGATTAATTTTTTTTATTTCATCCCAAGTATATTTTTTCTCAGATGGAAGGTATGCGAAAATATCGACACCGCCTAATTTAGGTAGATTTAAGAGTTTAGTTTTAATCTTCAAGAATCTATGATAAATACCAATATTGTTTTCAACAGTATTAATCATCTTATTAATGATCTCTTGAGTTGTATCATTATACATGAGACTATGATGGATTGGACTATCATAATTTCTACGTTTTGCGGTTTTTACCCAGTCACCGCATATATTACGCAATGCTGAAGAATAAATTTCTTCCTCTTTCATTAGTCCACCACAAACTGATTTGACTACAGAAATTCTTGTTTCTCTATCAGGATGTAGGATTAAAGATCGGTATTCACTAAACGATATCTCCTTCTCTTTACCTTCAACCATGGCTTTAAACTTTCGCGTGCTAATCCATGAATTTTTTAATTGCTCCCATGCTTTAGCACCGTAGTGATCTTTATCTAAAATTACCTCTTCTTCTGCCTCTGATAGCTTATAGGGAAAATTTTTTCTAATTTTTTCAAGATGATTAATATAATTACTAAGAATTTTCTCATTTATTATCTGTCGATTGTCAGAAACAAGTCTTCCGATTTCTAATTGGAGGAATACTAATTTTTTTGTAATAGTGCTCTGAAAATCCATAAATTTATTATAAAGGGCTTTTGTTTCAGGAAGAGCCATATTAGCATTGAATGAATTGATTGAAAAAATTCCTAAATCTCTTGAACGGGCTAAGATTTCCTCTTGTTCTTTTAAGAGATCATGTAAATCTTGGGCTGTAAAGTTTGGTCTGTTGATTTTATCCTTATATTGATTGATAATTTCATCCGCTTTTTCTATAACGGCATTCATAGTTTTTGGAATTTTAGGATCATCATATCCAGAAAACAATTCTGTTAAATCCCACGCTATTTCTTTTTCTCTCGTTGAAATCAAAGATTTTTTGTTTTTCGCATAAATAAATTTTAATAGTATTTAGATTAACATTAATATTTAACATTTTCGTGAAATTTTAACTGAAAGATTTTAGATTGAATAATCTATTTCGTCGAAGATACTGATTTCAATTGATCTTTGGTTGAATCCATTCAAAAAATGAATTGAAATTCCAAAATATTTGAAACATGAAAATAAAAAAAATGAATTTAGTAATGAGTTGTAATAAATCCGAAGATGACAAATATGAGCACGCCCATTGTAAGGCTCATAAATCCGTAGAGGTAATAAGCTCGGAGGTACTTATCACTTAAAAACATTAAATCTGTCATATACCAGCCCAAACATCCACCGATACTCCATATAGTTATATCGGTTATTATGTTTGCTGGACCGTCGAATTTCACCTTGATTTCCACAGCATAGAGCAATGTATTTTCAATGATCTCCCAAATTTAAAAGGAAACTAACATTCATTTTTTCTAATCCAAGCGTTATTCGTTTGATTCTTTTATTTAAGTACTATTTTATCTAAAAGATTAAAATCAACGCTCAAGATACATATCCATAAAATATAAATAATCACACGTCTTCTTAGTTAATTAACGAGATCTATCAAAATATGTAAAAATGTATTAATCAAATTGATTAGAATATAAAAATAAAAAATAAGGAAGTGTTAATATGGAAAAGACTATACAACATAGTGTACTTATAAAGATTCCCGAGGGTAGGTTGGAAGAATTTAAACAAATTGCGGGTGAGGTTCTAAAACTGGTAAGAGAAAAAGACACAGAGACGCTTAAGCATGACTGGTTTCTTAACAGCGACCAAACAGAGTGCGAAATTCATGAGGAATACAAGAGTTCAGAGGCGATAATGAAACATGCAACGAATCTTGGCGGAACCCTGCAAAAACTTCTTACTGACTTCCCTCCAGAACGTTTTGCAGTGTATGGTGACCCGTCGCCGCAACTTCAAGAAATGCTTAAGGGTGTTGGTGCAAAGTTTTATACTTTCTTTCAGGGACTTGATTAAAACCGACAAACAAAATCTTATACACAAATGATTGTAATTTTTGTTTAAATATATTAAATAGATGCATTCGTGAAGGATTTTGGTATTTTTTTTTTTTTTTATTTTTTTATTTAAAGTTACACGGATAATTTGTTCTTAACTTAAAAGAAAATAATTACGCAACATCTAAAATTGGTCCGATGTTTACTGGTTATTCTCTACATTATCTTTTTATTTGCTACAAAAAATTAATGTAGTAATTAAATGAAATAATTACTTACAAGTCAAATTTGCCTATTTTGGCGGAATTACTATGAAATCAAATCCAAAAATAAAAACACTATTTGTAATAGCCTTGGGAATCGTCATTACGTTCTCAGCTCTTATTATCATTGATCTTAACTCCAATACAGGAAATAAGGACACAATTAATGCACAGGATGAAAATTTGGGAATCTCAACAGTATCGAGAAAAATTCATATTGATGGTAATTCAGGTTGGGCTGATTTTAAAAATGCGGGAAATTGTACAGGTTCAGGAACGTATTCTATTAAGGGTTTCCAACCATTCTTATAGGAGATACAGTTATATATCCTCGCTTTATGCCCCAAGCAATGCTTGGTGTGAAAATAAAGATAAAAAAAGGAAGAGTTTTAAGCCTTAACAAGGTAATAGGAATATATCTGAAAATTTTTTAATAAAGTTTTTAGTTAACGTTAGATTAACAGAATAGGATGAAAGAAGTGATTAGTAATGACAAATAATTCAAAAACAGGAACAATTGAAGTGCCTTATGCCTCTTTAGGATACAAAATTCTGGGTCAAGGGATTCCAACCATTCTTATAGGAGATACAGTTATGGCTCCTCGCGTTATGCCCCAAGCAATGCTGGATCATTTTAAAATCGCATTTCTTGACTCGCGGATATATGCACAGGGAACTACCCCTGAAAAAGGGTTTTCCTTACAATTATTAGCAGATGATATTGAAGCGCTTCGAACACATTTAGGGTGGGACAAAGTAGTAGTCATGTGATCTATCATGAAGCCGATACGATTTGGTATAATGCTATGGAGTTTACCTGGGGATGATTGGGTAGATAAGGTTAAGCGAATTGAGGAGCTAGGCTATTCGTCTCTATTAATTCCAGATCACCCTAACCTACAATGGGATTCTGTGGCGACGCAGACCGCTATTGCAGTAGTTACCGAGAAACTTAATGTAGGATCTTATGTATTTAATATCGATTTTCATCACCCAGTAATGCTTGCAAAGGCTTCTGCCACCATTCAAAACATTTCTAAAGGTCGACACGAATTTGGTATAGGGGCAGGCTGGAGTAAATTGGAGTATGAACAGGCGGGAATATCTTTTAACAAACCAGGGATAAGAGTTTCTCGTCTTGGTGAAGCAATACAGGTTATCCAAAGTATGTGGGATAATAAGCGAACAAGTTTTAAGGGAGCTCATTTTACAATTTCCAATCAACCACAAGCTGCTAGTGATATGAATTGGGGACATCCCAAGACCTTAATGGGAGTTGGAGGGAAAAAAAGTCTCTCGTTGGCAGGAAAATACGCGGATATCATTAGTATTATACCTCAAGGTGTAAATTTCACTGACTATCTAACCCCAAAACGACTTAAGGAGAAAATAAGTTGGGTTCAGAGTGCAGCTGAAAAAGCAAGCAGGGACCTGGAGGAGATTGAATACAATTTTACTTACTTTCCCGGATTGGAGATTACTGATGACCCCGAACCTACTCTCAAGCAGATCGCTAAAGGTTGGGGTCATACTGTTGATGAAGTAAAGCAGAATCCTAATTACTTTGTTGGGAACCTGTCAGAGTTCAGAAAAGATATTGAAGAACGTTATAAAATGACAGGAATCAATTATTATGTCATCCCGGGTTATTTAAACAATTTTGAAGAAATAGAGAAAATCGGATCTATAGTCAAGAAATTAGGTAATTTATAGGTGTACCAGAATCTAGAACTTTTAAATTATTGAAAGACTTTTTAAGTTCTTTTCATATATACAATTTACTCCAAATATTTAAACAGGTTTGGAGATAATATGAATTTGAGAAAATAGAAGAATAACCCTATTGGAAAAAGCGTAGCTTTTTAGTATCTCCCTGTTGGTTTACTTTCCTATTTTTTATTATAATTAATTATTTCAGGCATTTTATTCTGAAGTGATTCATTGAAATAATTTTTAAAAAATTCAATACGGTAGGTCAAATTATCTTGTATGAAATCTCTGCTTTGACTATAATCTTTTATAAATCTATTTATAAGAACATCAGATATATGCTTAATAGCTTTGTTGAATTGTTATTTTGGTTATTTTTTGTATTTAGGACAAGTTTATAATAACTTCATTGAATATCTTAAAAAGAATTGGATTCCAGAACCTTTTTGTATCAGATCCTTATATACTGCTTCACCATTTTCTTCATTATTTTAATTTAAGATCCAAAAATTTTTACTTTTCTATATCTTATTTATAATATAGAAATAATGGTTTCACAGATTAAGCGTTTAAAAGAAAATTGCCCTTTTTGTGGAAATAAATTAGAATCCAAATTTGCAAAGTGCTTTAATATATATTGCCAGGGGCGGAAATTTAACAAAGGAAATCTAGTTCTTTATCGGTTAAATAAAAATCTTGGATTGGGGAGAATCATTAAAGTCATAGAGATCCCAACCTCAAAAACTCTTGATGATGAAGACACACATTTTTTTTATAAATATAAGATTCTTTTCAATAATAATATCGTAAAGACTACCCCTCCTATTGATTTAATTCATTTTGTGTTTGAAGTTAATGAACAAGTTGTAAGTAAACATGGAATGGGATATATAAATTCTACAGATTTTATAATCAAAGACGGTATCATTTCCTATGAACTTTTAAAAGAAAATGGTAAAAAGATTCAAATTTATGAGAATGAAATCTATGCTAAGTACATACAACCAATTGAAACATTAATTTCGGAACAAAAACTCGATCCTCCTCGAAACTTTTTAATCAAATACTGGGCTAATTTATTCTATTCATATTATACGAGCTATAGGATAAAATGTATTACAAACTCTCGTCTCTCCTTAATGCCACACCAAATAAACGTGACTCATAGATTAACTGAAGAATACTTTCCGCGTATAATTCTTGCGGATGAAGTTGGCTTAGGAAAAACAATAGAAGCAGGTATATACATCAAGGAGATGATGGCAAGGAATCTCGCTGAACGTGTTCTTATAATTGTCCCTAGTTCTTTGCTGTCACAATGGAGCTTCGAATTAAAAAATAAATTTAACATTAGTTTTACCATTTATGATGGGAAAAAAATTAAAGAAGTAGAACGGAAAGGTAGTTATAAGAGTCAAAAGATATTGCAAAATCCTTTTTATTATGATAATTTAATCCTCTGTTCACTTCAATTCGCGAGGAATAGAAGATATATTGATGACTTATCTCAAATTTCTTGGGACATAATAATTTTCGACGAAGCTCATCATTTAAGACGGTATTTAACAAATTCTACTACCGGAAAATTTAGAGAAACGCTTAATTATGAATTAGCAAGAAAGTTGAGCTATAATACAGAATGTTTGTTATTATTAACCGCAACCCCTCTTCAGTTACATTCATTTGAACTATTTTCTTTAATAGATCTTATCAGTCCTAATGTTTTTGCCTCATTTGGTGAGTTTGAGCATTTTAGAAAAAATATGCCTTTTATAAATCTGCTAACAACAAATATTAATCAAATTGAAAAATTAAACAATTTTGAAGCAAAGAACATATTAAAACTGTTAAAAGATCTTAAGTATATTAATAGAGATAAAAGTCAGAGGCAATTTTTAGCAGATTTAGATAATGAATCAATTAAACTAAACTTATTAAAAAGAATTGAAAACGATCATACTTTATCAAAATACTTAATTAGAAACCGTAAGAAAAATATCTTTTCAGATGATCTTATAAGTAAAAGAATTGTCAGCACAATACTGGTAAATCCTACAAAGGATGAACTAAATATCTATAACGAAATTCGTCTTTATCTTGCACAAACTTATAATTCATCTGTCAGTAATGAGAATGCTGGTCTGGGTTTTGTAATAACAACATTACAAAAATTATTAACCAGCTCAAAGTATGCAATTTTAAAGAGCCTTGAAAGAAGATTAGAACAAATCACCCGTTACAAGCACATTATACTTAATTTAAAAGATATAACGAATAGTGATCCTAAGTATTTTGAACTTGAATCTGAAAATGAATTTCTTGATTCTGAAGTTTTTAATCCAAAGAGTAATAGGTACGTAGAAAAACAATTTGAAGATAGCTCTCGTATTTTGGATCAAGAGAAAATCTTGAAAGAATTCTGCGAAAAATTAAAAAAACTTCCTTACGACTCGAAAGCTAACAAATTACTAACAGTTGTAACTCAAATTTTTTCTCAGAATCCTAAAGAAAAGCTAATCATTTTTACTCAATTTGTTGATACTCTTAAATTTTTGAGAGAATTGTTAAAAAAAGAAAATGACAACTGTTTAGTGGAAAT
>LAZR01002117.1_pt1 | contig 11839 bp, 26 predicted proteins | sample 329461 | NCBI WGS metagenome assembly LAZR01 (sample SAMN03002196, study PRJNA259156) | marine sediment metagenome | biome: sea floor; feature: Hydrothermal impacted sediments; material: marine sediment; isolation source: Loki non-amplified sample from Loki's castle hydrothermal vent sediment ...
GCCGACCGGGGCGGACCTGGCGTGGGTCAGCGCCATCGTCCACATGAACTCCCGGGCCGAGAACCGCGACCTGTTCGCCAAAGTCCACGCCGCACTGGTCGAGGGGGGTCGCATCCTCATCCGCGACGTGGTCATGGACGACTCGCACACCGCCCCGCCGGCCGGGGCCATGTTCGCGATCAACATGCTGGTCAACACGCCCGGCGGCGGAACGTTCAGCTTCCCCGAGTTGAGCGAAGACCTGCGGGCGGCCGGCTTCGACGACCCGGCCTTGCTGCGGTCCGACGAGTTCATGAACGGCGTCGTCCAGGCGAGAAGGCCCTGAGCCCGGGCGCCGCATTGGGTTGCTGTTGTTGATGGCGTCCCTTGTTCGCCGGAACGACGCCGAACGGCCAGCCCCGCGGCTTGTCCGTTTAGCGAGGTAGGCCTAGCCGTTGACAGGACCGGCGGCGCACGTTAGGGTCTCGCGCAGCTCAAGTGCCGCAGATCGCAAAGACACGACCTGGCCCCCGGGACACCTACACGTGAGTTGGCCGCGCATCTTTTCGACACGCCGAAGGATCGTCCTCGTCATCGCGCTGCTGGTGTTCCACGGCTGGATTGCGGTCGAAGATATCGCTTGAAGTCCACCGGACTCAGAGCAGGTTCGTAGCTACAGAAACGGACGGCAGCGGTTGTCGCGCGGAGCATCGGGATGCGCTCGTCTGCAGTCGCTTGATCCTCGACGCTCACGCCGAGCCAGACGTTCGGGAGCGGCCAGTTGGCACAATAAGATGGCGTGCGCCACCGCTTGAACTGCGGATAGAGCATCGTCGCCTCCACGGCCGATCGCCCGCTATCCTCGAACCATTGAAGCATCCGCTCGGCCCGCTTCGTGAGCACCTGGAACGTGTGCCGCGGCGAGAGCGCCATCACCGCGAACACCTGATCGATGAACTCATCCGGCACGTCCTCATGGAAGAGGTCGCTCATCGAGCAGACGAAGATCCGCCGCGGCCGAGTCCAGCGCAACGGCTGGTCGAGGCGGTCGGGGTGGACCTGCACATCGATAAACTTCCGGACGCGCAGGTCGCTGACTTGCGAACTGATCGTCGGGTCGTGATAGGTGAACTCGACCGGCGGATACTGCGTCGGCCAGAGCCGCGCGGCCACCCGCTCGGCGTAACAGTGCGCGCACCCAGGCGACACCTTCGTGCAGCCCGTGACCGGGTTCCAGGTGTCGTCGGTCCACTCGATCTTGCTACCCATGTCGCAACCGCAGTCGTCGACTTGGTCGCACGACGCGCTGCGCCTCTCTGAGCGACGGTCGACGTCGACGCTCGTCATCCGACCGACGGGACTGATCGATCTTGCGTTCGGCCTCCAGGATGAAGCCGAGACCGACGTTCGTGCCGAGCCACTGAATCACCGAGGCCGCGACCGCCGCATCGCGTCGAGAGATCGGCGTCGGCTGCTTTCCGTCGGCACAGAGGATCCACTCGACATATGAATGCCCCTGGTTCACACCAGCCGATCGCCGGTTCGCTCTCTTCCAGGCCGCAGCGTAGATCCGTTCAGGGTTCGTACGATCGTACTTCCCCAAGCGATGACGCTGGAGGCTCGTGTGATCGGGAGGAAGCAGTTCTTGCTGGGTGGCCGTCATACGTGGAGCCCTGTCAGCGCTTCGTCGACGCGCTTCCGCCACTCGTGACGCGGGAACGAACTCGCATAGAGGAACGCGATTAGCTCACCCGTGCTGAACCCACCGCGACAGTCGCCGGTCACCAGCCGTGGCTGCGGGCTCCACACTAGCGAGTAAACCTCGTAGGCTTTCAGATACACCGACTCGCGGACCGTTGCTCGCTGGTGATCGCCTGGTCGGAGGGTCGCTTGCACCGGAAACAATTTCGGCTGCTCCTCGTTCTTATCCATCAGCTTCTCCTCGCCCAGATGTGCCACATGCCGCAGCGCCGGCACCGCTTCTGCTCGTGGGTCCGCGCCATCTTCTCCGCCCACCGATGCCACGGGACGTAGCCTTCCGGTTCAGCTTTCCGCGGTCGGCACTTCGGGATCATGTCGCGACGCCAGGTCATCTTCCGTTCACCAGAGCAGCACGACGAGCCCGACGACGACGCACGCGACCATCGCGAGCGCCCAGCGGTTCGCCCTCTTCCGGTGATACGTCGCGCGCGCGGCGTAGCGATCAGCGAGTCGCCGCAGCGAATCGTGCCCGTTGCTAGTCGCGTGGGTCGTCGTCATCGTCGAAGCCTTCCTCGCAGGGGATCACCTTCCCGTCGACCACCTTGAGAATCCCAATGTAGGCGCCATCCTCGAACTCCTCAGCCTCGGCCCAGCGATAGTCGTAGCGAGGCATCCACAGTTGATGCTCCGGGTAGTCGGCTGGACGTTCGGCCTCTCCCGCCCCCGTAAAGATCTGACACGGACGCCCATCACCGAACGCCGGCCCGTTCGTTGGAATGTGGATCATGGCGCCGCCGCTCACAGCGACCGTCAGTGTCTGCAAGAGCAACAAGAAGATCGTCATCGTCTCACTCTCCCCTCCGGTGTCCCGTTCGCGCGCCCGCGCAAATCGGATCTCGGTCGCCCGGTTGTCGACAGGAGTCCCAGTCGGACGTGCCGATGATAGCCGCACACTGGACACACGAGCGACGGCGACAGCCGACCCTCGTCGTCGACGGCATGGTCGCACCCGAACTCCCGGTCGCAGCTCGGGCACGTGACCAGCAGCCGGCCTCGCCAGTGTCGCCAGAGGACCGTCTGAAGTTCGTCGTCACTGCTCATGAGACGTGCCTCTCGCCCATGCCAACAACAGCCAGCGCCGGACCCTGGCTGCCTCCTGCACGTGTCCGCCTCGCTCGCACACTTCGAGAAGCGCTCGCAGTTCGATCGGCTCTGGCGTGCAGTCGCCCGCGGCGATGGCCTGGCCTAACTCGATGATCATTTGGCGGAAGTCAGTCACGTTCGCAGCCGCCGCGCCCGGCCGTCGTCGAGGTTCGGCCGCTCGATGCGCTCCTCGTGGACGTGCACGCTCAGGCACTTGGCGACGCGGCGCATCCCGACGGCGCAGGGGTCGCAGTAGGTGACCGGCCCGTCCACCCACTGCATCAGGACCGTCGCCGGGACCGGGACCAGATGCTGCTTCGAGATGCAGAGCGGCCCGACGTCGTCACTTCGTCGACCGCAGGACAATCGGATCCCCTTCGACCTTCTTCTCGACAAGCGAGACCACGGCGCCCTGCCGGTCGAACAGCTCCATCACGAACACGCGGAAGCTCAGCTCGTCGAGGTCGAACACGTCGACGGCGTCCCACTTGCCGTCGCGTCGTTGCGCGCGAACGAAGATCTGTCCTCGTTTCATACCGTCCCCCTGACTGATCGGAGCGCCCTCTCGGTCTTCCGGCTGTCGCCAGGATGCCAGCCCAGCGGCTTCGTATGAAGATAGCAGATCCAGCACGCCCGAGCCGTGCGCCCGCCGACGATGAAGGCGCGACAGTTCCCGAACGCGCAGCCGCTGAACGCAGGCCGACGGATACGCCGGCGGCGTGGATCACCCACGCGACTCCTCCTCGGGCTCGGGGTCGGTCTCCGGGATAACGATCGTGACCTGCGCCTCGGGCAGAAGCGCGAGCAATTTGACGCGTTGCCCCGCCGCGCAGTAGAGCGTCACGGTCGTCGGCTGCTCGACTCCCGTCTTGATCTCGACGCCGCGCAACAGCTTGCTCAGGTCCACACCGTCGAGCTTGACGGTGCCCCCGCGGCCTGACGGCTCCAGGTTCATCTCGAACGAGCGCACCCGCGTCTCCTTGGGGTCAGCCATCACGTCACCACGAGCGCGACGCCCCTCGCCTGGGCGTCGCTACGCGCCCCGCAGTATCGACAGGGGTCGTCATACGGGAACCGACGGCAGAGGCCCGGACGGTCATCGTAGGCGCGGCACGTCCCGCTCTCCTGATCGAACTCGTTGCACGCGAACAGATTGCGCCGCCCGATGACCGGGATGAGGATCTGTCGGATCCGTGTCCACTCCGGGCTCTGGTCCTTATTCCCCACGATGAACGATCGGAGCCGCCGGCCCTGCCAATACCAATCGTGCGAGACCGGAAACTGCTGACAGCATCGACCATCGCACAACCTCACGGACAGGTCGCCGTCATCGTGTCGAGCGCGCGGCGTTCGGCGTCGGTCATCGTCAGGCCGTAGCGGTCCTTAATGAACCGCCAGTTCGCCGCGTAGAAGCACCAGCCGCCCTCGTTCGGCGGGCGCCAGTTCTCCGGACCGCGCGCGCCCTTCGCTCGGTTCAGGCTCCGATGGACGACGAGCAGATGGCCGGGGTCCGTGCGGTCGTTCGCGTAGGTCCGCTTCTCGTCCCGCGTCCAGGCCCAGGCGCCCGAGGCGTGCGCGTTGCCGAGCGGCACCATATGGTCGATGTCCAGCCGGCTCGCGTCGGTGTGCCACGTCCCGGAGAACAGGTCGAGCCAGAGCCCGCTGTTCACGACGCACTCGCGCGACGTGCGGAAGACGACCTCGCGCCAGCTCCGCTCGATGAGGACCTCGGCCCGCGTGTTCTGACAGTCCCGGTCGTCGTCGATCCAGTGCCGCCACTCGGATCGGTCGTAGTCGGGAATCGGTTGCGCCAGCAGCGCGAAGAGCAGCGCGGTGATCTTTATCATCTGCGGGCCTCTCGGTGACCATAACGGAGCAGGTGGTTGTCGAAGTGCTGCCGCTCAGTGAACATCCGCCCGCACGTGCACCGGAGGAGCACGGTATCGACGACGACGACCTTCACGAGTCCGGTCGAGAGCAGTAGGTCATCGTTCTTCTGCCCCGTGAGCGCGAAGACTTCCCCGACCTGTAGGTGTGTGAGTCGGCCGTAACCGAACTCCTCCCGCGCCGTGACGACCGTCGCCGGATGCTGGTCCGCGCCCACGCGAGGCGCCACGATGCTCGCGCCTGCACCGACTGCACCGCTCAACACTGTCCCGAAGAACTTGCGCCTCTTCATAGGATCCGTCCGGTCTTCACCGAGACATTCTCGGGCGCCGGCGCGAACCGGCAACCTACGAAGCCTTGCAGTCCGCGAATGATGCTGAGCGCGTGGTCGATCTGCGGGATGTGCTTGGCCTTCCGGAAGACCCCCGAGTGCCCGCCCTTCACCGCGTAGTTGTGAAGGAGCCAGGGCATCTTCCGCCGGAACCGGAGCCGCTGGCCCGCGAAGCGAACCCACGACCTCAGCCCGGTCCCGTAGAGATGGATGTGCAGCACGATGGCTTCTTCCGCCAGCGCCCACACGGGGTCGAGGTCTCGGCGGAGCGGCGTGCCCATCGTGATGACCGCACGCACGTGAATCATCGGCCGGCCGGCGAGCGCGTAGGCGATCACCGCGCCGCCGTAGCTGTGCCCGATCAGCACGACGTCCACGACGCCGTCGACGACGGGCAGCGTCCCGAGGAACTCCCGGAGCTGCTCGCCTCCGAAGATCCACGGCTGGTGACCCGAGAAGGTGAACCAGGTCCCCGCGAGCGCGGCGCTCCAGAACCGCAGCTCCTCGGCGCGTCGCTCGAAGCCCTGGGCGGCGAGATGCCGGTCGAACAGCGAGCTGGCGTCGACCCACGAGCGGCCGTGCTTCTCGTTCGTGCCGGCGATGGGCGTGTAGAGGATGATGTCATCCGGTCGATCGGTGACTGCGCGGGCGGCAACGATGTCGTCTTCTGTTTCGGTGTTCTTCATAACCTCACTCCCCAGCGGTGGTAGCTATCGAGCCGCAACGACCGCGCCTTGGCGTCGGCCAGAATCAGATCGGCCTCGCGACGGCACGCCTCCCGGACGGCGTCCTGCGACACACCGCGGAGTCTCTCCAGCCGACCGATCATCACCTTGATGCTTCTCGTCTTCTTGTCGTAGCTGTAGCGCAGCTCCTCGTTGCCGGCGAACAGGCCCCAGGGATCGAGCGCGCCCGACGCGGCGATGCCGAGCCCGAGGAAGACGAAGTGGCGCCGCGAGTAAAGCTGCACCGGCTCGACACGGGTTGGCACGGGTTGACCTATGTCAGAACGACGCGGTGCGCCCTGCCACACACCGCTCTCCGGGCTCCCGGCGGCATCCTCCGCTCCGCAGGACCGAGGTCGTATGTCACGCATGCGGCAGATTCTCCGCTTCCATCTGGAGCTTGCAGCAGGCGACACAGATCTTCCGCGGCGTCTTCGGCACGTAGGGTCGGTGAACGATCGCGGCGCCGCAGTGCGAGCACTTCGTGTGGATGTCGTCGTCGAAGAAGCTGTCGACCCCGCAGATCACGAAGTCGGCCTCCTCACACTCGGCCGTGGTGCCCACCCGCCCGATCCGATCGATCAGCGCCTTTAGATCAGGATCGATTGGGCAGTGTCGCTTCGAGCCATTCATATTCGCACCGTTGACAGATCCGATGCAGATGCGGCGTCGGCGGCCGGCTCATCGCCGAGGCGCCGGCGTCGAGCGCGCCGGTCCCGTCGTCCTTGCAGTCGTGCACACAATACCGATACTTCGCCCCGACGAACCCGCACATCGGGCAGATGGTCCCGCTATAGGGCGGGAGCTGATTGTCCAAGCTGGGAACTCCGGCGCCGCCGACACGTCGATCGACAGCGCACCGCGACGAAGCGAACGGTCCATCCGGTCTGCTCGATCTGTTTGAGCAGCGCGCCGGGCAGATAGAACCAGTTGTCATCCTCTCGCGACGTCGCCACTCGCAACACGAAGCCGCAACGTGTGCAACGCTGCCTGCCGGCCTTGGCCTCGCCCGCGATGTGGACGACGATCTGGCCTAACATCTCGGTCCTCCTTCAGTCCGGACGGCGGCCTTCTCTCGGCGCCGCTTGCACTCAGGCTCGCGCGCGATCGCCGCCGCTCTGTCGCCGGCCAGCGCCGTCTCCTTCCGACGTTCCTCGTCGAGGAGATGCGCCAGGGCCGGCCGGGACAGCGGAGACGGAAGGAAGTCGCGTTCGCGCACGGTGCTAATCCTATTACGAATCCACCCAAGATGCCAAGCCGACCTATGGTCTGCGCCAGTAGCTTCTCCCCCCGCCCACACCGAACGGCACGGCCCCGAGATTCGGCGCGTTTCCGACGACCCGCCACGCCAGGGCGCCGGCGACGACCGAGTCCGGGGGATGGCCGCGGCCACGGGCGGCCAGGTCCTCGTGTAGGCAGAACTTGTGCTCGCGATAGGCGAACTCGATGCGCGGGCTCTTGATGTCGCCGTGCTCGATGGCCGCGATGTAGTCGCTGAACAGCTCGGAGCGCGTCCGTCCGATGAGGACGACGTCCTCGACCGGGACGGTGAACATATTCGAGACGACGGTGCCGAGCCCGGTGTGGTCGTGCGCCGCCTCGCCGCCGTAGCGCTCGACGCGCTTGTTCAGGCGCTCGACCATCTGGTCCCACTCCATCCGCCCGAGGCGCTCGAACGCGACGAGCCTCGCCGGGTCGACGTCATAGCGGATCGTGGTGATGACGGTCCAGTTCACCGTCTTCGCCCAGTCGGCGCCGTGCGCGTAGCGCCCGCCCTTCGCCGGCTTCTCGAACTCCAAATACTCGCCGTTGTCGCCCTGCGCCATCCCGAGCGCCGGGTCGAACATCTCGTCGACGGCTTTCGGCGTGATGGCGCGTCCGCCGGCGTGCGGTTCCTGGTTCTCGATCTCGGCCTCCCACATGTCGGCGGGGATCTCGAGCCGCTTGCGCTCGACGTCGCTCTTTGGGAGCCAGCCATGCGGCTCCAGCGTCTCCCGGTAGCACCAGGTGTAGATCGGCCAGCCGCCCGTCGAGGCGCGCCGCAGCATCTCGGTCATCGTGCCGTCGGCATATTGCCGCGTCGAGCTGAGCACGGTCTGCGCAGGGATGCCGGGACGCGAGAGCGTCTGCCCCAGCGCGGCGTTGATGATGGCTTGGTCGGCCTCGTCGATCTCATCGAAGCGGAGCCGCTCGGGATGCAGCCCGCGGACTGAGGTCTGCGACGCCCGGAGCGCGCGCACGGTGGCCCCGTTCGCGAACCGCGTCCGCCGGCTGCTGGGATCCGAGCGGAGGAGTTCTCGCGGCGCGCCGGGGTGCGCCCAGAACTGGCCGAGATACTCGTGGATGCGCTCGGCCTGTTCACCCGAGCCGCCGAGCAGGCTGACGTTCGCGCCGATCTTCGCCGACTCGGCCGCGGTGAGCAGCGCCAACATGAACGTCTTCCCACCGAACCCGCGCGACGCGTGCCAGATGCAGATCGGATGCTCGGCGAAGTAGGCCGCGCAAAACGCCGTCCACGGCGCGACGTGTCCTGGGCAGACGCGCTTCGCTGGGATCCGCACACCGAACGACTCCAGGAGCCACGCGGCCAGATCCTTCCGGGTCTTAACCGTGATCGATGACCGCGGCTTGGAGGACCCGAGTCCCTGAAGGAGCAAGTCGCTCCATGCGCGATGTAATCCGCTCGATGATGGCATCGACGATCCGCTGGTCCTGGATCTCGGACTGGATGATGTGCACGATCTCGGTCGCCGTGCGGAGAATTTCTTCGATTGCCGGGGCCGTCTGTTGTGCGTCGAGCCCGAGCAGCTTCGCGCGCCGCGCGCTCACGTGCACCGCGATCTCGATGGCCCGGAGTTTCAGCGTCGAGTTCGTGCCGGCGATCACGTCTTGCAACCCGCGCAGATACCGATCGAGCCGTTCGAGTTCGACCGCGCGGAGTTCCTCGGCGTGTTCGGTACTTAGGGCGTTCGTCTCGGCGATCGAGTCCTGGACATCATGCCACGCCGTGTCGAGGCTGACGTTCAGCTCGGTGGCGATCTGCCGATAGCGGGCGCCGCCGATGCGCAACCGCAGCGCCGAGCTGCGGCGTTCGACGACCAGCGCGTCATGCCCGGCTCGGTTCGCGATGCCGCGCTTGCGCGTGGCCCGGCCGCGCTTCGCCTTCTTCTTCTTCCGCGGCATCTAGGACGCCGGGCGCCGCTTCGCCTCAACCGCTCCAATCTTCGTCGCCTTCTTGCCGGTGAACTGTTCCCAGCGATCGATCGTCACCTGGCAATACCGCGGCTCGACCTCGATGCCGAGACAGGCGCGCCCGAGCTGCTCGGCGGCGATGATGGTCGACCCGGACCCGAGGAACGGATCGAGAATCTCGATGGTGTGCCGCTCGGCGTGACACGCATCGCCGGTCAGAATCTCCGTCAGGAGCTGCACCGGCTTCTCGGTGTAGTGGTGCACGTTGCCAGAGCGGCTGACGCGAAGCACGTTGCTGTTCGCCGGCTGGCCTTTCCTCCGCTTGTTGCTCTTCCGGGAGCCGAACATGATCAGCTCATGCTGCGAGCGCCAGAGGGCTCCGAGCCCAGGCGTCTCCTTGTCCCAGACGATCATCGTGCGCACCGCGAGGCCCGAACCCTCGACGACATCGAAGAGCGTGTTCCACATCCGCCAGTCCGTGAAGATGTAGATCGTCTGCGGGTGGCACGCGAGCAGGGCGTCCTTGATGAGCGCCACGTAGCCGCGCGTCGAGAGATTGTCGGCGGCGATGTCCCCGAACGTCCCGGCCGCGCGACCGGCTTCCTGGAACCCGCCGGAACAATACGGCGGGTCGGTCAGGACGAGCGGGACCGTCGTGTGCTCCGCCACGCTGGCGATGACGTTCGCATCGCGACAGTCGCCGCAGACGAGGCGATGGGTTCCGAGCTGGAAGATGTGGCCGGCCTTGATCGAGGTCCGCCGCGCTTTCGGGATCTTCTCTGGGTCCGCCTTGCCCGGCTTCGGCTTCACCACGACCGCATCGTCGAGCGCCGCCAGTTCGGGTTCGTCGAAGAACGCGGACAACTCGATCCCCTCCCCCGCGAACGCGCGCACCCGGTCGCCATCGAAGCTGGAGAGATCGCTGGTCCGGTTGTCGGCGATCCCGAGCTGCACCTTCTGGGATCGGGTCAGGCCCGTGCGCCGCACGGCGACGAGTTCTTCCCCGGTAGCGTCGACGACCTTGACGCGCAGAACGCCGGCCTTGGCCGCGGCTTCGACCGTCGCGTTCCCTGCGAGCACGCGGCCTCGTTCGTCGATTACGATCGACCGCGCCGCGCCGACAGCCTTCAACGAGCTAACGATCGTCCCGACGTTGCGCGGCGTGTGGCGGCGCGCGTTCTTCGGGTCGGCGGTCAGGTGGCTGAGCTTCGTCGGGGTCCGCTTCCTGGTCACGGTTGCGCCTCGATCTGCGCCTGACGTTTCCGTAGCGCCTTCAGACAGCGCGGGCGCTCCTCGTCGGTCGGCTTCCGGCTGAAGAGCCAGTTCTGCCCACACCGCCCACACCGGAAACACCCGGTGACGATCGGCTGCTCGCGCCAGCTCGTATCGGGTCCGGTCGTCAGGATCTCCTTCGTGAGCACGAGCCGGCCTTTCCTGGGGCAGTCGCAGACCTTCTTCTCCCAGGCGGCGGCGTTCACGTCTGCACTCGAAGCCGTCGCGTGCCGGCGTCCGGGATGGTGAGCGTGTTCAGCACGTCCGACGGCCGCGGTTCCGGTGCGCCGGTCGCGTGGAACGTCATCTCGATCGTGCGTGACATCAGACCGTCCTCCTTAGACACCGAGGTCTGGACGTTGACCTGGACGGGGATGATCCGCTGGCGCTCCTCGCCCATCGCCAGGTAGAGCTGCCCCGCCTCGTCGATGTCCAGCCCCCAGCCGCCCTCGAAGTCCGTCCGCATCTAGCGCCTGCCTCGCCGATGGCGCAGACCGTGGTGCGTCTCGTCGAGCTGCCGCATCAGCCTGAACCACGCCTCGCGCATCACCGGGTGCCGGTCGATCCCGACGCACCACGACAGCGCGAATATGACGTAAGCGGCGGTGGTGAGCAGCGGGAGCGCGACCCAGTCGCAGGCCCACACGACCGCGGCGGTGCGAAGCTGGCTCATCATGGTCGGTGCAGACTGCCCGTCTACGCGCCCCCGCCCTGCCCGGAGGCCCTGGGAGACGCGGACGGGGTCGGGACGCGCACCTTGGGCCGCCTGCCCAGCCCTAGCGCCCTTCTCGCGGCCACCGGCGGGAGTGGCCCGGCCCACCAGCGTCTGAACCGCTCGACCGGCTTCGGTGGGCTGTCCGAACTCATGGCGACCAGCTTCCCGCCGTAGGTGAGGCCCCGCTCTTGTCGCCAGACGTCGCAGTGGTAGACGCGAGAGCTGCCGATCTGGGTGAACCAGTAGAGCCCCGGCTCGGTCGGCGGCGTCTGGCTGAACGTCAGGCGGTCCATCAGTCGGGAGTCTTCCCGCCTCCGTTCGCGAGCCGCCAGGCATCCATCGTGTTCGCGTGTTCCATCGCCGCCTTGATCTTCTCGTCTCGCACCCCAGCCCGTTGAGCGCGCCCGGCCCAGTCGCGGACCGTCTCGGCCGCGACCTGGTCGTGTGCCACGAGCACGAACACCGGCTCGTCATCCGCCGCGCGCCCCAGGCATCCCTTGCCGGCGCGTTCCTCTGCTGCTGTTCCCATCACGTTTCTCCTTTGACGCGCAGCCGGCGCGTCCGCAGGTCCTTCGGTCGACCTCGTTCTTTATCTCTCGCCTCGAACGCCCGAACGGGCTCGCTCAGGTGCGTCAGGATCTCCGCGCCGCCGTAGTAGCGCGGCATCTCGGAGGTAAAGTTCCGCGACGATTCCATCAGCGCTTCCTCGGCTTGCTGCGGCGTGAAGGTCGCAGAGCAGCTCAGGCAGAGATGGTGCCCGTTCTCCTCTCGCCGCATCTGGCGATGGAAGCACCGCGGGCACCTGATCAGCAGGACACCGCCGGCGTCCAGCCGAGCGCGCGCGTCCCACCCGTCGCCTCGTTCTCCAACTGCCGTGACGATCCCAGGTCCCCG
>LAZR01002118.1_pt1 | contig 11834 bp, 21 predicted proteins | sample 329461 | NCBI WGS metagenome assembly LAZR01 (sample SAMN03002196, study PRJNA259156) | marine sediment metagenome | biome: sea floor; feature: Hydrothermal impacted sediments; material: marine sediment; isolation source: Loki non-amplified sample from Loki's castle hydrothermal vent sediment ...
CTTCTGGTGACAATAATACTGATGGAAATCTTGAATGTCCAACTTGTCATGAAAAGAGAGTTGGTCATCCTGAATTTATTCTATGTGCTAAATGTCAGGACTCTGTTGATATGCAAGATATTATCTATGATAATAATAGTGGATTTGGATACTGTAAAGTATGTTCCAGCCGACTTATAAGAGATGAATTTGTAGTGAACAAATATATTACCTTAAAACTTAGGGGAAACAAGACAATTATCTATATTGATGGAGAGGAAATATCCCAATGTATGTACCTGTTTATGAATATACCAGAGATAGAAGCACAAGACGAGGAATGTGTCAATATAGATGAATTCAAAAACAAATACTCAGCTGAATTAGAGTTAGAAACTGATGCTGAGAAGTATAGTATAACTCCAGAAACGGAGTTTTGGGGACATTGCTCTAACCTTCAAGCATGGATAGAAAATGATTATAATCCTAACATACTTCATAGTAATTTAGCATTGCCTCTGTTAGCAAGATTGTGCACTAAGGATATACGCATATTCAATAGCCTATTATTCCATCTTGATGAAATGTGGAAAGCTTATAAAACACATGATAGAAAGATGTTTGTAATGGCTACCTATGAAGAACTAGTATTTAACTGCATTATCAAATATGAAATCGCTAAAGAAGATATGGAAAACTCTACATTTATTAGAGCAATGCACTTTAAACATTTGTTTATACTTATAGATAATTTCAGGAATTTTATGTATGAATATGTTAAGTACGGATTAGCACGTGGTGAGAGAATAGTATTAGAAATAGCAGATGATTATTATCATAAATTCTGGTGGGATAAAGAAGTAGACCGTAATGGAATGGGGAATACTGAATGGTTAAAGTTTCAGAAAAGACGTAATAAATGGGAGAAGAAGATATATGGAAGTAATTTACGATATCGTAGATGGTTAAGACACCTTCGAAATCGTGATGTATCTATTGAATCTAACGAAGAGGGTTATTTAGCATATGTATGGTCTATTAGAAATTGTAATGGCAATAGGTATTATAATGGCTGGGATAAATTAAAGGAAAAATGTATTTCGAAAGTACGTAATATTTATTTATCAGAAGGTATAGAATATGTAAAGTATCTTGAATGGACATATCAATTTTGTAATGGATGGAATGGAAGCCATTGTCTTAATAGATATGCTGTTCGGTATAAAGACGGTACACTTGCCATACGGCATTTAGTATTATAATTTAACTTTTTTTTACTTTTTTTAATTTTCCTTAATAAAATACAACAAAATACAACAAATGACACTAAATATGAAAAAAAGAGTATATTATGCTCATAGCATTAAAATTTATGATACTTCACAAGAAGTGAGGGAATTAGCGTATTTGAATAAAGAGTTTACTGTATTTAACCCGAAAAATGAAATTCGGTGGAACTCTTTAACTAAAATGACTCCCTATTTTGAAGCTGTAAAGAAATCTGATATATTGGTAGCTTCAGAGTATAAAAACCATGTAGGAAGAGGAGTATATGATGAAATATCAATAGCTTTGTCAAATAGTATTCCTTCTTTTGTATTACGGAAAGAACATAACTTTAAACTATTAGAGATACAAGCCCTAAAACTTGATGACATATATGATTGGAAAGTTTATTATGGGATTATTATTACATAAACATTTTTTTAATAAAAAAATACAACAAATAATACTAAATATGAAGGTTCAAAACTTCTTTAGTGAAAACTAAAATATATAAAAAACAACAAGTAAAGTGAAAGATATGGGAATTACAATACATTATAATTTTAAGTTTAATGGTTCTGGAAAAGAGTTATTGGCAAAATTAGAGTTGATATATAAAGAAATAAAACTTATGGATATAGTAGAAATATCTAAAGTTGAGGTACATAATAAGGCTATGGATTGTGATATCAATTGGAAAAAAAATAGAGGGGTTGGATTCGAAGTTAATGTAATGGAAGGTTCTGAATGGTTTACAGTAATACTATTCAATAGAGGAATTGAATCATGGTCATCTCACGAATTTACTAAGACTGAGTATGCAAATGATTTCATGAAATGTCATAAAATGGTTTGTAGTATGCTGAAGGTTTGCGAAAAACATGGGATTCTTGAAAGCGTTCATGATGAAGCAGGTTATTGGGATAGTATGAATGATGAGGTATTAATTGAAAATAAAGCACAGTCAGAAGAGGATTTAGAGTTTCTTGGTCAAATGCTCAAAGGTTCTGGATTTAATGTTGTTACTGGTCATAACAATTCAGACAAGAAGAAAAAACCAGACCATATAATAAAGTCGGTATAACCTAATAATAAACATTTTTTTTTATTATACAACACTGAATTGAGGCTTCAAAGTCTCTTTAGTGAGGAGTAAAATATCATGAATGAAAAACAATTATTAGAAAAATATGGTAAGATACGGGATACTAAGAAACTGAGGGAAGACTTTAGAGTTATGGGGTTCTTGGCTCCTCATATAGCTTGTATTAGGAAGTTTGATAATCTTAAGGGGAGTATGGAGTTCCAACATCATCCAAGATTCTATTTCGATTTTGTTGACGAAGACGGTATGCGAGATGAAGAGAGGGAGTTAAAACGTAAGATAGATGCTGGAGAAAAAGTTACTATAGGAGAATTATTAGGTATCAATTCTAAAAAAGATGTTAAAGAATGGTCTGGGAAGTTCGCAGAGAGGATAGGATTATGAATATGCCACCAAGAGATAGAACAAGGCTTAAGAATCTTTTAAGGAATTATAGAGACCACATAATTACTAAGTACTTTAATTCTATGAAACATATACCCATAGACAAGATTATTGAAACTATTGATGATGCTATACAAATTATATCTTTAAATCTATAAGGGGATTAATATGATATGCGATTGGTGTAAAAATGAAATAATTAATAAACCAAGAACCTATAATGGCATGGGAGAGTCTTATTGCCATAAATGTATTCCAAACTGTAATGTTTGTGGGAAACCAGTAAACTTTATACGTGCTGAAAGGTGTAATCTCTGTTGGGAAGTATTATCCCGATTAGATGATTTCTTGAAGTCTGAAAAAGCAAGAGATATTGTTATAGCTAAACTAAAGAAATTGGTGGGTTTATAAGAGGAAAAAAAATGCCACAGAATAAAATGTATACATATAATATAAAAGTAAGACATCATAGAGATTTACCACCTAAATACTTGGAGTTAATACGAGATATGTTATTCAAATTTATAGGGGATATCCCTATAACGCAGATTACCATTACTCAAACTCATGGTAATAGGAAAAAGAATCATGACACAAAACTAAATAATTAATACCTTTTTTTATCTTTTTTCATATTATAATTATCATATAAATATTGTATATGTATGGCATAGTTATAATATGAAAGCCGATAAAAATAAATTCTTAATAACGTACTATTAGATTATGATAACTGCAGAAGATGTTGGTAATTATTTAATGGATTATAAAAAACATAAGAGAGATACTTCAGTTAAAAAGGAGTTTAAACCGTGGTTATACTTTAACGAAATAAATCAAGTCAGATTAAGTAAGCAAAAGAAGGTCTATCTTAAATGGAAGTATGGTTTAACTGAATCTGACTTTATAAACATGTGGAATAAACAGAATGGTAAATATGCTATTTGTAAATCTGCTTTTGATGTTAAAAAAGTTAGCTGTCATGTAGACCATAATCATAGTACTGAAAAAATTAGAGGGTTACTGTGTCGTGAATGTAATGTCATGCTGGGTTTATGTAAGGATAATCCCGACATATTAAGAAGTGCGTTCAAATACCTCATACGGTAAAGTCTTTATTTTTGTCGGTCAAAAGATTTAAAAATGAAGAAAAATTTAATAATAAGAATTTTGAAATTAAAAATTTTGGAGTATTATACGTGTTAGAGATAATTAATGAATTGGATATGCTCATTAGAGCAAGGTATCCACTTTTGTATATTGTTTCCAATGAAGAAGACAGAGTAATTCGAGAAATTAAAACTATTACTGGGGATGCTCTATGGATTTGGTCTTATATTACAGGATTCCGTAAGAATGGTAAAGGAATAGTAAGTGAGAAAACACGAGACCCTTTAGAAGCACTTAGATTCATAAATAATAGTAGAGGGCGTGGAATATATATTTTGCTTGATTACCATACCTTTTTGGAAGATGGTAGTCCGGACATCATAAGGTTTTTTAGAGAACTTACAAAAATTCTCAAAGGGACTGAAAAGAATGTTGTTATTATTTCCTCAATTTTAACTATACCTGCTGAACTAGAGAAAGAAATAACCGTTTTGGATTTTCCGTTACCAGAAAAAGATGAAATTAGTAAGTTATATGATGACATTGTAGAGGACGTTGAGAGTGAGGGTGTTATTCCCAAGATTAATGGTAATAAACAGCATGTTATAAGGGCTCTTACTGGGCTCACTGAGGACGAGATAGCGAACGTTTTATATAAATCAATCATTAAACATAGAGCATTTAATATTGATACTATTATAGAGATTAAAAAGCAAATCATACGAAAAACTGGTAGTTTGGAGTATTATCACACATCAGATAGTATAGATGATGTAGGAGGATACGATATATTTAAAGAATGGATAATTAAGAGAGGTAACGCTTTTAGTGATGAAGCACGAGATTTTGGTGTGCCTTTCCCTAAAGGTGTCTTACTTTTAGGTGTTCAAGGTTGTGGGAAAAGTTTGTTGTGTAAGTGTGTGTCAAGCTTATGGAATTTTCCACTTCTGCGATTAGATATGGGAAGTATTTTTAGTGGTATTGTTGGTTCTAGTGAAGATAATATGAGTAAAGCACTAAAATTGGCTGTTGCTGTTTCACCATGCGTATTATGGATTGATGAGATTGAAAAAGCTTTTTCTGGTGTAGGAAGTTCTAATTTTTCTGATGGTGGAACTACTGACAGAGTTGTGGCTAGTTTTCTCACATTTTTACAAGAGAATAAAGCTCCGGTATTCATCATGGCAACTGCCAATGGTATTAAAAACCTTCCTCCCGCATTATTGCGAAAAGGAAGGATTGATGAAATCTTTTGGATGGACTTACCAAATCCTTTGGAAAGAACTGATATATTTAAAATTCATATTAAAAAAAGAGGTAGAAATATTGAAGATTATAATATACCGGCTTTGGTTGATATATCCAATGGGTTCTCTGGTGCTGAGATTGAGGCAAGTATAATATCAGGTCTGTATGACGCTTTTGACGATGGTATCGAACTATGTAATGACCATATTGTCAACAATCTTAATATAACAGTACCACTGAGTACAACTATGGCAGAGCCAATTAACGAACTAAGAACGTGGGCTAACGCTAGAGCTAGAGTTGCTTCTACTCGTTATGAAAATCCAACTGAAAAGAGGGCTATTAATTTATAATGTCGGAAATATATAGATGTCCCGCTTTTTTATTTTGTAATTATGAATTACTAAAGAGACCAGCAAATGATATTGCAAAAGAGTGTAATGTTAGTGATATGACTATTTATAATTGGATGAAAAAATTTAATATCATTTCCAGAACACTTAGTGAATCTTTCAAAGGAAGACCGAGCAGTTTTAAGGGTCATAAACATACTAATGAAGCTAAAGAGAAGAATAGACAAGCACATATATTTAGTGACTGGAATAGATTAACTTATGCTGGAAAACATAAAAGAATGAGGAATGCTATTCCAAAAGGAGATATTTGTGAGGAATGTGGAGAGAAGACTAATAAATTGAATATAACTAACATAGACCATAAATACTTACAAAATACAGAAGATTGGGAATGGAAATGTAGGTCATGTCACCAAAATCATGATATAAAATATAATGAAAGAGGTGTATTGTCATAAGTCACTTCACTACAGTCCGAACAAAAATCTATGAAGATGCTACACTTATAGAAGTACTTAAAGAAATGGGTTATGAAATATCTTATGAAACAAAGATGAAGAATTCTTGGGGTGGAAATAGAAGAGTAGATTTTCAAATAATAATTCCCAACTCTGATAACATCGGCTTTGTTAAAAAAGCTGGTGAACGAAACTTTAGCATGGTCGTAGATTGGTTTGGCGTAAAGGGAATCAGTAGAAGGGAGTTCCTTCCAAATCTCATGCAAGAATACTCTAAGAAAATCGTATACCGACAAGCACGAGCTATGGGATATCGTGTTGAACAGAAGGTTAATAAAAAGAATAAAACTATAAAATTGGTGTTGAGAAAATATTGATTTGTCAAGAATGTAAGTATTTTGTACCACAACATACATATCAAAATTTATTGGGATTGTGTAAAAACCCTTTAGTTGTTGAATTATTGAAAGGGAGTCCCTTAATTAATAATACATCTGAAGAACTTACTTGTAGTGGACGAGGGGAGCCAAAGTGAAGAGAAAACTTTTAGAAATGAATGAAAACGAACTTGCAAAATTGATATCCAAAACAGATGGATGTTTAAGTTGTGGAAAAGCATTATCGTATGCGATATTAAAGTCTAGATTTTGTGTTGAGTGCAATCTTAAGTATACTGACCAAATTCGAAGGCTAAAGAAACGTTCTAGACAAATTCAAGTAGTGGAAGGGTGGAATATGAAATGAAGGAAATGATAATCGAGATTGATGCTGAAGGAAATATACTAATTGAGGCTAACGGAATGAAGGGTAGCGAGTGTTTAAATGAAACAAAAGCTTTAGAGGATAAACTTGGCGAAGTTACTAAAAGAGATAAAAAACCAGACTTTTATGCGAAAATTAAACAGAAGTCAAGCCAAAGAGTAAAAAGATAATGAATTTTACTGTCTATATCGAGAATGGAAATGTCACCATATCAGACCTTCCAGACGATTTAGTATCGATGATGATTGCTCTTGGAGATATATTTAAAACCTCTTGTGATACAAGCTTCGGGGACGATTTCTGTGGATAATTATATAATTAAAAACTTTTTTTTGTGTTTTGATGTGTCTATTTCAGACATATTGCAGAACATGTCTGTTTCAGATATGAATAAAACAAATTTGGAGTAAAAAAATGACATACAAATTTCAATACATAAATCATTCCATTCCACTGTCACAACGGATTAAGAGGTTTACTTCTTATGAAGATATGATAAAAGTTATTGGGATTGATAGGAAAATGGAAAGAATATATATTATAGACTTTTATTCTTTCGAGTATGTGCCTTCGGAGGAAGTGTACAAGCTTTATTGCAAAGTTGCTAAAGAGTACAATAAAGAGACTAAAGAATATAATGACATAAGTGATGATATATTAGAATGCCCAGCTTATTCATTTGCTCAATTTACCAGAGATATATTAGATGTGGGTGACCAATGTAAGATGGTTAGTACGTTATATGATGTCGATAAAAAACTCGACAAATTAGAGGATGAAGATGGTAATTTCATTCCAAGCACTCAAAATCTTGATAAATTAAGAGAGATATTCCGTAGTGTTTGGGACATAAAAAGAAATAAAAACACTAGAACCTCTCCAGTAATATGTCATAGAGTTTGGGATTTTGCTACAACAAGTAAGGATGGTGATGGTCGATGTTTTGTTACTACTAAATATATTTGGATACGAGATATAGTCGTTGTTGATGACGTACTGGAGGAAGCACAAGGTATAAACCCAGATATTGAGTATATCAAAGGTCATGCTACAGCTCTTTCTACTGTAGCTTCGTTTGGTAGTCGTAATCCGGTAATGATTAATGATAAACCAACATTGATAGGATTTACGATAATTAATTCGGAATTTAAAAACTCACAACTAGTTATATGTGCTTATATCTATATACCGGAATATAATATTCAACTGATTGCGAGGACTGTAGAATTAAAGATTGAATTGAAACATGTTGGTGACCCAGAAGTATTTAGTAATATGGTTAGGAAAGGAGTTAAGGAAGTGCTTGGTAAGGGTAAAATCATAGCTGACATGTTTGGTAGATTGACTACCTGTAGCAATAGAGCTTCCGCAATAGATTATACTGCTTTGAATGAAAAAGACAGTAATGCTGTTGGTGTAGAACTTAAGATGAGCAACAAAATCAAACAGTTAATACAAATCAAAGAAATACAAGGATATTCAAATTACCTTGATGGTTTAGTACATACTTTAATGGATTATGCAACAAATCACGCTGAAACAGAAACAGACCGAATGAATACATATAAAAAAGTAATGGATATCTTAAGGCAACCAGATGTTTTTGTTGATACACTTGGTCTAAAGGTAAATCGGGCTAAAGTAATAAAACTTAGAAGCGTTGAAAAGGTAGAGCAACAACAAATTGAAGATGAAAAGAACGGTATAGTAAAATACATTTAATCTATTTTTTTTAATATCATGAAGAAGGACAAATCAGTACGCATCAAAAAACAAATAAAGAATATCGAAGCTAGAGTTAGGCAATCTTACGGAGCTTATAGTTCATTACAAGCACAACTGCACTCTATTTTTGGTATTATTACCGAGGTTCGGTTATTATTTGAAGAAATAAGTACATGCTTTAATGAATTGTTTGAAGACTGGAAAGAAGTAATGGAGAAAACAAAAAAATGAAGGATGAGTATAAACATATGACTCCCATCCAATCAAGTATCGTTAAATTGTTATGGCGGGATAATATGTTTTCTCGTGGTAAGCTATGTAAAGAACTAAAAAGAGCTTGGACTACAGTATTTGATAATTTGATGAAACTTATGAAGAAAGATATTATTGAACAAGAATCTCATAATAATAATAAACAAGGAAGACCTGTTAAACTATGGTATTTGAGTGAGGAATTTATTAAAGAAATGGAAAGTGAGTTAGATAATGGCTAGGGTAAAAAGGGAGCCTCCGTTAAATAAGAGGTTTTGTGTCAATATACCAGCTAAATGGCTTCGATTTATGAGATGTTTTATAGAAACAGATGCATTTGAATCAGTATCTGCTGGAGTACGTGAAATGATGGAATTTTGGTTTGTTGACACATTTGGACATGAGTTTGAAAAAGTATTAACTGAAAAATTTAGAGATATCAAAGAAACACCTAAAGCTAATATAACTGGTAGAAGGGCTTATAACTATGATAACTTATAGTATATCAGGGCATGAAAATGAACATACATTAATAATAAAGGACTCTAATAATGAGATAATAATAGATTGTAAACTAAATTTATTAATAATTGATGAAGTCAGAGAATTGAAAGATATTATGATTAAATACTTAAAAAATAGAGGTTTTGACTAAAGAATGAACGAGATTTTAAATGTTGATGGAATGATTAAATCATATCTTTGTAATCTTTGTAAGCTTAATGAACATTGTCAACATAACTTCGATTATGAATGTCAAGAAGTCTTTAACCAATTTAGAGATTAATTTTTTTCTTTTTTTTAATAATGTCCGAGTAAAGCTTTCATAGGCTTCTTGGGCAAAACAAAAAGAGAAAAACACATGAAACCATATAAAGAAGTATTAAAGGAAATGGATGGAGTTAAGTTTCATCCATTATGTACATTTTTCCCTATTCCTTCAGAGAGTGAATTAAATTCGATGGCAGAAAGAATGAAAGAGAGTGGTCAATATTATCCCATTTTAAGACTTAAATCTTCTGGAGAAACAATTGATGGAAGAGTTCGTTATATTCTATGTTTGATGGCTGAAATAATCCCAAAATTTATTGATTTAGATATAACAGATAATAGGGAAATAGCTGATGTCGTTAACCGACTGAATTTTGACCGAAGGCATATAGGACTTGGTACAAAACTCGGTATTGGTATACGAATGGAAAAGTGGTTAAATAGAACTCTTGGTATAATTCCTCAAGAAGACTATAATTTACGAGGTATACAGGATTTAGCAATGAGTAAACAAACTGCAAGGAAGATTCATACAACATCAAAGGCTCTTAATCAATTCAAGCAACTCATTAAAGAGGCTGAAACAAATCCAGAGATAAAAAAAGCTTTAGAGAATTTACAAAAAGGAAAAAAAGAAGAATCACTTGATAGACTCTATAAAAAATATATGGAAGCTCCTAAGAGAAAAACAACGTTTAAAGCTCAAAAAACACCTACCAAAATAGAGCTACGACAGAAAATTATTGATATCAAAGAGGAATTAAAAATAGTTAGAATTGATAAATCCATCTACGAGAGATTATATAAAGAAGTCAAAAAGGTTGCTAAGGAGATAGACGTTTGGGAGCAGATATTGCCACGACTTACTATTTTATTAGATAATGTGAGGAAAGTTCAAGACAAAAAAACCTTTCCAACTGTTAGTGAATTAAGAGAGGCGGAATTACTATAATGGAACTAAAGAGAGTGCTTTTAAGGTTACATGCTGTAGAATATGAATCTATTCAAAATGTTCGCAAAATCTTTATGAATCAAATTCGTGATATCCTTAGAAAAATAGATATGGGTATTGATTTTAATGAAGTTGAAGAAAAGAAGGAAGATAAAACTTTTGATACTAAGTATGCTGACGCAAAATTACTTCCCCTAGCAAAAAGATTAATAGAAGAAGGAAGAGTAACTGAAGAGGAAGGAAAATATATCTATGAATTTTTTAATTCAACAGTACCTTCTATTAAACAACTCGAACGTTCATTTAAAAAAAATCTTGGAAAGTTGGTTAAAAATGAAGCTATCTATACTGAATTTCTTGACAAAGTACGAGGTATTGATAAAGTTCTTAGTGCGAAGCTAATAAAGGAAATAGGTTATTGTGATGAAGTACCAGATACAGTTAGTAAATTATGGGCTTATGCTGGTCAATCAGTCGTAAATGGTGTGGCACAGAAACGTATAAAGGGTCAGTCAATTTCATACAATCCACGATTGAAATCTTTAGTGTGGATGGTATCTAAAGGAATGTTAATACATAATCAGGGTTATTATAGACAGGTATACGACACTGAAAAAGAGAAACAATTAAACAGAGAATATGAAGAAGGTATTTTACATGAAAAATACCCTCAGAAGAAATCAAATGATAAATATATATACCCAGAAACTGCTACGAAATTAATCTTAGGTCATGCTCATAATAGAGCTTTAAGAAAAATGAGAAAAATTTTCTTAGACCATTATTGGCATTGTGCTAGAGAATTAATGGGATTACCAGCAAAAAAGAACTATGTGGAAGGTGTTTTACTTCATGATAATATTGTTACATGGAAAAAAGCACTTGAGATGGAAGGTACACTTCCACCGAAGTTAAAAGAAAAGAAAGCCACCGAGAATAAGAAAACCAAGTCATGATAGCGAGTCATCTTAATTAAGAAAACCATTAGAATATAACGAGTCATAAAGATTAAGAAAACCAGGTCTTGGTAGCGAGTCATGTAAGAGTAGAAAACCACTAAATAAAAACGAGTCAAACAAAACGAGAAAACCACTCGTAATCAGCGAGTCATTAAAAAAAAGAAAACCATCCATATAAAACGAGTCATTTATAAAGAGAAAACCATCAATAGGGAGCGAGTCAAGTGAAAGAAGAAAACCACATTCTACAAACGAGTCATCAAAAGTTAGAAAACCAGATTTATTATGCGAGTCATGAGAGAAAAGCAAACCAATGACATTGAGCGAGTCATCTTAATTAAGAAAACCATTGGAACATAGCGAGTCATCAATCATAATAAAACCATATTCATACAACGAGTCAGGAAAAGAAAGAAAACCACTCTCAAATAGCGAGTCATAGCCAAGCAGAAAACCAATGTAATAGGAACGAGTCAACTCAAATAAGAAAACCAATAATATCGAACG
>LAZR01002120.1_pt1 | contig 11822 bp, 10 predicted proteins | sample 329461 | NCBI WGS metagenome assembly LAZR01 (sample SAMN03002196, study PRJNA259156) | marine sediment metagenome | biome: sea floor; feature: Hydrothermal impacted sediments; material: marine sediment; isolation source: Loki non-amplified sample from Loki's castle hydrothermal vent sediment ...
CAGGATATGGCGGTGCTCGGCAGTGTTTACGGTTTTGTGGACTGCGTGGTCCGGCCGGGCGAGGAGGTCCTTCATCACTTCGATCCGACGAAATGGGGGGGAGGTTCAAATCACACCGTTGATTCACGTCACACATCATCTTTTGATTCGATTGTTCGAATCGCCTCCGGTATCGGTCTGGAGCTTATCGAGGCACCAAGAGCACTGCCTGTCCTGGATGAAAATGATTACCGCAAGATCAGGTACTACGTACAGAGTTTCTATCAGCAGAAGAATGATGTGACGGGTCAGGGTGGTTTTCTGAGTCGGCTGTTAGGCGGCTCCGATTCAGGGAAGCAGCGGAGGTCGGTGATGGTGACGGAGGTCATGGGGCCCGGCTGGTGGCAGCGGTACGAGAACAAGGAGCTTGTCGCCGAAGGTGAGAACCCATTAGGGATAGTTCCGGTGGTGCATGTGCAGAACATTGCTCAACCTTATTTCTATGAGGGCATCAGCGATGTGGGGCAGTTGATGCCCTTGCAGGATGAGTTGAATACGAGGCTAAGCGACCGGGCGAGCAGGATCACATTCGGGGCGTTTAAGATGTATTTGGCCAAGGGGATCGAGGGCGTCGAGGACAAGCCTGTTTCTCCGGGGCGGATGTGGTGCACGGACAATCCGGATGCGACGATCGAGGAGTTCGGGGGCGACAGTTCGGTTCCGAGCGAGGACAAGCATATCAACGAGATACGTGAGGCGATGGACAAGATCAGCGGTGTGACGCCGGTTGTGGCTGGCGTATTGAAGAACAAGTTGGGTAATCTTACGAGCGGCGTGGCGCTGAAGATGACGTATATGGGGATGTTGGCCAGGACGACTCGCAAGCAATTTACCTATGGAGAAGGGGTCAAAGAGATTTGCCGGCTTGTGCTGCATACCCTTGACGTGTGCGGTGTGTACCGTACGAAACCTTCGGAGAGGGAATTTGAGGTGAGGTTCGCTAATCCGCTGCCGGAGAACATGATGGAACGATTAGAGGAAGCGCGGATCAAGAAGGAGTTGGGGGTGTCGCAGGAGCTGTTGTTGAGTGAGTTGGGGTACTGAGTGATTTACTATTGACTATTTTCGATTTTCTATTTTGTGGAAGTCTTTACAGAGTGAAAGGAAGGAAGAATTATGAGTGAGGTTGACTTGGATAGTCGCGTTTTGTCAGAAGACACAGATTCGGGTGATGAGAAACTTGTTCCGGTTGGGGAGGCTATTCGTTATCGCAAGCGGGCTCAGGGTGCGGAGAAAGAGGCGTCGGATCTGGCTGAGGAGGCAAAGCAGCTTCGAGAGCTTAACAAGGAACTGACGGGTGAGCTTGAAGCAATGCGTACGGATCATGAGTTGGTGAGGGCGCTTTCTTCGGCAGGTGCGGTGGACCTTGAGGCGGCGGTTCTGATTGCCAAGAGCCGCATGGAGGACGGGAAAGAGAAAGAGATTGCTCCGGTTGTCGAGTTGCTCAGGCAGGAGAAGTCCTACCTTTTCGGTGGGCAGCCGCAGCGGGAGGTGGCGTCAAAGACAGCCGGGGTAAAGGAAAAGGAGTCCAGCGGACAAAGAGTGCTTGAGGGCAGAGCAAAGAAAGCGGCTGCCAGCGGCAGCAGGGCCGACGTGCATGAGTACATGCGTTCTCGGCGACGGTTTGTATAAACGATAAGATATTTGATTTTGAGGAGAGAAGGATATGGCATTTACGGGTAAAGCTACTTATTCGGCGGGTGCGACTCTGCCGGAGATCGTGGAAGATGTTTCGGATTTGATCGGGATTGTGTCGCCGTATGAGACGCCTCTGCTGGATGCGTTGGGCGATCCGCTTCGGGCGGCTACGAGTACGCATCATGAATGGCTGGAAGATGAATTGCTTCCGAACAAGGATTCGATTGACGATTCGTCGATCGCCAGTCCGGACACAGAGACATCGTTTGATGCGGCCAACGGAAGCAGGTTCAGGGTTGGCGATCAGATTCAGGTTGAGGGGTCGCAAGAGCTTATGTTGGTTACGGGTGTCAGCAGCGATACGCTGACGGTGGTTCGTGGTTATGCGGGCACGACGGCGGAGGATATTGTTGACGGACAGGTGGTCAATATTTTAGGCAACGCGGCGCTTGAAGGTTCGGACAAGCCGACGGCGCGGTTTACGAATCGCCAGCGGTTGGGCAACTACACGCAGATTTTCACGGCGGCGGTTGAGATCAGCGGCACGGATGTCGCGGCGAGTCAGTTGGGTCTCAGCGACGAGCTTGATTATCAGAAACAGGAGCGACTGCGGGAGCTTATCAGGGACCTTGAGAACACGGTGATCAACGGCGGGCAGCCGGTGAGCGATTCCGAAGGCAGCGGCACGGTGCGAAGGACGATGGAGGGAGTTTTGCAGCATCTTTCGACGAATGTCTTTGCGACGGGCGATTCGGGTTTTCCGACGGGGACCGGCCTGGACGAGGAGAAGATCAATTATGTGCTTCGCAAGATCTGGGAAAGCAGCAACGCCAATGTCGACCTGATCGTTGTGGGCGGATTCCAGAAGCGCAAGATCAACGCGTTTCTGAGCGCGTCGCGTGCGTACGGGGCAAGCGACACCACGTATCGGGACATGGTAAGTCTCTACGAGAGCGATTTCGGGGTGTGCAGGATTGTAACGACGCGCTGGATGCCTCAGGATGCGGCGCTTCTGCTTGACTCGTCGCGGGTCAGTGTGCTGCCGTTAGCGGGCAGGAGCTTTCACTTCAAGCCGTTGGCGAGCAGCGGAGATTATGAGTGCGGGGAACTGATCGGCGAGTATACGGTCGAGCTGAAGAACGAGGCGGCCAGCGGTCTGATTCGGGATCTGAGCACCAGTGCCTCGCCAGCACGCGTGTGGTTAGCTTACCTGGCCGTAGCTTAGTGCGAGAGAGTTGTTGTTAAGCGTTTAGTTTCTGCTTAGTCCGGGGGATACTCAAGCTCTCGTTGCTCGGTGGCCTTGCCTTTCGCCTGTGGTGCCCTCTTGAAGGTAACATTCACCTGTCCAAGAGGCGGACAATCTATCCGTTTGCCGTTTAGCAGGTCTTCTATCGAAAGGATTTGCATCCGGGGATAAGGTTTCTTTTGCCACGGAGACTTATAGAATTCAGCACTTGCCGCTTCGGTCCGCATTGGTTTTGTTGGCTTTTGCATACAAATGAAAACGCCTATTTCGGCGTTTTCGCGCTCAATTACACCTCGAAGGTCCCGCACGTGCGTTGGACCGGTGTGGCCAGCTTTAACAGAAAGTAAGATTTGTTTCGTTTTGGCTTTGGAACTGTCAACTTCATCATGGAAATAAAGCCGACCATCTATTCCCTTGTCTGCTCCCTTTTTTTGCTCGACAGGACGTGCCCCAACTAATCCGAGCGACCACCACTGGAATTGATAAGGGTCATTGGCAGCTAAAGTCTTTGCATCAGGCAGAGATACGGGTTCACCGACCACCTTGTAAGTTTTACGAATTTGTTCACCAAACATGTTTTCGAGCCGATACTTCATTAACGCAACTGCCAAATGAGTAATATCAATCCCAATCCAGTGACGTTTGCATTTCTGAGCAACAGCGAGTGTTGTTCCGCATCCGCAGAAAGGATCAAGAACAATATCACCCTCATTACTGCTGGCTTGGATTATGCGCTCAAGTAAAGCCTCCGGTTTCTGCGTAGGATAGCCAAGGCGTTCCTTGGCCGTTGGATTTATTATACCTATGTCCCACACATCGTGAAGTAAAACACCTTCTTTGAGATACACCTTTGCTCTGTATTTTGTACCGTCCGTGCGTCTTCGTGTCGTCATTCTGTACCGGCCATCTTCATCTTCAAACTTATAACGGGTCTTCCGTTCAGCTAGCGAACCCTCCCCATATTCCCCGTACAAGTTATTGAATTGGGGAGATGGCCCTTTACCATAGAACAAAATCGTATCATGTTTCCGCTGAAAGTGCCCAGTGTGTTGTGTGGCTTTCGGCCCATAGTTCCAGACAATCTCATTTTGAAAAGAATTGGTACCAAATACCGCATCCAATAAAAGCCTGAGATGTGCGCTTGCTGTCTGGTCGCAGTGCAGATAGATTGCACCTGTGGGCTTCAAGACTCGGCGAAGTTCTACTAATCGTGGCGCCATCATCGCAAGATAAGCCATCATATCGCTTTCGCCTAAGAATGTACGAAAGGCCTGCATTGCCTGTGATACTCTGCCACCAGCCTCAACTATCTCTTGATAAGCAGCCGCTGCAATTGTGTTCCATTCCCACGTGTCCTCAAAGGCCTTAATTTGAGCTGCGCTACGGCTGCCATTCTGTTCGGCAAAAAGCACGTTGTAGTTTCTATTGCTTTTGAAAGGCGGGTCAAGGTAGATGAGATCGACGGTCTCATCCTTGATATGCTCACGAAGAATTTGCAGGTTATCGCCGTAGTATAAAAGGTTTTTTGTCATGAGTTGTTTGCCTCAAGCTTTTACAAAACGACCGCAACCGTATTGCTCGGCACGCTTTCGCCGCCGGTGTTTATTGCTTTTACTCGGTATTCTAATTGCGGGCCGCGGGGCTGGTTCATTAGTGTGGTTTCGCTTTCCAGTGCAATGCCCGCCTGTGACCAGTTGCCGAACTCGCCGCCGCCCTCCGGCTGGTCTCGGCGCTGGATAACATAGGTCCGCACAGTCCCGCCGGAGCCGCGAGCGGGTGCTTTCCAGTCCAAGAGAACCGTACCGGCCCCCTGCACAACTGTATCGAGATTGCGCGGCTGACCCGGCGGGTCGGCGGGCGATGGCGGTGCTTTCGGGCCCCAGCCGATGTATTCGAGCTTCTCGGAGTCGGCGCCCACATCGACTTCGGATTTTTTTAACTCGGCCTTCATCAGTTCGATAAGTGCGGCAAGTTTTGTATCCTTTTCATCGGTGGCGATTTGTGCGGCAGCCAGCGCTTCGGTCTGAGCATTTTTAGCTGTGCTGTAGTCGTTATTGGCCGTCATCAGCCCGGAAAAATCGGCGCTTGGAAAATCGGCTGCATGGTTCCAGTAGCCGAAGCCCATCGCTACCGAAAGGGCCTCAATATCGGCTTGTCGTTTTGGAAATCTGGGCACAGTTTAGTCCTTATTGATTGCCACAGAGTTCACAGAGACCACGGAGCCTTCTACCGCCGACAATCTCCGCATCCTCTGCGGCTGATTCTATCTTTAGCGCTACACGCAATACGCAACAGAAGCTACAGAACAACTGCAGCAGTGTTGGACGGTATACTTGTACCACCGGCGTTGACGGCCTTTATGCGGTATTCTAATTGCGGGCCTCTCGGCTGACCTGTCACCGTAGTTTCTGTTTCCAGCGCAATGCCAACCTGCGCCCACGAACCGAACTCGCCACCGCCTGCGGGCTGCTCGCGCCTCTCGATAACATAAGTCCGCACCGTACCGCCCGAACCACGCGCTGGGGGTTTCCAATCCAGAAACAGCGTACCGGGCCCCTGAATAACCGGATCGAGATTGCGCGGCTGGCCCGGGGTGACGGCGGCGCTGGGCGGAGCTTTCGGACCCCAGCCGATATACTCGAGCTTCTCCGAGTCGATACCGACATCGACCTCGGATTTCTTCAACTCATCCCTCATCTTATCTTCGAGGCCATCGAGTTGGAGGTTCTTGGCCTCGGTGGCGACCTGTGCAGCGGCCAGCGCATCGATCTGCGCTAACTTGGCGGTAGTGTAGCCACTTAGAGCAGCCTGCAGGGCAACCAAGTCCGTCAAAGGGTCCATGCTGGGAAAATCGGCTGGATGAGCGGTGTAACCGGCGATCATTGCGCTGGCTAAGGCCACGATGTCTGCTTCTGCATTGGGGAATTGTGCCATTTTACATAAACTCCTTTAATTAAACAACTTAACTCCGTTTTTCACATCCACGGTCCGAAAAAACCGTGGTTTTAAGCCAATATGCGGTTTGGTTAGCCTCTAACCAAGTCGGGTTAGCCTCTAACCAAGCCGGGTTAGCCTCAAACCAAGTCGGGTTAGCCGCAAATCAAGTTGAGTTAGCCGCAAATCAAGTTTAGTTAGCCGCAAATCAAATTGGTTTTGCCTCTGCACAGCGTGCGCAGCGACAAAGTAAACCGCCTTTGCCCCAAAGTCAACTGATTTTCAAGGAAATTTAGCACCGGTCAACACGAGTCTGATGGAAGCAGCATACTATTTTCCCTGTTCATTATGTTTTGGTTGAATTCTCTCGATTGCCGCCGCTTCGCTCTTTTTTGCCTCAGCAATAGTACCAAACTGTTCGATTTGAACCTTGGCACCGGGAACATAATCTTTCTGCCCTTGCAAATGTTCTTCAAGCCGTTCTTGCACACGTCCTTTTTTTGCTACTCCCACATAATTGACAGTACCGCCTTCCGTTTTAATCTTGTACGTGACCGGCTTGTCGTTGGGTACTTTCCCGATGCCTGTTTTGTTATTATTGACTGTTTTCTTTGCCATTTCTGTACTCCTTTCAAAAAAAACGTTCCATTATTTTCTTCCCGCTCCGTTGCGGGGTGTTTTAACGCTATAATGTTTAGCTCTTCAATATATTAGGCTCAATGTAAAGCCAACAATACATCGTTGTAAGTCGTCAAAATGCCTTATGCCACCAACAACATCACAATCTAATCTCACAAAACCTCATTCCACGCCGACTTTGTCACGATTTACACAGTTACCATCGCTTAATTCAACCAGTTTGTCTTTTAGGACCATTGTTGCCTTGCAATCATCCTCATTATATTCAAGGATTCTTTTCAAGATATTTTCATCTTTGCTTTCTATATAGTCGTTAAACCATTGAATCGACAAAGCTCCTGATGGCGTTTCGTCTCTCCAACTAAAACCACTATAAGTTGCCAGTGCTTTTAGAGAATAGCTTCCAACAGGCCAATCAGTTTGAGACAGAACGATCTTGTATAAATCAATGACATTTGGATTATCAAAAAACTTTTCCACTTCTTCCATTGAGATTACATCAGGATAGCGCTTTTGTAAATTCTTGTAGGTTGTCTTTTCGTGATGAGAGTAATAATAAACGGCATAATCGTCTTGAGGTAACGACCCGATGTATTCCCAAAACTTTCCCCATGCTTCTTTTTCTGCTTCAACTAATAGTTCAGTTGCAGCGAAGTAAATATATCTCCCTTTGCTTCCGTTTCGCTCATAAATTCCGTGCAGATAAATAAACTCCTGAGTGGGATCATCTTCGATATCAAAAAAAAGTTCATAACTCACCGTAGGTAAAGTGAGTGAACCGTAAAGAACAGGTTTTTTTGTTTGGTAAAGAATTCTAGCTCGATCAATTGACTTTTGTAAACTCTTATCACCGATTCGTAACAAAAAGTCATTGTTTCCTGCTTTTTTTTCCGCCTTCTTTCGTTCCATTACTCCTGCAACATTAATATCCAAAAATGCATCCACGTCTTCAATCGAAAGATCTTCGGCAATTCTGTCCCGGTTGCTTCTACCAAGATAAAAAATGGTGGTCAAATCCTTTGCTCCTTCACACCATTTTTTGCAGGAATTATACCACGGACAAAGTTTGCAAGTGCCCGCCAAAGCTGGCTTGTTTCCATTTTTGTTTTTCATCAAAAGATCGATATCTTTTTTCATTTCCTCATAACATTCCCACCAGGTTTCTTTGATTCTAACACCCATAGGAGCAGTCAGATCGTATTCAACCTCTTTGCCGTGAATATCAATTATTTTCCCGTTATTATGATTAGCAAATCCAAGTGTTTTTAAAAGGTCATTATACAGGCAAAGCTGTACAGCATAATGTTTCTTAGGTTTGCCCTCACTTCCTGTATCTTTGTCAGCACCTTCAAAGCCCATGCCTGATTTAATATCAATCGGAATATAAGTATTGTCAGGCAATAATTTCAAAAGGTCGGGTATTCCTAAAACGTTTTCATGCTTCAAGACTCCTTGATAAATCAAAGGCACTTTGTTTTCCATAGCTTCTATCGTCTTTTGAAAACGTATGTCAATTGAACCTTCTTTCAAGTTCAAAAAATCTCCGAGTTCAGAGACAACTCTTTCTTCGTGTTTTACTCCTTTTTCCCACAATAACTTTACAAAGGGATTTGTTTCTTGGATTTTTTCTTCTTGCGGCCCATAAATATCTCGCCAAACTTTGTGTGGGCATTTAATATAATCATAAAGTGAGGAAGCTGTAATATTCATAATCTTTGATTCCTATTATTCTATTTAATTCATTCTATTTTTCAGGGAACCATTTATAAAAATTTTCACGTAGTATAGGGGTATCCATCCATGATTGATCTGGCTTAGGCTTTTTTAGTATTTCTTCAACAGTCATAAGACGTTGAATTGGTTCAGTTCTAACAACACCTCTTTGAGTAACCCATGCTATTTCTTTGCGTTTAATAATCTCTTTTGTAATGAGGTTTGTAATTTGGCTGTCCCCCAGTACATAATCCATAACTTTCTGATAATTCCCTGCATGCCATTCTTTTGGTGCATCTGCGCCATTCATTAGTTTTGCTTGTTTTATTCCCATAGCTTTTCCAACGGATGCAAGGCTGACCGGAAATCCTCGCTGATTGAAAAACTGAAACATAGGGTCATATATGTTTAATGCAATCTCGGAGGCAAGCTGCATGTTTTCAGCATTGTGGCCAATCCATTGAAGGTCAAATTGTAAGCCATTCCATGCACAAATATAATATCCTTCGTCTTGTCTTGCCTTTAAGTACTCAAGAAGGTCATTAGCTTTTGTTTTTGATATCTGCAAAAGAGGTATATTATTTTCATCTACTGAATACCAAACTTGCTCTTCACCTTTGTGAATTGCTGTTGAGGCTACTGAAATATGGAAAGGAGCATATTTGTCAAAGTTCTCCCCAGGTTTTAATTCAAAGATATCAGAAATTTCTATATCAAAACTAAGCAGATTCATTTTTTTCTCTCTTTTCTCTGTGTCCAATCTAATTTTCAATAATCAATCATCCTGCCGCCCCGGTTGCTCAAATCAAGTGTTGGTGGGTATTATACCCTTGCCAACCAGACATGCAACATTATTAATACTCTTTAAAATTCCCTTCAGGGCAATAAACGCGGAGAATCCGCGCTTGTTTATATATATGGCGTTTGAGGGGTGCCAAATATTGATGAAAATCCTGGCTTTTTGGAAAAAAAATCATTCCCAACAGCGACGTCGATCAAAGAATGGCGTTTTCACCCCCTTTTGGGGTACGATCAGGTTTGGCGTAACCGAATACATGCCCGCGAAAGCAGGAACATTTAGAGCCTATCCCAATCACCCTCTGGCTTCGACCGGCTGCGTCGGTCGTGTTCGGCGTCAGGCTGCATCGGCAATGCTGTACATTGCCTGCTTCGCCTTCCTTGCCCACAACAGACTCGCTCGGTCTCGGGCCGACGAGAGGTTATTGGGAGAGGCTCTTAGCGTTGGGGTGGTTTAGGATGTCGAACAGGGTTGATTATTTTGCGGCGGAAGAGACGGCTTTGTCGGTGCCGGCAGGCAGGTGCGTTGTCTATGTTGATGGGATGTTGTGCCCGTATCTGGAGGTTATCGAGATTGTGCGGGCGTCGGGGCCGGGGTACGGGCAGGCGAGGCTTTTGTATAATCCGGCGCTTTGGGCCGACGGCGAAAGGGTCGCCGTTGAGCGGATCGAGACGGTTGCGGCAATCGGCAGAGAGGTCAGCATCGTCACTTTGTACAACGCCCGTTTGGGCATAACAGCGGTGAGGTCGGTGAAGGTGTTTGCCGGGCGGATCGAGGAGATCGAGACGCAGATATCCGGCGATTGTGAGTCCGTTGAGCTGGTTGCACGGGATTTTTCGGCAAGGCTTGGGCGCATCGGCGTCTATGGGCAGCGCGTACTGCACGGCGGCGGCTCGACGATGCGGCTTGACGGGTATGAAACGGTTTTCAATCGCGACGGCCTGCCGAATGCGTCAAAGGCGCCCATGCAGCACGAAGGCAAATGGTACCGCATGTTTGAGGTTGACAGTGCAAAGGCGCAGTACTGGACTTGCGCCGAGGCGGTGGTGTATCTGCTTGGCGAGCATCTTGTCGGCGGGCAGTTGGGTGACGGTGATGTTGAGCAGCTCGAAGGAATATTTGAAAGCAGGCTGCTCGGCGAAATCGATGTCAACGGGATGAGCCTGCTGGATGCACTTGAGAAATGCTGCGAGCAGACGGGGGTGCGGTTTCGATTTGAACCGTGTCAGGAGGAGGATGGACCCGCAGAACGGATCGTGTTCTATCGGCCGGGCGTGGGGCGTCGGGTGGAACTGAATCATCAGCAGGCGGGCGAGGGATTCAGTATCGGGCGAACGAACATCTGCCGCATCGACAGCAGCAGGGGATTCTACCCGGCTACACATCGGTATATCGGAATGGGCGACTGGAAGGTTTATGAAGCGACGTTTGACCTCGTCAAAGCGTGGGACAGTTCGCTTGAAGGCGGACCGCAAAGCGATTATTCGCCCTCAACGAATCCGGACTTCGATGCGATGCGGGATGTTTATCGAAAGTGGTGTCTAAATGAAGCCGGCGACTATGCCGGCACGCCGTTTGACTTCGGATCGATATTTGAAAGAGCGACTTATCTTCAGCGAAGGCGAACGTTTCTCAGGGCACTGAGTACCGACTTGGAAGGTGAGTCGTTAGGGTATTACCTTGAGGTGTCTTACGACGACGGAGCGACGTGGCAGGAGTACGCCGATTCGTTTGATGTGCTGGATGACGAGTGCGGCGTGTGGCTGGCAGACGAGGTGCTCAGCGAAGATGTGTGGACGGCGATAGGTGCGGGCACTTTGAAGTTTCGCATCACGGCATCGGTAGCAAGCGACGAGCGTCTGACTGTCGCAGTTGCCGACGGTCCGGTGAATTCCGCGGCGGAGGTTATCGATCATGTGCTTGATCTTTCCGGCCGATTTGAGTTCGCAAAGGTCTCCGGAAAGAGCATCTTTAGCAACTCTGCATCAAGCGATATCGGCGAACCAGACGAGGTCGACGACAGCGAGGCGTTAGGCGGCTACATCCGTAATCTCTGCGAAACACACGAATCGATCATCGAGACGATCGATGTCGAGACGCCGGTTGCAGGTCTGTACTACAACTGCGGCGACGGCGTAACGTGCAGTCCGGACAGCCGCAATGTATTGGGCGTCAGGAGAGACAGCCGCAGCCTGTTCTGGATCGAGCGGGTGGCGATGGATTTTCAAAAGCAGCAAACGAAGCTGCGTATCCTGAGGAGGAGGGGGAGGTAACGATGGTCAAAGAGACAAACGGCTGGCGATTGAATCGGCAGGTGAATCTTTCGTTTCTGTTAGAGCTGGTTTTGTTAGGCTCTTTGATCGTGGGAAGCTGGTTCAACTTGCAGCGGCAGCTTGACATGGTGGCACGCGACGTAGGTATTCTGTTAGAGCGGCAAAAGGAACTCTACGGCAAGCTGGAGGCATTACAGGAAAAGACCATCTCGCACGAGTACCGGCTGCGATCCATGGAATCTGCCTCGCGCCACACCTCTTCTTCAAGAGAGCGATAATTCTATCCGGAGAATAGGAACTCTTATGAGACATATAAGTATTTTGCGTGTCTTTGCGCGCCGGGCAGCCAAGTGGTGGCTCAGAAGAGAGTAGTTGCGTGAGTTGATTTGTTGACGCAATTGCAGTCTCCGGGGGCACACAGGTTCTTCATGGCTTGCCAAACGTCCGGAGTCTCGCGACAGAGGCTTATAGTAACGCGGGAGTTATAGCTCTTTATACAACCAATAACATGCTTGTAGAATTCAATGCGATTGGCGTGTGG
>LAZR01002121.1_pt1 | contig 11814 bp, 8 predicted proteins | sample 329461 | NCBI WGS metagenome assembly LAZR01 (sample SAMN03002196, study PRJNA259156) | marine sediment metagenome | biome: sea floor; feature: Hydrothermal impacted sediments; material: marine sediment; isolation source: Loki non-amplified sample from Loki's castle hydrothermal vent sediment ...
GTGATATAGCCTCGCCCTTAATTTAAGAAACCATGAAAACTGCATTTATCACCGGAATTACCGGGCAAGACGGAGCTTACCTCAGCGAATTTTTATTAAATAAAGGCTATATAGTTCACGGTCTGAAGCGCCGTGCATCATTGCTGAACACGGATCGAATCGATCATCTGTACCAAGATCCCCATGTAGAGAACCGGAATTTTATATTGCATTACGGCGATATGACCGATAGTACCAACTTGATACGCCTTATACAAGAAATACAACCGGATGAAATCTATAACCTAGCAGCTATGAGCCACGTTCAGGTTTCTTTTGAAATCCCTGAATATACAGGTAATGCCGATGGTTTGGGTACCCTTCGTATTTTAGATGCGGTTAGGCTATTGGGTCTTGAAAAAAAGACACGAATCTATCAGGCTTCGACTTCCGAGCTATATGGTAAGGTACAAGAAGTGCCACAAACTGAAAATACACCTTTTTACCCTCGCAGTCCGTATGCGGTGGCGAAAATGTACGCTTATTGGATAACGGTAAATTACCGTGAGGCGTATGGTATGTATGCCTGTAACGGAATTTTGTTCAATCATGAATCACCTATTCGTGGCGAGACCTTTGTTACTCGAAAAATTACTCGGGCAGCGTCCAGGATTGCATTAGGTCTACAGGATAAACTGTATCTGGGAAATCTTGATGCCAAAAGAGACTGGGGGCATGCTAAGGATTACGTGAGGATGATGTGGATGATTTTGCAAGCGGATGAGGCAGAAGATTGGGTTATCGCTACGGGAACGACCACGCCGGTAAGGGATTTTGTCAAAATGGCTTTTAATGAATTAGGTGTAGAACTTGAGTTCAAAGGTGAAGGTGCAGAAGAGAAAGGATATATTGCCTCTTGTTCGAATTCTGAATATCAATTAGAAATCGGGAGTTTAGTGGTAGAGGTAGATGAAAAGTACTTTAGGCCGACCGAGGTAGATTTGTTGATTGGCGATGCGACAAAGGCCCGTACCAAATTAGGTTGGGTGCCTGAGCATGATCTTCAATCCTTGGTTAAGGAAATGATGGCCGGTGACATTAGTTTGATGCAAAAAGAAAAACATTTGGCTAGCGGTGGCTATCGTACGTTAAATTATTTCGAATAGAATAAAAGTCGATTACATTAAATCGACATATTCTGTCAATATATACTAAATGACATCAGCCAATAGGGTTATCATCAATACAGCCATTTCGTATGGTAGGATGGTGTTAACTGTGGGTGTTTCTCTCTATTCTACTAGGCTCATCTTAGAAGCTTTAGGGAATACAGATTTCGGAATTTTTCAGTTAGTGGGTGGCTTGGTTGCCATGTTAGCTTTCCTTAAAAATACAATGGCGACAGCCACACAACGTTTTTTGTCTTTTTATCAAGGAAAGAATGAAGCTGAAAATCAAAAGTCTGTATTCACCAATAGCCTGATAATGCATATTGTTATAGGTTTAGCTATTGTTCTAATCTTAGCTTCGCTGGAACCTATACTATTCGAACGTTTTTTGAACATTCCCGAAAGTCGTACATATGCAGCGAAGATAGTGTACCGGACTGTACTGGCATCCTTGTTTTTTAGTATGGTGAATGTCCCTTTCATCGGCTCTTTAATAGCCCATGAAAACTTACTTTTTGTTGCGCTTATAAACATTCTAGAGGCGTTGTTAAAACTTGCGATTGCTCTGATTCTCATTGATTTAGATACAAATAAACTTATTGTATATGGATGTTTAATGGCTGCTTTAGACTTGATAACCCTATTATTTTATATGGGTTTTTGCTTAAAAACCTATGAGGAGTGTTCTTTAAAAGCTATTAAGATAGATAGAGGACGTATAAAAGAGCTTACCTCATTTGCTGGATGGAACCTTTTTGGATCACTTTGTAGTTTAGGCCGAAATCAAGGATTGGCCATTGTTTTAAACCTGTTTTTCGGTGCAGTAATAAATGCAGCATATGGTATTGCCAATCAATTGTCGTCCCAAATGAATTTATTCTCAGTGACTATGCTGCGAGCACTTAATCCTCAAATAATGAAAAGTGAAGGGTCAAACAATCGGGAAAGGATGTTACGGCTATCTATGATTGCAAGTAAATTCGGCTTTTTTTTGGCTGCAATTGTTGCAATACCGGCTATTTTCGAAATGACAGCTATTTTGAAATTTTGGTTGAAGGAAGTCCCCGATTATACGGTTATTTTCGCCCAGTTAATTTTAATATCTATTTTGGTAAATCAATTGACAATAGGATTACAATCCGCACTTCAAGCGACTGGGAAGATAAAACTATACCAAATTGTTGTTGGTGGACTAATTTTAATGACGCTGCCCGTAGCTTATTTGTTTCTTGAAATGGGCTACCCGCCATACTCTGTTTTTGTTAGCTACCTTCTATTTGAAATAATCGCAGTTGTATTGCGATTGTTGATAGCAAAAAAAATCACCCATTTATCCATCCCTGAATACATGACTAGAGTTTTTTCTAAAAGTTTATTGCCATTTACACTTCTTGTTGGAACCTGCTATTATATAAGTAACTATTGGAATATGGACTATAGGTTTATAATAACAGGTATTATATCGTCCGTTGTTTTTATTAGTACAATTTATTTATTCGGTTTATGTAATGATGAAAAATTATTAGTTATAAAGTTTTTCAATATTGCAAAAGGCAAATTAAAAAATAAATAATATGATTATTCATAATTAATTTTCAGTGGAATCGTCTTAAATGTAATTAAATGTGATTACGGCAATTAAGTTTTACTTTCAAGGTAATTCTATGGTTTTCAATCAAATATGCCCATTGGGCGCATTTTTCGGAATAAATAATTTTACATCTATACTATGAACTTTTTATATTTTAAATCTGATAAGGGTAATTTTGGTGACGACCTGAATCCTTGGTTATGGCCAAAAATTTTTAAATCGGATTTAAATAAATATGAGGATAGCTATTTTTTAGGTATTGGCTCTATTCTTCATGCACAGAATAAGAATTTAGATTCGATTACAGATAAAAGAAAAATCGTTTTTGGTACAGGAATAAGACCAGCGAATAATTACCGAAATTTAAAAATTGATAGTACTTGGGATATTAGATTTTTAAGAGGTCCACTTTCTGCACAAGCCTTGGGTAATCAACATGAATATATAACGGATGCCGCTTATGCGGTCCGACAGCTAGATAACTTTCATGATTTAGTTAATACAAAGAAGAAATATGAGATTAGTATAATGCCATATTTTCACTCCGTTGAGTATTTTGATTGGGAAAAAATATCCAAAGATTTAGGATATCATTATATTTCACCTTACTCGGAAAATGGAGTCGAGCATACGCTAAAAGAAATTGCATCCTCAAAATATCTTATTTCAGAAGCAATGCATGGAGCTATTTTAGCGGATGTATTGAGGGTGCCTTGGAAAAGGTTTGTTTTGACTACCCCTCACACCGAAGGTGAACGCGTTTCTGATTTTAAATGGCGTGATTGGTTAAATTCAGTTGGCATTTATGATAGCGAGGTGATATATACTCCATTCTATAAAAACGCTAGGCTAACGCCACATATCAAAAGAATAACGGGCGGAATGGTTTCAGCAAAATTTTTGCAAAAGTCTAAGGTCGTGGGTGATTTAAAGGATGTTCTGAAAAAAGCTGACGATTATTCTTTATCATCTGATTTTATAGTATCAACGGTAGATCAAAAAATACATGATAAAATCGTTGGATTTTAATTTATCAGCACCATTTTTTAAGTTTTGCTTTAAATAAAATTGTACAGTACGTGAAAATAGTCTTTCATCCCTTTAGCAGTGGAGATAACAAGTATACCGATATTATTTTAGAAGCCCTTCGAGATAGAAAATTTGAGATTATTCCCTTAGATAAGCTTTTTTCGAATTTCAGGGATGTCAAGATAATTCATCTCAACTGGTATGAAAATATTGCAAGTGTTTTAAATTTTTTAAACAAAACTTTCAAGTTGTTAGTATGGAAATTGTTAGGTAAAAAAATTGTATGGACAATGCATAACAAAGAACCCCATGAGAACAAGAATCCATCTTTGCAGAAAGCATTTCGGAACCTGCTCATCTTTTTATCCGATAGCATAGTTATTCATTCAAATGAATCACGAGAAGAATTAGAAAGTAAGGGCAAAACAGTAATGGATAAAGTTTTATATCTACCTCACCCCAATTATATTGACGCTTATGGTGATATGGATGTAAAAACCACATCCCTAATTAACCAAGAACCTTTAAATCTCTTATTTATTGGCATGGTGCGACCCTACAAAAATCTTGAATTACTTATGGATTGCGTAGCAACATTTGGGGACAAAGTTAAACTCATTATTGCGGGAAAACCGAAGGATTCTGAGTACGCTAAGACAATAGAGGAGATAGCATCTTCACAAAATAATATAGAATTAGACCTCAATTTTATCGAAGATGACGACTTGATTAAATATGTATCTGCCACAGATTTAGTTGTTCTCCCTTATAATATGAATAGTGTTCTAAATTCAGGTACGGTCATATTGAGTTTTTCTTATGGACGGAGTGTCATCTGCCCCAATATTGGCACAATCAATGACATAGATGATAAAAGTAATTTAATGAACTATACCTACACTACCCAAGAAGAACACAAAAAAGAATTGATTCGTTTAATTGATAGAGCAATACGTTTAAAACAAGACTCACCTAAAATTTTTGAAAACTGGGGAACTCAGATGAAAGACTATATTGAAAAATACCATGACCCTGAAGATGTAGCCAATCAATTAACAAGTGAATACTTCAGTATTTCAAAATAGTAATGATTCAAGGAGGCATAGGGTTATCGCAAGATCATCATTGTGCACTAGCACGTGTATTTAACTATCAGGATTTTTAACAGCTTATATTAGCTTAAAGTGTTATTTAATGTCAAAAAAAATTTTGTGTCTTCTTGGATCTACGCATTTTTATGGCAAGGAAAGGTCAAATATAGAAGTATACAATTTACTTAAAGCACAAGAGGGTAGCCAGATAAAAGTCGTGGTAAATACAAACACATCTGATGAGTTAAAAAAATATGTGAGTAATTTCGATACCGTGTCCACCACTTTTCCCGATCGTTCGGTAACAAAAATGAAATATGTAAATTATGCTTTTGCAAGCTTACGTTTGAATTTCAAAGTGCTTTTCGAACTTTTATTTTTTAGACCTGATTATGTTTTTCTAAATGATGAAAGGGTCTATTATGATGCATGCTGGCCGCTATTTCTTTTCGCCAAAAAAGTGATTTACAGAATAGGCGATGAACCTGCGTTCCCTAAATTAAGCAATTATAAATTTAATTCTTGGATTTGGAAAAACATCGTATTAAAAAAAACCGATACGTTTGTTTATATTTCCGAATTCATTAAAAATAGGGTTGAGGCTACAGGTCGTAACAGCGCTGCGGATGTTATTATTTACAACTATCCGCCCCACAGAAAAGAGATTGAAGAAAGCTTAAAAAAACAATATTCGAATTTCGATGGACTGACTATAGGGTATCTAGGCCAACTCATTACGGAAAAGGGAGTGCACTTATTTGTAGATGCTGCTGTCGAGCTTCTAAAAAAGAATAAAAAGTTACTTTTTTATATCGCCGGTAACCTTGAATATTCGAAAATATATTCCGATAAGTTAATTCAAAAAGTAAAGGACAACGCTTGCGAAAAACATATATTATTTTTAGGTAATATAGATGACGTTCAATCTTTTTTCAACCATATCGATGTATTGGTTACACCTTCATTAAAAGAAGAACCTCTGGGCAATGTAATCGTTGAGGCTAAAAAATATGGAACGCCTTCCATTATTTTTGATTCGGGGGGAATGCCAGAATTGATATCCCACAAGATGAACGGTTACGTTTGTGAAACATCTACGGCGCAAGGTATTGAAAAAGGTATCCAATACTATATTCAGAATGAATCAATGGTAGAGATACATGGAAAAAATGCCAAAGCGTCCATCAAAGAATTAAAAATCGATTATTTCAATTTTAAAAAAAAGTGGTTGGGCGTTTTTGATTTTGAAAGATAGAAATGCTTTTCTAAAAGAGCTCTAAATAGTTATGAAAGAAAATTCGAAAATCTATGTTGCCGGACATCGTGGTCTTGTAGGTAGCGCAATAGTTGAAAATCTAAGGGAAAAAGGATACTCAAACCTGATATTCCGAACGCACGCTGAGCTTGATTTGACCGATGGTGAAGCCGTAGCCGGTTTCTTCGCTGATGAACGACCGGAATATGTTTTTTTAGCAGCGGCAAAGGTTGGGGGCATCGTGGCCAATAACACCTATAGGGCAGATTTCATCTATGCTAATTTGATGATACAAAATAATATTATTCATCAAAGCTATGTACATAAGGTCAAAAAGCTGCTTTTTTTGGGGAGCACGTGCATTTATCCCAAGAATTGTCCACAACCTATGGTTGAAGATGCTTTGCTTACCGATGTGCTGGAATATACCAACGAACCATACGCTATAGCGAAGATTGCCGGAATTAAAATGTGTGAAAGTTATAATCTTCAATATGGCACAAATTTTATTTCGGCAATGCCCACCAATTTATATGGGCCGAACGATAATTTCGATTTAGAAAAATCTCATGTGCTTCCAGCGTTGATGCGAAAAACTTTTTTGGGGAAGGCTTTGCAAAATAATGATTGGGAAGTTATTAAAAGCGACTTGAATCGTTTACCTATCGAAAAGGTAAATGGTCAAAGTACTCAAGAAGAAATTATAGCAATCTTGGAACGATATGGCATTCAAAAACAAGGCAATTCAGTACAAATTGAAATATGGGGTAGTGGAACACCAATGCGGGAGTTTCTTTGGAGTAAAGATATGGCCGATGCTTGCGTATTTCTGATGGAGAACAGAGATTTCAACGAGTGTTTTGATTCGGGAACAAAGGAAATAAGAAATACGCATATCAATATTGGCACGAGTAAGGATATTAGTATTAAGAATCTTGCGGAACTGATTGCAAGTAAGGTAGGCTTTGAAGGTCAATTGTATTTTAATACCGATAAGCCTGATGGTACTTTGAAAAAATTAACGGATAGTTCGAAGCTTGAGAACTTGGGTTGGAAATACAGTGTAGAACTCGAAAATGGCATTGAAATGCTGCTAGATTATTATATCGAAAGTATTCAGCACGATGAGAATTCGTATTCTTAAAAGAAAATAATACGAGTAACACTTAGAACGATGAATTTAAAAAGGTCATCCTTAATAATTCCCTTATCCATAGTGATACATTTGGTTATCATTCATGGTAGCCTTTTGCTGTTAACGCCTGACACATATTTGCAGTGGCCAAACCCTATATATTATACATTTTCATGGTTGTTCGTTACCGGAGCGCTAAATTATTATCCTACTAAACGTAAGGAGAATTTTTTTACCAACCTCCACAAGATGTTTAACTTATATACCCTTTTCGGCCTTTGCTATTTTGCTATTTTCGGATTTGGTACTGGACGTACCGTATCGAACTTATTTCATATCAAGATTCTTGGTATCATATATTTATTATTAACCATTTATCGCATATTTTTTTATTGGGCCATACGAACCTATCGTTTAAAGGGAGGTAACTATGTAAATGTAGTAGCTATTGGAAGGGATAGAAATCTTAAAAAGATTAGGGCAATTTTTGATGACCCTTCCTTGGGATATCGTTATAAGGGTTTTTTTGACGACCGATTATCGATAAGTCCGACTTACTTGGGGGGCCTTAGCGAGGCTTATAGTTATATCGTCAACAATGAAATTGATGAAGTGTATTGCTTGGCCTCTAAATTTTCGCAGAAAGAACTAAGAAATCTTATCGATTTTGCTGATAATAATTTAATACGCTTAAAAATTATTCCTGACAACAAAGAGGTCTTTACCCGCTCGATGGAGCTAGAGATGTACGACAGTATTCCCGTTCTTAACATTAGAAAGGTACCTTTGGATACTGATTATGCAAAATGGGTAAAACGTGCGTTCGATATTGTATTTTCTTCTTTTGTAATAGTCTTCGTTTTATCATGGCTGATACCTATAATGTTCGTTTTGATTAAATCTGAATCTCCAGGGCCGCTTTACTTTAAACAGAAAAGGCACGGCCTGAAAAAACGCGTATTTTGGTGCTATAAATTCAGGTCGATGGCACCTAATTCGGACAGTGATTCCAAAATGGCCACCAAGAACGACATGCGGATTACAAAAATCGGCCAATTCATACGAAAAACCAGTATTGACGAATTACCCCAGTTTATTAATGTTTTTTTGGGGAATATGAGTGTTGTAGGACCGCGTCCGCATATGGAAAAACATACGGAAGGCTACGAAATTTCAGTAGATAAATATTTGGTGCGGCACTTTGTAAAACCCGGTGTCACGGGGCTAGCACAGATTAGGGGCTATCGCGGTGAAATAGTAAACCATCGTGACATTTTAAACCGTATCAAGCTTGATGTTTTTTATGTTGAAAAATGGTCTTTGGCCTTTGATTTGAATATAATTTTCCGAACGGTATACAATGCAATTGCTGGTGAAGAAAAAGCATATTAGAGGCTTGTCAGTGTTAACCATAGTATGCAGCTTAAATTCAAGTATTTAATTTTTATATACACTATTATTTTTATCAATTTATCCATAGCTCAATAACTATGTTCGAACCGAATACACAAACCGGACAACCCGAGGAGAAAAATATAAGTAAGATACTAGCAAAATATCTTAGCCATTGGCGATTGTTCGCTATAGGTTTAGTGTTTTGCCTTTTGGCTGTATTTCTATACATCAGATACTTTGCCGAGACGCAGTATGAAATCAAGAGCGCTATTCTAGTAAAGGACGAAAATGCAGGTCAAGGTAGTTTAGAGACAGCAAGTATTAAATCTCTTGGCCTTATTAAATCTTCACATAATATTGAGGATCAAATTGGCATTCTTAAATCACCTGGATTAATGGAAAAGGTGGTTTCTAAACGCTCGCTTAATATTAATTATTATGTCGAGGGCAATGTGCGTGATGTGGAAATTTATGGTGATGAAACTCCGGTAGATGTTCTAGTAGATGAGACTACATCTAATGTTGTATATGATCAGCCTATCTATATAGCTCTTTTGGAAAATGACCGCTATGAACTTCGAACTTCTTATAATAATACGGAGTATAAGAAAGAGTATGCTTTTGGCGATGTAATATCCGAGCCGTTCGGAACATTTACAGTAACTCGTAGGTTGAACAGTACTTATAAAAGTGGTCGAAGACCCATGTATTTTGTAATCCGTAAAACAGATGAGGTCATTGATAAATTTCTTAAAAATCTTAGTGTTGAACTCGTAAACGATGCGGGTGGCCTTTTAGATTTACGCTTTTTAAGCGTAACCAAGAAAAAGGGGGAAGCCGTTCTGGCTACTTTGATTGAGACCTATGTCGAAGAAATGATTAAGTACGAGAACGAACTGGCAGAAAATACCATCAAAATGATTGATGATCGTGTTAAACTATTGTCAGGTGAAATTAGTGGTGTAGAAAAATCCGTTGAAGAATTTAAAACCCAAAACGACCTTACTGATGTAGGTAGTAACGCCAATATTTACATTGAGCAAGCGAACGACTATCAGAATATGATTATTGATTATCAGAGCCAAATCAATGTGATTCAGTCTATTGAAAGTTATATGATGGAGGGAAACACTGACTCTCCGATTCCTGGAGCTTTAAGCACCAGTGACCCAAGTCTAATCAGCTCCATCGATCGATACAATGCGACCCTGATGGAAAAGAAACAGCTTTCACAGTCTGCTTCGAGCAGTAATCCCTTAATAGTTAAACTAAACAAAACTTTAGAGGATTTAAGAAATGCCATTTTAGAAAATGTGAGAAGTGCTAAAAGTCGACTTACCATAGCGCAACGTAACTTACAGTCCAATGCAAATAAATATCAAGCTCAAATAGCGAAAGTTCCTGCGATGGAGCGCAAACTGCTGGATATCAGTCGTCAGCAAAGTACGAAGGAGGGTCTGTATCTTTACCTTTTGCAAAAACGGGAAGAAGAAGTGCTTTCTATGGCCGCTCCGGTATCATCAACAAGAATTGTGAGTCTGCCTAAAGCCGGTAGATGGCCCGTTAGTCCGAACAAGGCAACGCTTTATTTGGGCGGGTTACTTTTAGGCTTGTTCTTGCCTTTTTCATTGATTTATGCAAAGGATATCTTAAACAATAAAGTCACCTCTGTAAATCAACTATCAAGTTTGACATCGGCACCGGTTCTAGGGGAGATAGCTAGAAGTGGTGATAATAACATCATTGTAACCACGGAAAAAAACCGAACCCCTACAGCAGAGTTGTTTCGGTTGTTACGCTTCAACCTTGAATATCTGAAGAAAACGGAAAGTAATAAGACGCTACTTGTTACATCTACGGTAAAGGGTGAGGGTAAAACCTTCATTGCTACAAATTTAGGCGTTTCTTTAGCTACGGCCGGTGAAAAGGTAATCATACTGTCCTTTGATTTACGTCGCCCCAGATTGTTACAAAATCTCAAAATATCGGATACACCAGGTATAACCGATTTTATTCTCAACCAAGAAATGTCGGTAAACCAGTTGATAAAGGCGCACCCGACTATAGCTAATCTGTTTTTTGTGGGTTCGGGCACCGAAGTGCCACAAGTCGGTAATTTGATGCTAAGCGCTCGCATTGCTACAATGATGGAGGTACTTCAAAATAATTTCGATCGAATAATCATTGATTCTGCTCCCATTGGCAGTGTATCAGATGCATTTGCGCTAAATTCTTACATAGACAGTACGATTTATGTTGCGCGTCAAGATGTCACTAAAAAAGACCATTTACAGACATTGACCAACATCCATCAAAACGGTAAATTAAAGAATACTATGGTTCTTTTTAATGACACGGTATCAAAGGAAACCTACGGATATGGAGTAGATGAAGAAGAACCGGATTTACGCGCGGTTCTGAAAAGATATTGGCTGAAATCAAAGGCTATTGCCCAAAAAACAAAGGGTGCAGTTCTACCACTTTGGAAAAAACTTCGATATAAAATGAAAAAGCGCGATTAATTCGAGTGAACAATTGGTTACATACTTTTCTTTCGACACGGCTACCGCCCAAATTGGTCAAGGCAATAGGCCAGGTCTTCGGTGCTCAAGTGTTGTTTCAAATTATGGGTTTTGTAATCGGTCTGATTCTGGTCAGGGCACTTGAAAAATCGGAGTACGCAATTTATACGATATTGATGGCAACTTTCGGAATGCTTAACATTACCGCGAACTCCGGGATTATGACAGGGTTCAAAAAAATTGGTTCAGAAAATTGGCGCAGTGCCGACAAATTGGCCAGTCTGGTCAAGACTACTTTTGGGTTACGTAAATACATGGTTGGTATTGCTTTTGTTGCCATAGGTGCCTATGCATTCGTACTGCTCAGTGAGCAGGGTTTACAATCCTTTGAAATCATCATTTTTCTAGTTGGAGTTTTTTTATTCGCTTGGCCGGAAGCCGACATGCTCGTTTTGCGGGAAGCCATTTTGCTTAGACGAAAATTTGTGACCGTGCAAAGCTCTTTTCTCTTGAATCAATCCATTCGGCTGATTCTAATACTTACACTATTCCTATTCTTTAGACCTTACATAAGTATCGGGGCAATTCTTGGCGTTACCATTTTTGCGACATGGATTTCGCTTGGGTTCTTGAAATTAAGAACTACAA
>LAZR01002122.1_pt1 | contig 11809 bp, 16 predicted proteins | sample 329461 | NCBI WGS metagenome assembly LAZR01 (sample SAMN03002196, study PRJNA259156) | marine sediment metagenome | biome: sea floor; feature: Hydrothermal impacted sediments; material: marine sediment; isolation source: Loki non-amplified sample from Loki's castle hydrothermal vent sediment ...
GAATACGATAGCGCCATACTTACTGAGCAGCAACACGCAGGTTTTGCACTTGCTCATGCGTATGGTGGCGGTCAAGGTGCACCGTTCCTGTTCCTCCAGATCACCCCGTAAGGGTACCACAGTTTTGGGGAGTTCTGTTACAAAAACTCCCCGCCTATTTTTCTTAGGAGGGTCGCATGGAGCACGAGCTAGAGATCACAGTCAAGTGGGAGAATGATAAGGGCTTCTCTGTCGATGCCAAGCTCGATGATGGAGACGTAATCACTATATCCAAGCACGAAGAGAACGGTGACATCGAGGTACTGTGGCCTCATATTCAGAAGACTCTGGAAACATACTGGAAGACAACTCTTGCACACATTGGCGAGGAGATGAAAGCATGACAATTAGAGCGGTAAAAGCCCTGTCTAATGTTTGGCGTGGATACCTGGAAAATATAGAGTTTCCCTTTGGTAAGGGAGACTTGACAAGTAATGGTATCCAGTTCAGTGATGCGGTCACTGAGAGTGCTGGTACTGCTACAGCAGTTGAAACCGTGAGCATCAATCCCCCAGGTGAAGGTGACATCATTGAGGTCATGTTCAGCATCACAGTAGCAAGCAAATCTAGTGATGGTGTAAATGATGTAGCCATTGTTATGCAGGCTCGTAACGATGCTGGTACATGGGTAACAATCGGTTCCTACACAGAAACTACTCCCAACACAACCTACGCAGAGCAAACTCTATCTGGCACCTTTGAGGTAGAGACTAATTTCAACTCAGTACCATTCGACATTAGGGTAACTGTTGCTGATGAGGATGGTGCTAAGACAGCTACCGCTAAGGTCAAGAACTCCAGTTGGGTAAAGGTTAAGTACGCACCCAAAACCGCACAGGGGTAGAGTATGACTACACTTGCAGAGCTTGAGAATCGTATCTATGAGCCTTCCTTGAAGCTATGGCTTCCTTTGTCGCACACAGACGGTACGGTGGTAGACAAGTCTGCCTATGGGACTCCTTTCACGCTGGCTAGTGTGCCTTACTGGACGCCATTGGGCTGGGTAATGGATGGGACGAACGATGAGATTCTAGCCACGGCTGCACTCACAACCCATCTGGACTTCACTAGCGAGGACTTCAGCGGCATTATTAGAGATGGAACGAACGATGAGATTCTGGCCACGGCTGCACTCACAACCCATCTGGACTTCACTAGCGAGGACTTCAGCGGCATTATTAGAGTTAAGCACCAAGATTCTGCTTCAGCTAATACTCTAATGATTCGTTCTTTTTGGAACCAAAGTGGTTGGGAATTTGTAATAGATACTTCAGAAGCTGTCCTATTGTATACCTGCAATCCAGGGGTAAACCCAGTAACATATACGGCTAATAGCACAGTAGTGGACGGGGAAATTTATACCATAGGCTTTAGTAGGACTGGGGCTGCTGTGAAGATTTATGTTAATGGAATTGATAAAACGGATACTGCTGGAACACATACAAACCCTGGGACATCAGATAGGATTCTAGGTATAGGCAGCGATGGCTATAGTAACAATGAATTGAAAGGCACCATGAAACTTGTTGCTATGTGGTCACGCGGGCTTGCCCCGCAGGAACACGCTGAGATGCACCAAATGATGCGCGAGGTATTCCCATAAAGTACCAATAGGAGCCTGCCATGACCCGCACGGTAGTTGAATTTCTAGTTCGTAAGAGTGGAGTGACATCTGATGAGACGTCTTAGCTCCACTCTTCTTGCTGCCCAGGAAGCCTCTTCCGGCTCTCCCTATGTCACTATGGTTCCTGGTGTGGGTGCAACTGTGCTGCTCAGAAACCCCTCTAGCGGAGATAAACTGAACGATCTCTTTGGCCTTATTGTGGATTCAACTAATCCTGGGCAGCTCTTTGGTGTTGGATTCGGCTCTGGCGGTACTGGTGGTAGTGCACTAGATGCGTGGCTAGGTAAGCTAGATTCAGTTGACCTAGACATAACTTCCGCTAAGTCATACAATGACTCTGGGCAGGGCTTCAAGTGGTTTGACGTGGTGCAAGATACCCTCAATCTGTATATGGTAGGAATGGATTTCTCAGGCAGTAATCTGCTTGCAGTTGGTAAGTATCTCAAGTCTGATCTAAGCAAGGTGTCCACAGTAAAATGGGTCAGCGCAGATTCGGATTCTAACTGGTTTGGCTGTGGCATGGCTGAGTCGGGTGCTTATGTCTATGTAGCCGCGAGAACTTCTGAAGGTGCAACGACTATTGCCAGCTACATTGCGGAGCTGAATAAGAGTGATCTGTCCATCAACGCAGATTATTACTCACAGCAAGCCGCTGGCGGTCTGCCTGATTCTGAATACTTTCAAGTCGAGTGCGATGGTGTAAACGTATTCGCTTGTGGGTATGAAACAGGTAGAAAAGCTATTGTGGACAAGTTTGATGTTGCTGGGCTGGGCAATCCTACCGGCAAGGTAATCACCTATGGTACCTCAGTAACTCTGTACGGGTTGACATACGATGACACACATCTGTACGTAGCGGGTTATGATGATCTTGCCAATGACGTTGGAGTTGTGATCAAGCTGCTCAAGTCTGACCTATCTGTGGTGGCAGCGGCATCATATACAGACGATGACGGTAGCTGTCGTTTCAACGACATCATATCTGATAACGACTTTCTCTATGCTGTTGGTGCCTCGTATAATGGCACAAGAGACGCTGGTGTGTTGGTGAAGATCAACAAGTCAGACTTGTCTATAGATACTCAACTGATGCAGTCAGATTCAACGCCATCTGAGATAGTCACTGTTACTCAAGACGGTGGCAATATCTATACTGGCAATGGTCATAGAGGGCAGTCAGGTAGTCCCGCCTTTACCGGACATCGCAGTGTCATCAAGTGGAACAAGGCGATGCTTACCACAGGAACATCTGGCGCTCATACCATAGCTACTGCGGGGCTAACCAAGGCTACCATATCACCAACAATAGCCGCAACTACTAGAGTACTCACAACTAGCGCGGATAGTCATTCAGCAATCAATTACACTGAGGCTGCATCAGGCTGTCTCATGAATGCTCTTATTACTATCGGTGCTGCTGCATCAGGTGGCTATGACAACACCAACCGCATCCTCTCGGTCATCCAGCAAGAGAGTCCGTTCGAGGATAGGGCCGAGATACTGCTGGACAACTCAGACCAAGTTCTGTCTACACTGGACATGAGCGGTGTACTTGTCAACCTCGGGTTTGGGTTCGGTAGTGAAGCCTCGTACATACCTGACCTGTACGTTGAGAAGCAAGAGGACATCTCCTACCAGGGCAGGCTGCTCACACGACTCCTGTGCATCGGCAACTGGAACAAGCTAGCAAAGCACCGCGTCATGGGTGATGCTATTGGTGGTGCGCTGAACACGGGCACAGACACAGTGGCCGAGATCATTGTCAAGCATATACTGTCCAACATGGAGCTACTCACACACTCCTCAGATGGTAATGAAGATACTGTGGTACCTGGAGCTATCTATGAGGTCAACACACCACGGCGGCAGCTCATCCGAGATGTAATTGGCATGACAGGCAACCTGCTGAAGATGCGGGGTGCTGACGTAATCATGATCGAGCGTATAGGTACCCGCCTTCACTATTTCACAGGCACCATCACAGGTACGTTTGTCCCAGGAGAGCCTGTAACGAGCAACAGCGGCCATAAAGCTATCACCGTGTACGCTGGGTCAACTTATGTGGTTATCGAGGATGAGGACGACAGCGATTGGTCTGCTCAGACCACAATCACTGGCAGTCTGTCCGGTGCCTCATGTGGCAGCATCTCAGCGCGGGAAGAGTTCGACTACAAGTACGGGCCGCTGGCTGGGAGCCACTCGTTCTATGAATTCACCAGAGAACAGAATGTCCTAGAGGCCAACAGGGTGATCTGTGTGGACGTGTTGCCGGACATATCAGGTACTACCACCTACACAGCACTCGGTGAGGCCAATGACACAACCGACCAAGCGAAGTTTGGCATTCTCACGCTACCTTTTGAAGACTCCTCCACAGCTGGTGACAACGGCAAGGCCGCTGCTTCTGCTGCTGCGAGGCTACTCCATATTCAGGCAGAGGCTACTGGTGGCATGCTAGTAGCTCCCATGAATGTTGCACAAGAGATGTATGACATCGTAGAGATCGATGATGACCGTGGTGGCTGGACTTCTGGCACCGAGATAGGTGGCAGAGTAGGCAGCATCATACGTCGGTACTCTCCAGGCACCTACGAGATAGAGCTGAAGTTCGGTGGCCTCGTATGGGACAGGCCAGAGCACATCGATGTTGCCGAGGTAATAGAAGAGTGGATGAAACCAATTCCTGAACCACGCGGCCCGCAGCCCCCACCTAAGATACCAGAGGATAAGCCGTGGGAGATGCCAACGCATCATAAGCCACCAGTTGTAGAGCATGAGCGACCGACTACTAAGCCCACTGCTAACCTACCTGGACAGCGCATTACTGGGTTCCTGGGTGGTCAGGTGTCTCAGGAGAAGTCGGATGAAGCCTTCTTAGGTACTGCCAAGAAGATATTCAGTGGCTTGTCAATAGATCAGATGCGTGATATGGTCAAGTCTGGCAGGCTCAAGATGACTGATGAAGCTAAGAAGAGGTTCGGAATCTAATGGCTGGAAGCAAACGCAAACTAGATCGCACACTCAGGCGGCTCGACTCAGCTGTTGATACAGAGGAGCGCAGCCAGCAGGATATGTACCTGCGCACGCTCGGCAATGCTCAGAACAAGCATGAGCAACGGCACACCAAGTATGGTACCGATGCTATTGACTCTGTGTTAGACGAGGGTGCCATAGCTCTGACTACACGTGGTGATCTTGCTTACATGGGTGCTACTGATCTTGCACGACTGGCTGTAGGTGCAGCTGACACCTTCTTGGGGGCTGACGGTACCGATCCCTCATGGCGTACAGCAGCACAGGTAATGGCTTCTCTCAGTGGTGAGGCGACTGCTCCGTTCTCTATGAACGATCAGCGGATTATAGAACTTGCTGATGCACAAGACCCTACAGATGCTGTGAACCTTCGAGATGTACTCGATCACGTTGGGATAACACTCAACTACTGGCTCAGTAATCAGACTCTTGTTGAATTGCTTGTTGACTCTGAAGCTGCGCTTACTGAGACTCCTGCCTCAACTCCAGTAACGTTGACTAATATCACATTCAAGTCTAGCGTGGCTGATGCTCCTACTCCCTTTGATATTAACCCTGGCACCGTCATCGAGTTGCATTTCGCAGCTTTAGTGGCGGCGGGAGGCGGAAGAAATCTAGGGCTTCATGTAGTTTTCGGTTATATGGATTCAGATTCGACTAACTTTGTTCAGATAGGAAACGATAGTGACTCAACAAGTGCTTTAACTACCGACAAGACATCGTATACTCTGCATATGCATGTTGACAATGCTATCGAAATCCCCGCAGGTAAGCGGTTGTGGTTGAAGTTCGTGTCTACAAGTCTCAGCGGCGGTGGTAGCTACCCTCAAATCAGCGTTTACTACGATAACCCAGCGCATCATTTGATATTCGGTGTAGCTGGTTCAGTTCTTGGCAACTTTCTATTGTTGAGTGGTACTCGTGCTATGACTGGCGAATTAGACATGGGTACTGATAAGATCATAAATGTAGTTGATCCTACGGCTAACCAAGATGCGGCTACCAAGAAGTATGTGGATGACAATGCTGGCGGTGATATGGTAGACGATCTCACACCCCAGTTTGGTGGTGATGTAGATGTCAATGAGTTTGCTATTGCTGATGGTGATGGTGACACCAAGATAGAGCTTGAAGAAACCACAGACTCAGATGTTATCTCAATGGATACCGCAGGCAATGAAGCCTTTCGTATTGAGGCAGATGGTATTGTGGTCTTCCCACTACAATCCGGTGCTCGCGGACAGGGCAATGATAGTACTGATCAGGATATACTTGCTAATGCCTACGCTAAAGTGCAGTATCCAACAGAAGCATTTGATACTCAAGCCGAATTTGATAGTACTACCAACTATCGCTACACTGCTAAGGATGCGGGAAAGTATTTCATTGCTACATCGACAGCTACAGAAGCAATGGCTAGTGGAGCATTTGGGCAGATTGCTTTGATGAAGAATGGTGCTCCAGGTTCAGGCACAGTGCTGGGATTCTTACGTCTGTACAATGGTATTGCTGGTGCAGCCTCGGTATATCTGCAAGTAATGACTGTTGTAGAGCTTTCTGCATCGGACTTTGTTGAGGTATATTTTTATCACGACGATACTACTCCAGGGGATAACAAGCGGTATCTCCAACGCTGGGCATATCAGACATTTCTAACCGCATACAAATTAGCATAGGAGAGAAACATGCTGACTATAACAATAGGTGCTGAGAGCTTCACACTCACTGATGGACAAGTCAAGGCTATCAACGTGGACTTTATGGACATTGCAGAATATGTCAAGAACACGCTGACTATGAAAGCATGGCAGCAGGCACACAAGATTGTGCTGCTAGATACAGACAAGAATCCAAAGAAGCTCGGCCAAGAGGAATTGGATCAGATAGTACTAGACTCTAAGGTGCTGCTTGCATCTGAGCGGCCCATACCTGGGATAGATTAGGAGGATAGAATGACGATCACAGAATTCATAGCCGCCATCAGAGTGCACCTGGGAGATACTGCTACAATATGGTCTACAACTGAGATTACTCGTGCAGTGGAGCATGCTACCCATGACCTGAGTCGGTTTGTACCGCGTGAGCTGATCAAGGAGTACACACTGGACTACACCGAGGTTACGGATGCACAAGTAACGCTCTCGGCGCATGGTACATTCAAGGCTATGGCTAACAAGCCAATTAAGTGGGGTTCAGAACGCATTGCAGATGACGCATCTGAGACTACGGTGTACACTAAAGACACCGACTACACCATTGACTACTCGAATGGTGAGATCACGTCTATCAGTACTGGTAGTATTGGAGCTACTGATACCATCTTCTGCAACTATACGGTGAACAGACACACTATTGACATCAGCGGACTCACTGACCTCATACGGGTAGCCCGAGTAGAGTACCCGCTGGGTAATGTACCACAGCATTTCGCTACGTTCGAGCTATTCGGCGGCTTCCTGACTCTCACACGGCACCCAAATGATCCGCAGAGCGAGCCACAGCATGAGTTGGGAGACACGCGGCACGTGGCTGTGTATTACAATGGGTACCATACCCCATCAACAGCTACCGCAGGTACCGCACCCCTGTTCTACGATGAGATACTGGTCAAGGGTGGTGAAGCGTACTCGTGGTTGATACGAGCAGCTGTCCTAGAGCATTCTGCACAAGCTCGCTTCGAGTCGGCAGTAACCATACTGGGGACTACGATCAATCATACCGCAGCAACTACTGCGCTTGCAGCTGGCTCAACAGCAGCGGCAGCAGCTACCACTACACTAGCACTCATAGCCTCAGACAACGTACACGCTGGAGCTGAAACTGCACTGAACAAGGCCAAGACTGAGCTTGATCTGATAACTGCTCTTTCTACTGGCAATGAACTATACGATGCTATCAATGTAGAGGACTGCGATTCACAGAATGAGGGTGCCATCTTCCTGAGCACTGCAACAGCTGATGCGATCTCTGCTGAGTCGTACCTTACGGCTGGTGATGCTAAGATCAATTTGGTCAACCTCGGTGACGAGGTTGCCAGACTGAACCTAGAGTACGCCAACGGAGCTGGTGCAATCAACGATAGGTTGAGAGATCATGTGCGGCTGCACCTAGAGCGCGGTACGCTACATATGCAGACTATTAGCGGCTACCTGAATGAAGCAACCACTCGACTACAGAAGGTGGTCATGTATGTACAGGAAGCGCAGACTGAGGTAACCAACGCTAACGCATACGCACGAATCGGTGAAGGATATGAAGCTGATATTGCCAACCTCATTCAAGAGGCTGGGTTCTACATTCAGATGGGTACACAGGAACTACAGCTTGCAGTCCTGTACCGTGAGATGGGGATAGAGCGCAGAGATGAGTTCTGGGCCATCCTAGGCAGTAGGCACCAGCTTGGTACTGACAAGCACAGCACACAGCGTTCGTAAGTGCCCTCGCGGGTCGGCACTTTCAAGATTAGGGGGGCTTCATGCCCCCCTTTTTGTATCTGGTACGGGTGGTAGGTACTGCCCCTACGCCTTGCGACCTCCTGCCGCAGCTCTCTTTGAGCTACACCCGCTATATTAGTCTTCCCGCCACGATCCAATCACTCGAACTGAACAAGTGTTCTTCTTTGAGTTATGCGGATAGATCAACACTGATGAGTAGTAATAGTAATGTCCAGCTGTTTTCAGCTCTTGCAGCAGTTCACATGCCTTGTCCATTGCTTCTGACACTGTGACATCTATGATGTCAATCTCTCGTGTCTCTGTCTTGATACCCATCAGTACACGTCCCCGTTAGCGTAACACATACCGTCCTCATACGGATCAACATACTTGCGCCTGAACTCGTGTTGCACAAGGCCAAGTATTCCGTCTACGGTAGCCATGTTACTGAATCGCTTGCCTCCCTGGTTCTCCACTTGAGCTAAGGCCAGCTTTGTGATAACGTAGGCCAAATCGCCTGGGTACCGGCACCCTAAGCTAAGCTCGTCTATTAGCGGGTCTAGTCTGCTTCGTCTGATGTTTTCAATGTAAGGCATAGTACCTCCTATCTAAGTGCATCGATGACCTCCGCAACTGACGGGTACACCTTCACTTCAGGTAGCCATGTGAAGATGTTACCATCGATACAGTCGCCTATGATGAGTACACGGTGTCCACAGCCGAGGGCTATGCCCATCTCAGTGAGTGTGCCGGAGTACCTGTGTGGATTGATGGCGCAGATCACGATAACATCTGCTGTCTGTACCCCACGCAGATCGCCTAGTGCCTGACGTGCTAGTTCTTCTGGATCGTACCAATGAGCACCGATCTGCACATCAGTGGGTTCCTGGGATTCGTGCCTGCCCATGTCGTGTACTGTCCAGTCATGGGTGATCTCATGGCCCACGTTCTTCAGGGCTATCTGCACCGCTTTGACTTGGGCTTTCTCCTGCCACTTTCCCGCCACATATATCCGCATTTTGTACCTCCTAACTCAATCCCCTATGATTAAGGCGTTTCAACCTTTCATAGAGTACTGCACGTCTTGCTTTCTCTTCACTTGAAACACCCTTACCACGAGCAAGACTACTTTGCAACAACTCAAGCGCGGTTTCAGCTACCTCTCGTTTTGTAATGAGGTATGGTAGGATAACTGGTAAAAGCTCTCGCATTCCAACAGATGAAAACTGCCAACCCCATTGTGGTTTACAGTTCTTGTTTCTCTCATTTCTTGACGTGGCATAATCCCTAACGTAACCCAACCCAGTAATCTCTAACAAGTAATCCAGAACAGCTTTGTCTGTGCTTACTATTCGGAATACTGAGGAATGTCCCTGAGTTGCCTTACGTGCTCGCAGTATGCTTATGCAGCCTTCACCATCAACCATACCCGCAAGGTAAGCCGCTTGAACCTTAGTCAATTTCCTCATTACATCCTCGTGTGCGAACTAGATTGAGACGTGAACATCACGCCTTGTACCATCAAACCGGATGCGTGGTGCGCCGATAGATGGCTTCGCTCGCTGGATTCCCTGCTGGAAGTCAGTCCACTCTACGAAACAACCGCATCCTATGTACAGCTGGCGCAGCTCGAAGCCCTCACGCTCTAGATCAACCTCATGCCGTGCCAGTACCAATGAGTGCTCGTGTCCGGTGACAAACACATCGGCATCAGCAGTCACGTTGGACATGGACGCGATCTTGTTCAGCTGTCCACCCAGTAGCCGCGCACCGCCCCAGCCGTGTGTGCCTACGATGTTGTAGTCTATGTCACGCACACTCAGCTTGACCCTGACCACCTTCTTATCGTAGACATCCATCAGGTCGAGTGCCTGTGATAGCCGGATTAGCGAGGATGTGCCCGTCATCTGGGTTGAGCGCAGCTCGTGGTTGCCTTCTACCACACCTACGATGCGACTTGCTATTGGCGTGAAGATGTCGATTGCTGTTGCCTCGGCTTCCATTGGAGATAGGCCGTTCTTCAGCTCCCACACGTTCGTAGCCCTGCTGCCTGATATGGGTGTCTCGAAGATGTCCCCAAGCAGCATCACATAGCAGTGCTCACGCTCCAGTATCCAGTCGATGTAGTGCCGTAGCTTACGCTCAGTGAATCCTGGGTCGCCAATGTGCGTATCCGTGAGTGGTACGATGTAGGCTACGTCGTTGTTGATGTTGGCTGTTACTCTTCTCATCCGAAGTTCCTTTCTGGTGCATCCACTACGTTATTCAGACTCTCTTGCATGTCACGCGCTTCATTGATACCGCCGTAATACCGGCAAAACGTCTTGTACGACATACCATGTTCTTCTGCAAACCTTTTGTCATACTGCTTTGAATCCTCTCGGGCTTTTTCTGGGTTTCTCCAGTACGCACGCATATCAGCAGCTCTCTTTATTCCTGGGTAGCGGTGTTGATATGCCGTTCGGATGCAAAAGCCGTTCTTTTCCTTAAACGCAGCGTCGAGTGCTGCCATCCGTGTGAGTATTGCTTCTCTGTTTGCTGCGTAATACACCTTACGTGCAGCCCCAATCTTTTCTTTGTTTTGCTGGTAGTACTCACGACTGTATGTGTTCATGGCTATCCCTCAATGTCGCATGCGTAGCCCAGGTCGATGTAGTTGTGGAAGTCGTACACTGTGTCAACCACACCCTCATTCTGCGGTGCTGTGCCCTTGCTGCGCAGATTAGTCCACCTGTCCAGCTTGAGCGTCAGTAGGAACAGTGCACAATCAGCAGGGCTGCGCCGTGGGTCAATGTCCAGAGTCTTGCACAGTGTGTGCATACGCTTGAAGTTGCTCAGGTAGTCGGCATTGGCATAGTCACCGGACTTCCGAGTACTGAGTGCTGTCCTGGCATCGTGTATGCTTGCGACCAGCTTGGTGTAGGTCTTACTATTCATCGTCTACCTCCGCTATTGTTGGGATCAAGGGCAGCTCATCGTCTGCCACTTCGCCGGAACCGTCGTTGGCTCCATAACTAGGCAAGTTGTTTGGATTGTTCGTGTTCCCCAGGGCTGCCTTCACTCTGTCCTCTCTATCCATTCTCTCCCTCGCTAGTTTGTCTAGGTACGCTAGCTCCTCCCAATGACCCATCACTTGACCCATCAATAGCCTCCTTCCGTTTCTTTGCTTCCCGTGCCTTTGCGGCCTGATGTGCTACTTGTGCTCGCTCAATGGTCATCATCTTAGCCCGTGCCATGATACACATGACCTTGGGGTTGGCATGCTCATATGCTACTGCTCCATATGGCAGTTCAATCTTGAGCAGCTGGAAGAACGGCAGGCCACACTTCCGGCACACTACCTGGGTGCTGCTGTTGTTGATGTACTGCTGTTTCTTAGTTAGTTTACTCATCTTCTCCTGAACCTCCTCTCACAGTAGGTGAACGTGTCCCACTTGGACGCATCTGTTAGGCCACGTCGCTGTCGTCGTAGCCAATGGGCACGTCCTGCTCCTCTGTCGTAGGGTTTCCAGCTTCAGATTCCTCTGGAGCCTCTGAGCTGACATTCTGGGCCTCTCCAGCAGACGCCGATACCAATGGGTTGCGTGCATGCGCTTCACCCTTGATGATAACGGTCACATGCTGCCTGTGGCCCCGGAATTTAACGGTCAGTACCGTCTTCTTGGCATCCGTATAGATA
>LAZR01002123.1_pt1 | contig 11804 bp, 4 predicted proteins | sample 329461 | NCBI WGS metagenome assembly LAZR01 (sample SAMN03002196, study PRJNA259156) | marine sediment metagenome | biome: sea floor; feature: Hydrothermal impacted sediments; material: marine sediment; isolation source: Loki non-amplified sample from Loki's castle hydrothermal vent sediment ...
TAATTAATTCTAACTTAGATAAAGTGAAATCTATACTTTCTGTTTTTATTACACCATACCCTTTATGGTTGAGTTCTTTCTGCATTTTTTCTGAATTACTTACTAGCCATGTATAAATAAAATCAGAAGAGAGCTCCCTATGAATATCTAATTCTAATTTTTTAATGGTTTTCAGATAGGTTTTAGCTCGTTGTAGAGTAGTCGTAAAATAATATTTATCCCATTCATTAGTTCCCATGTTATAGTTTAAAAAAGTTTATGTTTATAAATATATCTCATTTTAAGACTGAAATAAAGCGTTTAAACTTTTTTGCGTTTAGTTCATATAGATTCCGTTCTGCTTGATTTAAAATCCCATTTGTAATTGAATTACGAACCAATATCTTTAATTCAGTCTCTGGGATATTATAATCTTCTGCCATGATTTCAATTAGATAATAGGGAAATTTTTTATACATATTAGATATTTCAGAAAGCATCCTCTTAAAATCGGCACTATAATCTTCGTTAATGTCAAGATTTTCCTTCTTTTGAACTGTACAAAATTTGATTTTATTTGACGATTTAAAATCTCCCATAGCTCTAAATTCTGGGACGCTCCCACTTTCTTTTGTGGCAAATTCAGTTTGCTTTTGTTTTACCATATCTACAGCATTAGTTATCCCATCTATAATTTCTCCGGAGTTAATTATCGAGACAACTTTATGATGACGACCACAACGTAAACACCTCTTTGTTTTTTGAGTCATTTTTACGTACATATATTGTTTACACTTAGAACAGGGAAATACAATGTAGGGAGTCTCATCCTTTTTAAAGCCAACTTCTTCCATGTTTTAGGGATCCTCTTTCGGGAAACTTTCCAATATACTTTTGATAATAAAATAAAGCTCCTCTTCATTCTCAAGTGGAATTATCTGAATTTTCTTCTCGTGAGCTATTTTTTGAATTCTTTGTTTAACTTTTCTTTTTTCTCCTGGAAACTCCTCTTTAAACTCGATAAAATCGATGATTATGATACATAGTTCGCAAATCTCTGAGAATTCTTGAACTTCTGAGAGAAAAGCCTGCCTGGGAGTGTAAATTTGTATCAAAACCCTATTATGCAAAATAATATGGAGATCTGAGTCAACAATCTTATACTCATAACTATCATTCTGTAATCGTTTACGAATACCAAATTTCATAGGGAGTCGGTTACTTATTTTAACCATAGCCAAGGGACTTTTTTCTTTTTTTACAACATCAGGTGTAAGATATGATCCTAATTTCGATTGGCGTTGACGATGTATCTGAGGGGGATTATCTTCAGCGTTATTATTTTTCCCTTCTTCATCGTATGATTCTTTAAGCTGTCGAGGATTCTTTAGGTTCACATTCATTTTCCTTAATTTAGCCATTGCAATCTTAAGGTAAACCTCATCATGCGTTCCTTTACAAAATAATATTATTACTTTCCCCTCTTTTTTCCGGGCAGTTCTCCCTTTCCTTTGAATTAAGCGAATCTCTGACGCAACTACGTCATAAAACACCACTAAATTACACTCAGCGATATCTAATCCCTCTTCCGCAACGTTGGTGGAGACTAAAACGTTAAACACACCATTTTTAAATTGTTCTAAGTCTTCGATTTGTTTTTTCTGTGATAATCCTTTATCGTCGGCAGATTTTGTGGCTTGCCCTACAAATCGTGCTGGTTTGATAATTTCATACTTTTTGAGATGATTCACGATGTTTTTGAGAGAGTCCCGTAACTTTACAAATACTAGTATCCGCGACTCTGGATTTTGAGTTAGTTGATCTTGAAGTACCTTTAGTAGTACATGGTACTTGGGGTGGACCAGATTTTCAGGAGTGAATTCTTGATTTCTTTTTAGTTCAATATATATTCTTTGAAGCCTTGTATCTGAAGCAAGAATTTTTACCGCTTTACTACTTTTTGCCTTCTTGGCATCATTCTTAACTTTTTCCAAATAAATTAATAATACATCTAACCCTTGCTGTTCCACCAATTCGATCATGTGATAAAGGATCAAGCCTTGAGCGTTTATAGATAACGCACTATAGACTCCTGTTTTATCGCCCCCTTGTTGGATAAGTGAAACGAGTTCTTTATTTAATCGTAGTAAATCTTTTCGAATAATTTTATTATGCAGTGGTCTTGATTTTTCTGATAAAAAATTAAGCTGGGTAAGATAGAGCAACCGTTCTTCCAATACCACAGTTATTTCAGCATAAACCTCAGCCATGAGAGTAGTAAGATTCACTCCAATCTTATAGATACTCATCGGTTGCAAATACGATTTAACGTCCGTATCTTTTCTGGTCCTAATATGAATGTTGGCCAAAGGAATGTGCAAATTTTCGCATAAGATCTGAATTTTCTTTTTCGAAGCTCCGGGTGAGGCGGTTAATGCAAGGGATACTCCATCAGGGTTTTGCTCTTTATATTCATCTGCAATCATCGTGTAGGCGTAATCGCCCGTCGCATGATGCGCTTCGTCATATATTATAAGAGCTGTATTGATCAAGGAATATCGTTTATTCACCAAATCATTTCGAAGTGTTTGGGGCGTAAAAAAAACTATTTGATTTTCTGAGAATAATTCAACACGTTTCTCAGGAAGAATTTTTCCGGTTAACACAATAAATTTATCGATACTAACATTAAGAAATTTTGAGAAAGTGTCAAAATGTTGATTTATGAGAGGACGAGTAGGGGCAAGAACGATAATTTTACTTTTTTTGGGAAATATCTTGATGGTTTTACTAGCAACTAATACGGCAATAATTGTTTTTCCGAGACCAGTTGGGAGGACAACTAATGAGTTTTTATTTACACATTTTTTAGCAATATTTATTTGGTACTCACGTGCTTCCAGAGAATCCAGCTTTTTGTCTGGTGTCAATCCTCCTACCGCAGTTTTACTCATTTCACTCATTTCACTCCACGATTATGGTATGTTCTTTTACGTGCAATTTTTTTAAATGTTTACTATTTTTTTTAAAGGAAAGTATTAATTCTCCTAGCTCTAACCCTAATTCAGAGGGATAAATGAACCCGTTTTTTTTTAGAAAAAAATAAGGATAATACTCAAATAATTCTCTTACATTTTTTAAGAGATCGGATCCGTTTCCTTCTATATCAAACCCTTTTCCTCTTTGTACAAATTTAAAGAAATAAATAATATCATTTAGCAAGTTGAGATGGTGGTTTGTTATTCTTATTTTGTGAGGACCTAAACATTGTAATGCTCTATTAGGCTCAGCTATAAGGTAGATTTGGTTATTCATCATTTTCTTTCTTACTAAATAGGTCTTAAACACATTTTCAAACAAATCCTGAAATGTAAGTATTAGAGATATAATCTCATCTACTTCAGAAGGCTCTAAGCGGAGATACTTTCCTAGCTTGGTGAAATTAAACCGTTTATTAAGATTATTTTTAAATTCTTCTAAGATCTTTAATACCTGCTTTAAAGTCTTATAATTAAGATTTTCTTTCTCTTGTATTAAATGAGTTTTTATTACCATTTTATATTCTAATAACCTTTTTTTTCGATTTAACTTTCGTGAAAATTATAACTCCTCCAGGGATCGTAAGAAATAATACTGAAAGTGTGATAGTACCCCCAATCTCGTCTTGATAGTCTTTTTGATGGTAAAATGTATTAAAAGTAATACTCATTTCTTTTATGTTTATATCTTCTTCATACACGACTAACTTTCCATAAATTGTAGGATAGAAGTTCGGGTTCTGCGGAACAGTTACCTCCAAAAAGAAATGATTATCGAACGTTGTGTTAAATTTATGCGATCCCAACTGAATACTTTCAAACATCAGTGTCAGATTTCGTTCAAAATAAGAGATAATTAAGTTTGAAACGGAAGCGGTAATATTAAGAGTTCCTCCTAAAGCCACACCTGTTTGAGTTTCAACATTAATCGTAAGTTGACTCTCCTGTGCCATTTCACAGATCCATAAGAAAATTTCCTGGTCAACCATCTCACCTTCAGAGGGTGAAAATTCTTTTACATCTCCGGAAAATATATTTTGGACTAGATTAATTATCAATTCACTGTCAAAGGCTATATTTAATTCCAAAAGTTCCGATATTTTGTAGCTGAAATAAATATTTTTTATATTTTCATTGTCGAGATTTTGGTAAAGAAGATTTGTAAGTTTTTGATCGTCTAAATCATACAAATCAAGAGACTTTAGAATATAAATCATGTAATAGGTATTTTCGATAATTGTATCACCGTCATCAGTATAATCTGGATTGAAATATTGAACTTCTGAAGTTTCCACTATATGAGTATCAATATAAGATTTTAAAGCGGGTATATCGAAATCTAGAAATGTAATATCTCCGATGTTTAACTCTTCAACTAACAATTCTAATGTTTTTATTACATAATAGGAGTATTCAAAATAGATATTTTTGCTTAGATAGTCTAAAAGCCAAGTATCATACCCATAAATGTATGTAAAAGCCCCATGCTGTTCAGGATAGGAGGGGTTTAAGAATTGTGAGTCCAAAATATCATCTTTTAGTTTAGTAAGATCGTAGGTATGTCCAAAATCATCTAATTTGAAGATTTTCTTCAACGAATCGAGAGCTTCAAAGGTGGCTCTATGAGACATTTCATAACCAATCTCCTCACCATTTATTTTGCGTCCTGAACTGTAAAATTCGAGAGGAAATGAGCGAAAATGAGTCCAAGATATCCCAATATTTGAATAAGAATAGAACCCGTTATACTGTATTATATCTTCATATACGTATGCCTCAAGAATTAGGCGGTAAATCTCCAGCAAGTCTAATTCAGAAACCCTTTCATATAAATCGAATGAAGAAACAAGCGTATGTAAAAGAGTCATAGTGGGATAATCAATGGATATAAGTGAAAATCCCTGATAACTACCATAATACTCTATGATGATATCTACTATTTGGGTAACATCTAATGATGGTAACGTCCCCATTTTTCCCGCATCGTTTAATGACCTTACAATCTGGAATGTATCAATTAACTCGTGAATCTGTACTGTAGTTGAACCATCCCAAATACCAAGACTGTTGCGATGAGAATTCACAAAATTAGTGAGGTTATTTTCGTCATCAAGAGTAAATCCCGTGAGTAAGGAAAGATCGAGCCCGAGAGCTGACGCTACAATATTTGATTTATTTTGATTGGGGGAAGAATAAAAAAAGTCTGTGTCTGAGTTATAAATATTTCCTAAAAAGAGATGAAAGCTATTTATATTGATACTTCCCACCATCCCAAAAATATCAAGACTTTTTATGCTATAATACGATGAAAACAAATAGGGTTCGGTGAAACCGGGAAGAGAGTTAAAATTAACATCGAGATCATTTATAAATCCCCCATACCTCCAATCTATACTATTAGTATTTTGTAAAGAGTTAATATATGAAACTAAGTCGTTTCTCTGCTGAGTGTAACTGTTCCAATCACTCATGAGAAGATCTAAGGTTTTTATTGCATAATATGTGTTATCCACTGTCGAGACCTTAAAATAATCATCTAAAGTTGAGAAGTAAGGTTGTCCGATAAAACCAGAACTTATAGGATTATAACAACTCCATAGAAAATTTACCATCTCATTTATATTAATTAAGCCTAATGCACCTAAACGTTCCAAAGCGAGAACGGCATAGCTGTTTACTTCAAGTACAGTAGTAAGGGGATAGTATATTTGAGAAAAATCTGTATCTAAGTATCGATATGCGTATTTATCCATAAACAACCCTGAAGATTCATTGTAATGTTTCATAATAAAATCGATAATAGCGGTCATGTTTGTTTGGTCTAGCTTCCCGAGGCTGTATAGCGTTTCTACACCATAAAAAGTGGCTTGTAGAGATGGCTCGTACAATTGAGGATATATCCCATAGGCATTATAGGAGTTACGTTTCTCAGTAAAAACAGAGTTAATATTATTATAATTGCTTTTTGATGACATCTTTAAAGATCCCGAGCTAGTATTTACTCCTTCGGTTTGAACAACATTTTTAGGATAAAATAATCCCACGGAAACCAGAATAACACATCCCATTAATAACAGTAATTTTCTTTTCATAACCATCACAAATAAGTAGATAGCATTAGATCAAGTTAGGAATATTTAAAGAAAAAAAAATAAAAATGATTCTGAAATTGATGAAGACTTACTTATGGAATCTTTTGATGTATTTTCTTAAAGAGATCTTAGGTTTCTTTGAAGGTAAGAAGGATTTTACCTTTTGCTTATTTCGATGGGAAACACCGAGAATGATACTAGGTATAATTACGAGAGTGCCGCTAAAGATGTAAGCCATTATGGGAGGATCAAATATTGGGGGATCAGGACTATTCATTTCTGCTTTAGAATAAACTGTTAATATCATCTCAATCTCGGTTTCTTTTCCATCTAACCCGGTTGCCCAAATAGTTATGTTATGCATTCCTATTTCATAATTATCGATTGAGAAAGCAATCAGTTCCCCTTCAGTGTAATTTTCAGAACAAACCAATATATTATCAATGGCAATTGTATATATTTTTGGATATTTACTGGTTATATTAAATTGCAATTCGTTTCCAGTAGAGTTGTATTCATAGTCATTAAGCTTAATAATAGTAATAGTAATATCATTCGATAATGATTGTATCTCAAATTCTACTGTCACTATCCCACTTTTTCCATCTAAACCAATTGCCCAAATATAGACTGAATGGTTCCCTAAAATGTTAGTATAACTATCCAATGAATATATTATATAGCTACCGCTGGAAAAATTATCAATCGACACCAAAACTCCGTCAATCCACAATTCATAATAATCGGGATAGGTAGAGAAGATAGTAAAGTTGATGTAATTTCCATTTGACAAAAATTCACCATCTTCTAATTTATTAATAATAATAAACGTTGATGACGATGAATAAACGTAGAATTCTGCTGTCACAGATCCAGCTTTTCTATCTAAGCCAATTGCCCAGATGTAGACTGAATGGTTCCCTAAGATGGCTGTATAATTATCAAGTGAATATAAAATATAGCTCCCACCGGAATAGTTATCAGTAAATATCATCACCCCATCAATCCATAACTCGTAGTAATCGGGATATGTTGAATCTATTGAAAAGTTGATACTGTTTCCAGTTGACATAAATTCAGCTCCTCCCAATTCATGTATGGTAACAATCGTGGATGAATTAGAATAGACGTTAAATTCACCACTGATATACCCCTCTTTAAAATCCTTTCCTATAGCCCAAATAGAGACTGAATGATTCCCTAAGATGTGCGTGTAATTATCAAGTGAGTATAAAATATAACCCCCATTGGAATAATTATTGGTAGCCACTAAAATCCCATCAATCCACAATTTATAGTAATCAGGATAACTGGAAAAGATTGAAAAATTGATAAAATTACCATTCGATAAAAATTCGCTCCCTTCCAATTCATTAATATTGATGATGGTAGATGATGACGAGTATACACTAAATTCTGTAATCATTGTACCAACTCTTCCGTCTAAGCCAATTGCCCAGATGTAGACTGAATGGTTCCCTAAGATATGAGTGTAATTATCAAGTGAATATATAATATAACTCCCACTCGAATAACTATCGGTCAATACCATCATCCCATTGATCCACAATTCATAATAATCGGGATAGTTAGAATCTATTGAAAAATTTAAGAAATTCCCCGTTGACATAAATTCGAGCCCTTCAAGCCTATGAATCTTTACATTTGTAATGGAATTTGAATAAACATTAAATTCCCCATAGGCACTCCCCACTGTAAAATCTTTACCAATAGCCCAGATATAGACTGAATGATTCCCTAAGATGGATGTATAATTATCAAGTGAATATAAAATATAGCTCCCACCGGAAAAGTTATCAGTAAATATCATCACCCCATCAATCCATAACTCGTAGTAATCGGGATAGTTAGAATCTATTGAAAAATTGATATCATTCTCTGTGGACATAAATTCTAAGCCCCCAAGCTCATGGATATTAACCAAAATTGTAGAATTTGTAAAAACTATAAAGTCCGTGTGATATTGAGCTACTTTTCCATCAATACTTCGTGCAAAGATTGAAACATTATGTGTGCCCACAATATATCCATCCGAGGAGCATAGTATAATCTCATCTATTGTATAATTACCACTATCTACTAAAATCCCATTTATTGAAACATTATAAGTCCCAATGTATTGTGAAGAGATTGAAAAATTGATAGTATTCCCTGTAGCCATATACTCATAATGAAAAATTTGATTTACAGTTATTTTTGAGGTTGAATTAGAATAAACATCAAATTGTCCTAAACCCGTCCCAATCTTACCATCTTCTCCAATAGCCCAGATCGATAATATGTGAGTCCCCATCCCATATCCGTCAATCGAGACTTGATAAGATATACCACTTAAATAGTCGCTTCTATTGACCTCTATTCCGTCTATTGAGAGGATATAATAATCGGGATATAAGGAGAATATATTAAATGTAACGAAATTTCCAACAGCTAAAAGCTCATAATCCGGAAGTTCTTCTAAGCTTATAATCGTATTCGAAAGCGAATAAACTGTAAAACTTGACTCAAATAAGCCCTCGTTTTCATCTGTTGAATTCGCCCATATTGATATATTGTGCTCTCCAACAAAATAACCATCAATGGAGAAATTGAATAGCTCACCTCCATAGAGATAAGTTCCCGAACCATTCAAAAAGCCATCAATATAAAATCGAAATGAATCAGGAAACGAGGCATTAATAAAAAATAAAACATAGTTTCCAGTTGATTTAAATTCATAATTTTGGAGATATAGTATCTCAATCTCCAAAAATGCTGAGCCAAATACATCAAACTGTGTAGATGCTATCGATTCTTTTTTATCGGAACTATTTACCCAGATAGTTATCACATACCTTCCCACATCATATCCATCAATGGAATATAATATTAGAATATTGCTAAAATAGATGCCATTATCAACAACAATCCCATCAATTTTGATAGTATAATATTCTGGAAAATCCGTGCTAATGCTAAAATTAACAACATTTCCGGTAGAATTATACACATAATTATCAAGTGAATGAATAGTAATGATGGTTTCTGAAGTTGAATAGACGGAGAAATTTCCATATACCACACTTTCTCTATTATCTAATCCTCGCGCCCAGATAACCACATCATGATTTCCTACTTCATAATCGTCAATTGAGATCGTAAAGACTTGCCCATCATAGTACGTTTCTGAACTTATCTCAAAACCATTTATTGAAAAATTGTATAGGTCAGGGTAGCTAGAATGCACGCTAAACGTTATATTGTTTCCAGTCGTTCTAAATTCGTAATTATTTAGAGTAAGGATATTTATAATTGTACTTGAATCAGAATACACACTGAAACTTGATATTACCTCACCATACCGACTATCTAATGCAGTAGCGTTTATTTTAACGGTATAGTTTCCCATCATATTTGAATAGCTATCAAGAGAAAATGATATGTTATGTCCATTGGATTGAAATGTGTTTGAATTTATGAGTAATCCATTGATCCAAAGCCAATATGTTCCAATATACTTAGAAGTAATGCTGAAATTAATAGTATTTCCGACTGAGAGAAACTCAAAGCTAACAAGATGTTCGATATTGACAATTGTACTTGAATCACTATATACACTAAAACTGGATATAGCCTCTCCATATCGGCTATCTAATGCAGTAGCGTTTATTTTAACGGTATAGTCTCCCATCATATTTGAATAAGTGTCAAGAGAAAATGATATGTTATACTCATTAGCCTGAAACAAATCCGTATCAACAAGTAATTCATTAATCCAAAGCCAATATGTTCCAGTATACTTAGAAATAATGCTGAAATTAATAGTATTTCCGACTGAGAGAAATTCAAAGCTAACAAGATGTTCGATATTGATAATTGTACTTGAATCAGAATACACACTGAAACTTGATATTGCCTCACCATACCGACCATCTTGTGCTGTTGCATTTATTTTAACAGTGTAATCTCCCATCATATTTGAATATGTGTCAAGAGAGAAGGTCATATTATCTCCATTGGATTGGAACGAGTTTGATGTTACGAGCAATCCGTTCACCCAGAACCAGTACGTCCCACTATATTTGGAGTTGATACTGAAATTTATAATATTACCTGTGGAAAGGAATTCAAAACTAGTGAGGTACTCAATATTAACTATTGTACTTGAGTCCGAATATACAGTAAAATTAGATTCTGCCTCGCCATAACGTCCATCTAGGGCGGTCGCATTTATTTTAACAGTATAGTTTCCTAACACGTTTGCATAATTATCAAGAGAAATTGATATATTGTCTCCATTGGATTGAAACGTACTTGAACCTGCCAGTACTCTGTTCACCCAGAACCAATACGTCCCACCATATTTGGAATTAATACTAAAATTAATATAATTTTCTGTTGATAAGAATTCACAACTTTCGAGATACTCGATATTTACAATGGTTGAAGAAAAACCTAAATCATTTACAACCATATCACTTATCCAGAAAAGAATTTCTTGGTTAATCTCTTGCCTATCAGATGTAAGATAATATTCCTTAAGTGAATCGTCATAAATCTCACCAATTAGATTGTAAATTAAATCATAATTAAGGCTAATTGTTCCATTTAAGATATTAGATAGCTTGTATGAGTAGTAAACACTCTTGATAGTGGAGTAATTAATATTCGCAAGAACATAGTTTTTAATCTTACCTTCGTCAAGGTCATATAAATCAAGAGCTTTTAGAGTGTAAACCATGTAATAAGTATTTTCAATGATGGTGTCACTATTGTCGGTGTAGTCAGGCTTGAAATATAACTCTCCTGAAGTTTCTACTATATGATTGTTAATGTAAGATTCTAAAGCGGGGATATCAAACGATAAGGATGTGATACCACCGAGATTTAACTCTTCTACCAACAATTCAAGTGTTCGTATGACATAATAACTATATTCGAAATAAATATTTTTGCTCAGATAATCTAAAAGCCAGGTATCATACCCATAAATATATGTAAAGGCTCCATGCTGTTCGGGATACGAGGGGTTTAGGAATTGTGATTCTAAAATATCATCTTTTAACTTGGTGAGATCGTGATCAAGTCCAAAATCATCTAATTTGGAAATTTTTTTTAGGGAATCAAGTGCCTCGAACGTTGCCCTATGAGACATTTCATACCCAATTTCTTTACTGTAATTTTTGTATCCTGAACTATAAAATTCGATAGGAAATGAGCGAAAAGGAGTCCATAACAAACCAATGTTCGAATAGGAATAAAATCCGTTATACTGTATTATATCTTCATATACGTATGCCTCAAGAATTAGGCGGTAAATTTCCTGAAAATCTAAATCAGAAACATTCCCATACAGGTCGAATGATGAGACAATTTTGTGTAAGAGACTTATAGTGGGATAATCAATAGATATAAGTGAAAACCCTTGGCCATGAGAATAATAATCTACAATAATATCTGCTATTTGTGCAATATCAATCGGTGATAACGTCCCAATTCTCCCAGCATCGTTTAATGCTCTAACTATCTGGAAGGTATCAAGTAACTCATGAATCTGTACTGTGGTTGAGCCATCCCAAATACCAAGACTATTTCGTTGAGTATAGATAAAGTTAACCAATTGAGCCTCATCATCAAGGGCAAATCCCGTGAGTAAGGAAAGGTCAAGTCCAAGAGCAGAAGCTACAATGTTTGA
>LAZR01002125.1_pt1 | contig 11800 bp, 12 predicted proteins | sample 329461 | NCBI WGS metagenome assembly LAZR01 (sample SAMN03002196, study PRJNA259156) | marine sediment metagenome | biome: sea floor; feature: Hydrothermal impacted sediments; material: marine sediment; isolation source: Loki non-amplified sample from Loki's castle hydrothermal vent sediment ...
CACAATCACATGTCGAAGTGCTTTTTCAGTTGACACCATGAACCAGTAAAATAAATAGGCTGTCAGGGTCAAAGGCAAAATAGTGATTAATCCAGTTAAAAACTGGCGAGTGAAAAAGCGAAACATCTATTTAATCCTTAGCGATAGAAGCAATGTTTATCGAAACTGAGTTGAGTGACAGCATTAGATGCTAAATCTGATTGTTTGCCAAGTCCGAGTGCGGTGATGCCTTGTTCGTGTTGATTAAATTTGGTTGGGCAAAGGGGCGGCTGGCGGCATGCTGCATAAACAGATTTCTTAGTAAACGTTGGCGGCTCACAGCCGATAAGGCTGTTTTACGTAACCATTTAACCGGTAAAATTTGACTTCTAAAGACACGGTTAAATAGATCCATACTGAATTGCATTAATAGATTATCTGCACGTCTAAGTCGCTGATACCGTTGTAAGACACTAATATGACCAAGGTCTTGATTTTTGTCTTTAGCGTTGAATATAACGTCGACAAGGCTCATTGCATCTAATAGGCCGATATTGACGCCTTGTCCCGCTAATGGATGGATGGTGTGGGCTGCATCACCTACTAAGGCAACACCCTGTTGGTAATACTGACTGGCGTGACGAAGTTGAAGCGGGAAGGCTTGTCTCCCCCTAATACTGATGATGTTGCCTAAGCGTTCTTCAAAATGTGACTCTAGCTCAGCACCAAACGCTTCGTCTGATAAGGCGAGTAAGCGTTCGGCGTTGTTGTCATTCACACTCCAGACGATCGAACATTGTTTTGGGTCAGGTAGTGGCAAAAAAGCTAGCGGCCCTTGAGGTAAAAACCGTTGCCTAGCAGTAAATTGGTGTGATTTTTCTGTGCTAACAGTACAGACAATGCCCTTTTGCTTGTAACTCCAGCCTTTGGTTTCTATGGCCGACATTTTTTTAATCACCGAGTTTGCGCCATCGGCGGCGACAACTAATGATGCTTTCACGATTGAGCCATCATCGAGTGTCAGATCTCCATCCTCCAAAGCTATAGCACTCATGGGATACATAACATCAATATTTGCACATTCCTGACATAAGGAGAAAGCGGTGTGTTGCAAATAGGTGTTTTCGATTATAGTGCCGAGCGATGTCTCGCCCATATCAGCGCTACTGAAGTTCAATTCGCTGTCTTTATCTTCCCACACAGTCATGTCAGTAAATGCCGTAATGCGTTTATCAGGCAGTTTTTGCCATATTCCTAGATGTTGAAGAATTTTTTCACTGGTTTTAGTTAAGGCGCTAACTCGATTGTCGAACGGCGCTTCATGGCTCAGCGGGCTGATGTCTTGAGATTCAATTAAGGCGATGGATAGTGTTGTTTTTTTGGATAGGGCCACGGCTAATGTCGCACCAACCATGCCGCCACCGATTATCGCAATATCGTATTCCTGTCTCATGATAGCGGGATACCTCTGGAGAGCTTAGGGTGATGTTGACTCATACCCATACTTTTTTGTGCGAGCTGATGTTTGAGCATGGGGAGACAATCCATGATGGCGAGACCCGCTGAACGACCATGAGCAATGAGGCTTATATTGTTACTGAAGAGTTTAACCAGCCGATCAGTCGACTTCACAACATCATCTTGATCTGCTTGTCGCCAGTGTTGGTAGTCGGTCAAAACCGCTGCATTACCACAATCGTTGGCATTGAATATTTGTTCTGCTAATACGGCGACATCACGTAAACCTAAATTAAATCCTTGGCCCGCAATTGGATGAAGACTGTGAGCTGCATTGCCTATTAAAACCACGCGATCATGAACTGGATTGTCGGCTTGCATCATCGTCAATGGATAGCTTTGACGTTGCCCCACTTTTATAAAGCGGCCAGCACGATAACCAAATGCTTGTTGCAAGGTCGTTAAAAAATCTTCATCAGATAATGATAGAAGTTCATCTTCTTCCCCTGTCTTGACGGTCCAAACTAGGCTACTTCTATCTGAGGATAACGGTAGTAATGCCAATGGTCCTGATGCCGTAAAGCGTTCATATGCCATGCCTTTGTGTGCTTGATCTGTCGTTACATTAGCTGTGACAGCTACCTGACCGTACTGTTGTTCAGAACTAGTCATATCTAAGTAGTGACGAATCGTTGAGTCCCTTCCGTCGGCGGCAACCAGCAGTCTAGTTGTTAGCATTTCATTATTAGTTAGTGTCAGGCTGACGCTGTCATCATGTGGCTGCACCGATGACACCGTTACAGGACAGATAATGTCCAAATTTTCCTGAGTTGAGAGTTGTTCATTCAGTGTCTGGCCTAGTATCTTTGCGGTAATTACTTGACCTAATGCTGGCACTTTTTCGTGTTCAGCGGATAGCCTTGTGACACCGAAGTGCCCTCTATCAGATACATGGATAGTTTTTATTGCGGTGGTGTGGTCCTGGATTTTTGACCAGATGCCCATTGTTTCAAAAATGCGTTGAGAACCATAGGTGAGGGCGATGCCGCGATCATCATAACTTGGCTGCGAATGGGTACGCATTTCAGTGGCTTCCACAAGGGCAATCTTCAGATTACTATTTCTTAATGCAATAGCTAAACTGGCGCCGGCCATGCCTGCGCCAACAATAATCAGATCATAAATGGGCCGTGTCATCGTCAGTGAATCGCTTTTGCCATTATTCGTTCGATGTCATTAATTTCTTTTGGTGCGTCTTTGGTAAGAACGTCATGGCCCGTTTTAGTTACCAAAACATCATCTTCAATTCTGATACCGATAAAGTGCCATTTTTTATTCACATGAGAAGGGTTTCTGATGTACAGACCGGGTTCTACTGTGAGCACCATGCCAGGCTCAAGCAAACGCCAATCACCACCAACTTTGTAGTCACCCACATCATGAACATCCATGCCAAGCCAGTGGCCTGTACGATGCATGTAAAACTCACGATAAGCTCCTTCCTGAATCAATGTGTCGACATCGCCTTTTAAAATGCCTACATCAACTAACCCTTGGGTGAGTACAGCTACTGCAGCTTCGTGCGGCTGGTTCCAATGATTACCAGGCTTCACAGCATCAATCGCAGCTTTTTGTGCATTGAGCACTATTTGATAAAGCGCGCGCTGGGCAGAAGTGAACTTGCCATTGATGGGGAACGTACGTGTGATATCGGCGGCGTAACATTCATATTCACCGCCTGCATCAATTAGCAGTAGCTCATTATGTTTGAGTTTGGAATTGTTCTCTATGTAATGAAGGATGCAGCCGTTTTCACCGCCACCGACGATAGAGGGATAAGCGGGAGAGCGGCAGCCATTTTTCATAAACTCATGAATGAGTTCAGCTTCAATTTCATATTCCCATTTACCCACGTGTGTTTCTTGCATGGCACGAATGTGGGCTTGTGCTGAAACCTCAGCGGCATAGCGCATTGCTTTGACTTCTTGGCTACTTTTGAACAAGCGTAATTCGTTCATGCAGTGCTCAAGTTCGATAATTTCTGTCGGTGAGTGCTTACCTGAACGCGCGTTTTGTCGCAGATGATTGAGCCATGACACTATGTGTTGATCAAAACTGGCTTGATTCCCCATGGTGTAAAAGACTTTTTCTTTCCCTTCAATCAGTCCCGGAAGAATATCGTCGAGATCAGAGATAGGGTAGGAGTCGTCAGCTGAAAAATTCTTTATCGCACCTTCCTGGCCTGCCCGATAACCATCCCAGATTTCTTTATCTATGTCGCGTTCTCGGCAAAATAAAATGTATTCACCATGCTCTCGACCCGGAATAAGGACCAATACTGATTCGGGTTCATCAAACCCCGTTAAATAGTAAAAACTACTATCACTTCGATAAGGATAATCCACATCTCTATTTCTATTAGCCACTGGGGCATTGGGTAACACAGCAATGGTGTTGGGCCCCATGATGTCCATGAGATGTTGTCTGCGTTTGGCGAATTCTTTTTTTTGCATCAGTGTTCAGTAGCTTCTTCGGTTGGGGCGTTGGGTTGCAACTCTGTGTAGAGCAGAAATAGACCCATGCGAATGTACTCGACTAGCTCTTCAAAGTTAGTGCGTTCTTGCTCTGTATCTTCGACATCATCAAAACTGACCTGACTAATTTTAATCACATCAGTGACATATTCCTGACAATCATCAGATAATTCAGTTTCATTAGTCATGCCTGAGGTACCCAAGCCGTAAGTTAAGCCTTGGGACCAATCAGCCAATGCAGACAAGCGCGAGGCGAGAGGGGCGTCATCGCCGGGTAATTCCATTTGAAAATCAAACTCTAAACTATTGAGTGCTTGAATCGTCTCATCAAATAAATGTGTCAGATCTAATTTTTCATCTTCTTGTGGAGCAAAATCATCAAATAATTGTTTGTACCAATTGACACGGTCAGCCATGGCATCCATGCATAATAAACCACATAGAGCGCCTTGTAATTCGGCAAGTGACGAGGGGCCGTCGCCTGTTTGCTTTTCTGAGGAAAGAGATGGGAAGTAAAGTTCTGACATAAAGTAAACCTAATTTGTAAATAAAAAACGCCACTGGTAAGAGCTAATATCGACTTGGCAAGCTTGCCCATTATGACAGTTGTTGACCGGGTCGGCAGCGCACGTCTATAGTTAGTCATCATTTTCGCATAGCCAAGAACTCATATAAATGGAAAAAAACGCGATACAGCAATTGGAACAACACGTGGATGAACTGCTTCGTGCCAGTCGTCGATTGCGGGAAGAGAACTTATTATTGCGCTCACAGCAAGCTGCTTGGCTTGCCGAGAGAGCACAATTAGTCGAAAAAACGGATGTAGCGAGAAATCGAATTGAAAAAATGGTTAGTCGTTTAAGAGAGTTGGACAGCGAATTATGAGCTCACCAGTCAATGTTAAAATTTTAGGTAAAGACTACCAAATTGCCTGTCCTGAAGAAGAAAAAGACGCGCTACTCGCCTCAGCAAAAATCGTTCATGACAATATGGACAAAATTCGCCAGTCTGGAAAGATTGTCGGTGTAGATAGGATTGCTGTTATGGCCGCATTGAACATTGCGCATGAATTGCTCATTCTTCAACAAAACGATGATCATGCTGTTGAAAAGATGGAAAACAAGATTTTGCAGCTTAAAGAGCGAGTTACTGCTTTTCTGGATGAAGATCGTCAACTCGAACTCTGAAAAAACTATTCGACACCACCTAATATTGCGTATCATGTGAGTTGTTCCTGCGGTGCTCGATAGCGACATGTGTGTCTTGAGCCGATAAGCAAATGCTTAAGGAAACTGAAATAAGAGGTTGAAAAACAGGCCCACTTAGATGGGAAGTTTGCCATCCTCGTGAAGTTTCCCTCTTGAATCTCCTGGTTCAAGAACCCCCGTCGCGTCGGCACTGTGGGGCTTATTTTAAATCCTAGTTAAGCTCCCCATAATCTCATTTCTTTCCGATTTATTCTTTATCAACCTCCTAATCAAAAAATCTATTAGTAGCCCTGTGCTTAATCAAAATCTGATGATGTAAATTTACTTTTCCCGCCTCTTTGAAACTTATGTTATGTTTCATCAAAAACTAAAAAAACTTAGAAGAGAGAGGAAAATTAACTATGTCATTGTTCGATAGACTAACGGCTAAGCTGTATAAACAGCATATTATCGCCAAGCCCGGTTTCAATCGCTGGCTGATTGCACCAGCCTCTGTGGCTATACATCTGTGTATAGGTTCTGTCTACGCCTGGAGTATTTTTAATCCCGCATTAACAAAGCAATTTGGTGTCGTCACCAGTGCAGCAGATGATTGGAGTTTTTCCTCTGTTGTATGGATTTTCTCTACGGCCATTGTTTTCTTAGGACTTGCTGCGGCCATTGGTGGTAAATGGCTCGAAGAAGTCGGTCCCAGGGCGACAGGGTTTCTTGCTGCCTGTTTGTGGGGGGGCGGTTTCTTAGTTGGCAGCATAGGTCTTGCCTCACATGAACTCTGGCTGATTTACCTGGGGTACGGTGCCATCGGTGGTTGTGGATTAGGTCTCGCCTACGTGACACCCGTCAGTACGCTCATTCGATGGTTTCCTGATAGAAGAGGTATGGCCACAGGGATAGCTATTATGGGCTTTGGTGGTGGAGCCATGATTGGTGCGCCATTAATTACCTACTTATTAAGCTTTTTTTACAAAGCTCCTGAATACTTAGGCAAAGTGGCAGATATTAATTTAGTGACTGAAGCCGGACGTCGATATGCTGAAGTGGCAGGACAACAGATTGAGGTCGTTATTGCCTCAGCAGCTGATATGTTAAAAGCCCCTGTGCCCGGTCCTGAAGGTGTGTATGTGGTAGGAACGGGTAATACCGGTGCGGCGAGTGTTTTTGTCACTCTGGGAATTGTTTATTTTATTGTGATGACAGTTGCAGCCTTTAGTTTTCGCGTGCCGCCCAAAAATTGGAAGCCTGATAATTGGGAAGCCAAGACCGGAGATGATGTAAAAGCTAAAAGTCTTATTACCGACAACCATGTACACATAGATCAAGCTTTAAAAACCCCACAATTTTATCAACTATGGATTGTGCTCTGTTTTAATGTCACAGCGGGCATTGGTGTAATTGGTGTGGCAAAAACGATGATTACAGATATTTTTAGTCCGAGTCTGCCGGGCATTGTTGATGCGAGTTTTGCCGCCACTTATGTATTGATGATCAGCGTGTTTAATATGTCTGGTCGCTTTATGTGGTCAACGGCGTCTGATTATATTGGCCGCAAAAATACCTATCATTGTTTCTTTGTTTTGGGTGCGCTGCTGTACTTGTCGATTCCTTATATAGCAACGCAAGCAAGCATCAGTCCCAGCGTCACTGCCTTAGTGATGTTTTACGCCGTTACGATGATAATTTTCACCATGTATGGCGGAGGGTTTGCCACCATACCTGCCTACCTCGCTGATATTTTCGGGACGATGCATGTCGGTGGTATACATGGACGACTTCTAACAGCATGGAGCACCGCGGGTATCTTAGGACCTTTTGATATAACACAACTCCGCGAGAGTTCATTAAATAGGGTGTTGCATGATTTAGCTCAAACCGTGGATCCTGCTTTGTTTATGCAAAAGTTTGGCGACTCAGTGGCAAACCTAGATCAATTAATTGCTGCAAAAACGGTGTCTATTTCACAGTTAATGGAAATCGCGCCTCCAGGAACAATGGATCCAACACCTAGTTTGTACAACACCACAATGTATGCGATGGCCGGATTATTGATGGTTGCATTTTTGGCTAATTTATCGATTCGCCCGGTAAAAGAGCATCATCATGTTCAAAACACACACCCAGAACTTGATAGCCAATAATCGTATTTATGATGGAGGAGGCGGAGCATCTGCTCCGCCTTTTTTATTTGGCTTTTTTAAGTAATTTAATAACTGCTTGGGTATCTGGCTTCTCATGTCGCCATAAGAAAAAAGCTTCAGCTGCTTGCTCGATTAACATACCTAATCCATCCATTGTTTTCTTCACGCCGTGTTGCTTAGCCCAGCGGATAAATGCGGTATCTTTCTCTCCGTACATCATGTCATAGCAACTTGTATCTGGACTAAGTATTCTAGCGGATAGCGCAGGCACTTCACCCTGTAAACTGGCCGAGGTTGCATTAATGATCAGATCAAATTGTCCTGTTATGTCGTCAAACCCGCCACCAGTGATATTGCCCATATCAGAAAAAGCGTCGGCCAATTGCGTTGCTTTATCGATAGTTCGATTAGCAATGACCACAGCTTGAGGTTGTTGTCTCAACAGTGGCTGAATAACCCCTCTTGCTGCACCTCCTGCACCAAGTATAAGAATCCTTTGGTCTTTTAATTCGACATGGTGATTGAGCAGATCCCGGCACAGTCCGGCACCATCAGTATTGTCGCCATGCATCGTTCCATCACTATTAAATATCAAGGTATTAATAGCACCAGCCCGTTTGGCACGTTCAGATAAGGTGTTGGCTAATGCCCATGCTTGCTCTTTGAATGGGACGGTAATGTTAATACCTTTCAACTTAAGAATATCTCTCAGCTGTTTGAGACTGGGCTCAAGACCATCTAAGGGGACTTCTATCGCTGTGTATTCCATATCTTGTTCACATTGATTGGCAAACTCAGAATGGATGAACGGAGATTTGCTGTGGCCAATAGGGTGGCCAATGACAGCGTATTTATCAGTCATAATTTAATGTGAACCTTTAACAAGGGGCTGAAATTAGCCAGCGCTCTGAAGTTGCTGAGCAATATCTTTAGCAAAGTAAGTGAGAATGCCGTCAGCACCTGCACGTTTAAATGACAATAAACTTTCCATTACACACGCTTCACTTAGCCAGCCATTTTGGATGGCAGCATTAAGCATGGCGTATTCACCGCTTACCTGATAGACAAAAGTAGGCTTTTTAAATGTTTGTTTCACCCGATATAGAACATCTAAATAAGGCATACCTGGTTTTACCATCACCATGTCCGCACCTTCTTGAATATCAAGGGCGACTTCATGAAGCGCTTCATCGCTATTGGCTGGATCCATTTGATAATTAAACTTGTTGCCAGCACCAAGATTTCCAGCACTACCCACTGCATCTCTAAATGGCCCATAAAAACTCGATGCATATTTGGCTGAATAAGCCATGATACGAGTATGAATGAGATTGTTAAATTCAAGTGCATTTCTCACTGCACCAATACGACCATCCATCATATCGGAAGGGGCGACAATTTGAGCACCTGCTTCAGCATGAGACAAGGCTTGTTTTACTAGCACATCCACAGTCTCATCATTGATGATGTAACCCTTATCATCCAACAAACCATCTTGGCCATGAGTCGTAAACGGATCCAGTGCAACATCAGTCATGATGCCTAGGTCTGGAAATTCTTCTCTGAGTGCTCGTACTGCTTGTTGAACCAAGCCCTCTGGATTATATGCTTCGCTGGCATCTTCAGACTTTTTCTCGATAGGCGTTACAGGGAATAAGGCCATCACTGGCACGCCCAAGCGATGAATAATTTCTGCTTCTTTTAGCAATAAATCGATACTTAAACGATCGACACCAGGCATAGATGTCACTTGCTGGCGTTTATTTTGACCTTCTAAAACAAAGCATGGATAGATGAGGTCATTAACGGTGAGGGTATTCTCTCGCATCATGCGACGAGAAAAATCATCCTTTCGCATACGTCTGGGACGTTGAGTTGGGAAGCCACTGTTGATGATTGTCTCAGACATGCTATTTCCTCAATTTATATAAACCCATCAATATACCGAAGCGAGGCTAATCTCTCCACCATCAAATTAACTAAAAAAGGCATGTTTTGAGTGATTTAACTTTGTTATATTTGTCTTGCTAACAAAATAAAATGATAAGAGAGAAATATGAGCATTGAAGTTGGCGTCGTGCAGATGAATTCTTCAAACATCTATGAAGAAAATATGAGCTTTGCTGAATTGATGATGAAGCAGGCAAAAAATAAGCAAATTGATATTGTCACCTTTCCTGAGACCTTTTTGTTTGTGGGCAAGGATCACCAAGAGAAGTATTGTGTTGCTGAGCGACTTGAAACAGAGATCATTCCTCGCTTCAGTGAAATGGCCATAGAGAGTGGGTGCTCTGTGTTGCTTGGCAGTGTCTATGAACTAACTGGTGACGATGATGAACGTCTTTATAATACGTCAATCTTTCTCGATGCTGATGGAGTAGAGCAAGCACGCTACAGAAAAATTCATATGTGCGATGCAGCCCCGTTGGGCTATATGGAATCAGCGGGCATTAAGCCTGGTGAGAAAACAGCCGTGATTGATCATGAGACAGGACGCTTAGGGTTTACGATTTGTTACGATTTACGTTTCCCCGATTTGTTTCGCTCACTATCTGGCCAAGGTGCTGAAATTGTTTTTGTACCGGCGGCTTTTTTCTTACACACCGGTAAGCATCATTGGTTACCTCTTCTAATAGCTAGAGCAATAGAGAATCAGATCTATATTGTTGCGCCTAATCAGTGGGGGAAACATTACGACGACCGTATCTCATACGGAAGCAGTGTCATTATCGATCCTTGGGGCAGTGTATTATGTTGTTCGCCAGAAACAGTTGGGCTGACGGTTGCATCGCTGGATCTGAATTATCTACGTGAGGTAAGAATGAATATGCCGCTGCATACGCACCGAAGGCCAGATTTGTACATTTAGACACAATTTCTTGTTGTAGACGCTGAGCCGCTTCGTAGTAAAACCGCCGTTTGAGAATAAAGTCCTCATTTGAGTGCGTTTTAGCATGGACGCGATCTGCTGTTTTGCGATAAAATTGCAAGGATTTTGTCTGGGGAGAACGTAATGTTAGCCCCATTATTTTTATCTGGTGGAGGTCTCCCTTGCGAACGAGTGCATTACTTGCTCTTGAAGACGGCACGGTTTATCACGGCGAATCGATTGGAGCCATTGGCCAATCAGTCGGTGAAGTGGTTTTTAATACGTCTATGACTGGCTATCAGGAAATCCTGACGGACCCTTCTTACTGCAGACAGATAGTGACGTTAACCTATCCTCACATTGGTAATACCGGTGTTAATGTTGAAGATGAAGAGTCTGACAATATTTATGCCAGTGGCCTGATTATCAGAGAATTATCACCCGTGGTGAGTAGCTGGCGAAGTGAAGAGGCTTTGGATGCCTATCTAGAACGTCACAATGTTGTTGGTTTAGCAGGTATAGATACTCGATCCTTAACACGACTTATTCGTGAAAAAGGAGCGATGAAAGGCTGTATCGTTGCTGGTGATGATATTGATATCGAGGCGGCAATCGCAGCAGCAAAAGCATTTCAGGGCTTGAAAGGTTTAGATTTAGCAAAGCAGGTTTCTACCAAAGAAACCTATAACTGGGATGAGGCTTGCTGGCATATTGATGGCCAAACTAAAGCCGTTGAGCCAAAGTACCATGTTGTGGCTTATGACTATGGTGCTAAAAAGAATATTCTTCGTATGCTGGTGGAGCGTGGTTGCAAACTGACTGTTGTACCAGCTGAAACACCTGTTGAAGATGTCTTAGCGATGAACCCTGATGGTGTGTTTTTATCGAATGGTCCCGGTGATCCTGAACCATGTGACTACGCCATCAAGGCCATTCAAACACTCCTTGAGAAAAATATTCCAACATTTGGTATCTGCTTAGGCCATCAACTACTTGGTTTAGCTTGTGGTGCCAAAACAGTGAAAATGAAATTCGGTCATCATGGTGCTAATCATCCGGTGCAAGAGTTACTGGCGGGTTTAGTCATGATTACCAGTCAGAATCATAGTTTTGCTGTTGATGAAGCGACATTGCCTGATACATTGGAAACAACGCATCGCTCTTTGTTTGATGGCACTTTGCAAGGCATTCATCATACAAGCAAACCTGCATTTAGCTTTCAAGGACATCCAGAAGCAAGTCCGGGTCCGCAAGACGCAGCTCCACTTTTTGATCATTTTATCGATCTACTTGAACAAGCGACGGGTAAATAACACACGATGGGTAAACGTACTGATATTCAAAGTATTTTAATTCTTGGTGCCGGTCCAATCGTCATCGGACAGGCCTGTGAATTTGATTATTCCGGTGCTCAAGCATGTAAGGCACTTCGAGAAGAAGGCTACCGCGTCATTTTGGTGAACTCTAACCCTGCAACGATCATGACAGATCCTGATATGGCTGACGCCACCTATATCGAACCTGTCACATGGCAAGCAGTTAGAAAAGTCATTGAAGTTGAACGTCCAGACGCAATCTTGCCAACGATGGGTGGGCAAACTGCGCTTAACTGTGCAC